>Ga0326512_10002419_pt1 | contig 13831 bp, 26 predicted proteins | sample 1_2617_0518_D_FD_203652 | JGI IMG/M metagenome (GOLD analysis project Ga0326512, IMG submission 203652) | Bovine rumen microbial communities from UC Davis, California, United States - 1_2617_0518 | ecosystem: Host-associated > Mammals > Digestive system > Stomach > Rumen | place: USA... | reverse complement strand
AGCAAATCGTCCCAATTTCAGACCCCCAGCGCGGGTGCAGAGGTATGATACCGCAGATCCCCGTCCCGCTCGAGGATGAAGAGCAGGCTACGCTGCTGAGCTGGTGCAGTATGAATCTGTGGCGCTGGCCGGAGCTTGATCTGCTTTTCCACATCCCAAACGGCGGGGCGCGCAGAAAGAGCGAGGCCGCTCGTTTTAAGTCTTTGGGCGTCAAGAAGGGCGTGCCCGACTTGTTTTTGCCGGTGCCCAGAGGCAAATACCACGGCCTGTTTATCGAGATGAAGCGTCTGCGCGGCGGCCGCGTCAGCAACGATCAGAAAAAATGGATCGCCGCGCTTAAGGCGCAGGGCTACCGCGTGGAGGTAGACAAGGGATGGAAAGCCGCCGCGGACGTGATCCGCGAGTATCTCGGACCGGGACGGAGCGATCCGGCGTAGCAAGGGCATTGCCGGGCATGGCGTCGCAAAGGCAACGCATCGCGAGGCAACGCAAAGGCAAAGCGAAGCATGGCAGCGCAAGGGCACAGCACCGAAAGGCACGGCGCTGCAAAGGCGATGTTTGGCAAGGCACTGAGCTGCGCTGAGCAGCAAAGGCGGGGCTGGGCACAGTAGCGCCGGGCACAGCAATGCGGAGCAACGGCAACGCTTGGCGACGAACGGCGTGGCAAAGGCGAGGCAATGCGAGGCGGGACGAGGCCGGGCGCGGCAAGGGCGAAGCTCGGTAAAGCAGAGCATCGCGAAGCAAAGGCACAGCAAAGCATCGCAAAGCAAAGCAAAGGCGGTGCACGGCAAAGCATCGCAAGGCCGATCCGCACAAATCAAAAAGTGAAGGAGTACAAGTCATGACAAAATTACACTGCAAAATCACATTCACCGAGGGGCTGCTGGGCACGGCCCCGGGAAGCGAGACCGTATTCAAGGACTTTATCGGCAGCAAGGCCCCGGACGCGGCGAGTTTGGAAGACGAGGTCGCGGCGCTGGGCGTTGAGGACGTGATCGACAACCGCATGACCGTGTTTCCGCGCACGGCGGACGGGAAGCCGTTCCTGTATGACTATCAGGTCAAGGGCTTTTTCAAGGACGCCTGCGGCGTGCTCTCCCGCGTGGGCGGCAAGGACGATGCCGGCAAGAAAAAGGCCGCCAACGAGAGCGGCAAGCTCAAGGCCTACAAGAAGGTCATCGACGGTCTGGTGTTTGTGCAGCCGCGCAAGATCGAGCTGCACTTTGACGGCGAGATTAAGCCTTGTGAGCGTCCCCTGCGCGCGCAGACGGCCCAGGGCGAGCGCGTGGCGCTGTCCATAAGCGAGGAGATCCCCGCCGGGGCCACGGCGGAATTTGACGTGCTGTGCCTGTCAGACGAGCTGACCGCCGCCGTCAGGGAGTGGATGGAGTACGGAGCTCTGCGCGGCATCGGCCAGTGGCGGAATTCCGGGAAAGGCCGGTTTACCTGCGATATCGCGGAGTAGGCGACGGGGTGGCAAAGGCAAGGCCGGGCGGAGCACAGCAAGGCAAAGGCAAAGCCCAGCAGCGCGCAGCAATGGCAGGGCAAGGCACAGTGAAGCGCCGCAATGGCAAGGCAGAGCATGGCAGCGCACCGCATCGCTCTGATCGGCAATGGCAATGCAGAGCAACGCGAAGCACGGCAAAGGCTGTGCGCTGAGCGGCAATGCAAAGGCAAGGCACAGCAATGCAACGAACGGCAAAGGCAAGGCGTAGCCGAGCGCAGCAAAGGCTCAGCGTGGCTCTGCGCCGCTGGGCACATCATAAACGAAGAGGAGGATTGCCGATGCTGACAGAGTTTGACCGCTTTTGCATCTCGCACGTCTGCGCGGACAACTGCAAGGATTCCACTCGGCGCTGCCCGCTCGCGGACAAGGCACGCGCCGCGACGGGCAGCTATCCCCGGCCGGAGGACTGCGAGAAGGTATTCAACCGGGTTTCATCCGGAGTGAAGGTGACACAGTATGAACATCGGCCTAATCGACGTTGACGGGCACCACTTCCCAAATCTCGCTCTTATGCGTATTTCAGCCTACCACAAAGCGCACGGCGACACCGTAAATTGGTGGATTGGCTGGGAGCACTACGATGTTGTGTACATGTCCAAAATCTTCTCTGACGATTACTCCCCGGATGTTCCCGAGCCATTTAACGCAGACAAGGTAATAAAAGGCGGTACAGGGTATTGCATCAGCCTCGGCGCCGATGGTAAGGAGCACTTCGACGAGAGCAAAAATACAAAGCTCCCGGAAGAGATTGAGAAAATGTTCCCGGACTATTCTATCTATCCGCAGTTTCCGTTTGCTGTGAGCATGACAAGTCGGGGCTGCCCTCGCGGGTGCGGGTTTTGCCATGTGGCAGTTAAAGAGGGTCGCTGCGCCGTCAAGGTCGCCGATGTGAAAGACTTTTGGAGCGGGCAAAAGGAGATTAAGGTGCTCGACCCAAACATCACCGCCTGCCGCGAAAAGCGCGATCTGTTCCGGCAATACCGAGATACCGGCGCGGCGATCGACTTCACGCAGGGCCTTGATATCCGCCTGATTAACGACGAGGACATAGCGGATATAAACGCTATGCGGATGAAGAATATTCACTTTGCATGGGACAACCCATCCGACGACCTTAAAGACCGGTTTCTTTACTACACAACGCGGGCGGAACACAGACCAAAAGGCAAATATGGCACAGTATACATTCTGACCAATTATGAAGACTGCACTCTTGACGAGCACGTCCAGCGAGCGCTCTACCGCATCTATACGACAAGAGATCTGAAATTCAACCCATACCTGATGATTTATGACAAGCCCCACGCTCCGCAGATCCTCAGAGATATGCAGCGGTGGTGCAACAACAAAGTAATCTTTGGAAAGGAGCCTGATTTCTTTAAGTACAGGCCAAGAAAATGAGGGCACCAGGCAGGCGGGAGGGTCGGCGCCTTCCGGCCGGTTCAAGTCCGGCAGCCCTCGCCAAGGCGTGACGATTTCGGCTTCGTTTTCACCGGCTGCCTGAAATGGAATCCGGGGCAAACGAGCAGCGGGCGGGAAACGCATTCCCCGAGTAGGCAGGTCGCGAAACGGACTCACGCCCCGCCCGCATTTCAAGAGAAAGGAGGTTGAATCAATGCCCAAAGTCGCATGGATCGGCGGCGAGAAGCGCCGCAAGGCGAAGCCGGTCAACCATCTGGCGGCGACGCTGCGCGGCTACAAGTTGGCGAGCGGGCTGACGAGCGAGGAGATTGCGGCTAAGATCGGCTGCTCGCCCGAGAATGTGCGCCACCAGCTGTGCAAACCAGCCGATCAGTGGCAGATCGGGCGCCTGCGCCAGTATTGCAGCATCATCGGCTGTCCAATCGAGGAGGCGCTGGCCGCTGCGGCGAAATAAAAAGCCGCTCTCCCGTGGGCGAGACGGGAAACGCGGCTTAGAAATGGAGTACATTGTTATTATAGCAAAATCTTTATAAAAAATCAACATTGATAGGAGTACACAATGAAAGTTTACAAAGGCACCGACAAGGATCTCAAGTGCCGCGGCTATCAGTTCACTCCCGGCGTCGAGGCAGTGGAGGACGAGGCGAAGCTGTGCAGCAAGGGATTTCACGCCTGCGAGGCACCGCTGGACGTTTTTGGCTACTACCCGCCCGGCCTTGGTTCTCGGTATTTTGAGGCTGAGCTCGAGGACGTATCCCCTGAGCGCGAAAGCAGAGACAGCAAAGTCTGCGGGAAGCGAATCACGATCGGGGCGGAGATCGGGATCCCCGGTTTGGTCAAGGCGCACATTGAATGGATCAAATCACAAGTTAACCCGATAGAGGAAGGCCAACATGCCACCGGCGATCAGGGCGCGGCGAGTGCCACCGGCGCGAGGGGCGCGGCGAGTGCCACCGGCGATCAGGGCGCGGCGAGTGCCACCGGCGCGAGGGGCGCGGCGAGTGTGAACGATTGCGGAGGGATCGCCGTCGCGTCAGGATACCATGGGCGAGCCAAAGCAGGGCTCGGATCTGCACTCTGCATCTGTGAACGCGGAGAATGGAACGGAAAGACTTGCCCACTTTTGGCCGTCAGGGCAGCCATTGTTGACGGGAAAACCATCAAGGCAGATACTTGGTACACTCTGCAAAACGGCGAATTTGTTGAGGTCGTGGAGGAATAATTATGGCAACAGCTATTGAAAGAAATCCCATCCGCCACCGCGGGCTGCAAATGATCCACTATGGCAGCCGCGAGGAATGGCTTAAGATCCGCCGCGGATATATCGGCGGCAGCGACGCCGGCGCGATTGTCGGAATGAATCCCTATGCCTCGGCCTTCTCCGTGTGGGCGGAGAAAACCGGTCAGGTGCCGGAGTTTCAGGGCAATATCAGCACCAGGACCGGCACGCTGCTTGAGGACCTTGTCGCCCGCCTCTTCATGGAAGAGACCGGTAAAAAGGTGCAGAAACTCAATTTCACGCTGGTCAACGAGGACTATCCCTGGGCCTGCGCGAACATCGACCGGGAGATCATCGGCGAGGACGCGATCCTGGAATGCAAGACCACCAACAGCGTGGTCAACATCAAAAAATTTCGCAACGGCGACTTCCCGGAACAGTGGTACTGCCAGGTCATGCACTATCTGGCTGTCACGGGCGCACAGAAGGGCTATCTCGCCGTGTTGAGCGAATGCCGGGACTTCCGCATTTTCGAGCTGAACCGCGACGAGGACGAGATTAAGGCGCTCATGCAGGCCGAGGAAAATTTCTGGTGTGATTATGTACTGGCTCGGAAAACGCCGCCTGTGGACGGGCACAGCGCCACCAGCGAGGCTATCAAGAAGATTTTCTCCGAGGAAGCGGGAGACAGCATCGACCTTTCCGGTTTTCTGGATGTTTTTCAGCAGCGCAAAGCCGTTAACGAGCAGATCAAAAACCTGAAGGCAGAGCTTGACGGCCTTGATAACCGCGTGAAGGTTGCCATGGGCAGCATGGCAAAGGGGACCTGTGGCCGGTTCAGCGTGTCCTGGAAGCTTCAGAACACCAGCGGCCTCGACCGGGAAAAGATCAAGGCAGACTTCCCGGAGATCGATTTCAGCAAGTATGCTTCGCAGTCCCGTGTTTTCCGTGTGACCGAGAAGAAGGAGAAGACAGCATGAAGGCCAAGGAGAACATGCGAATCCGCACAGCAGCCAAACAATACGGTGTAATGCTGTGGGAAATTGCCGAACGGATCGGTATTAACGACAGCAATTTCAGCCGGAAACTGCGCAGAGAACTCCCGGAGGACGATCAGCAGAAGATTATCGAAGTCATCGAAGATATTGCACATAGCAAGGAGGTATAGACCATGGCAAACAATAAGATTCAGACCGCAGTCTCCGCGCAGAAGCCGGAGAACAGAGCGCAGCAGAGCGTCAATACGATGCTCAACGGTATTCTGGACGGCGAGAGAATGCGCCGCCGCTTCGAGGAGTTGCTGGGCAAGCGGACGCCGCAGTTCCTCAGCTCGCTGGTCAGCATGATCAACGACAACCCTGACTTACAGGCGGCGTTTTATGCGAGTAGTATGAGCGTGATCAAGTCCGCATTACAGGCTGCGTCCTACGACCTGCCGATTGACCCGGCGCTTGGGTATGCCTACATTGTGCCTTTCAAGGTAAAGGGCAAGCCGACAGCGACATTCGTCATCGGCTACAAAGGCATGGTGCAGCTGTGCCTCCGCACAGGTGCATATAAGTGTGTCCCAGACGCAGTAGACGTGCGCGAGGGCGAGCTGGTGAGTTATAACCGTCTGACCGGCGAGGCCGTGTTTAACTGGATAGAAGATGAAGACGCGCGTGACGAGCTGCCGATCATCGGCTACGCCGGTTACTTCCAGCTGAAGAACGGCGCCGAGAAGACAATCTATATGACCCGCAAGCAGATCGAGAAGCACGAGAGGAAAAACCGCAAGGGCGAGTACATGGGCAAGGGCTGGCGCGAGGACTTTGACGCCATGGCCCGGAAAACCGTTATCCGCCGTCTGTGCAGCAAGTATGCCCTTATGAGTATCGAGTACCAGGACAATGCAGACCGCAACACCATGAACCTTGCGACCGCCCTGGCACAGCAGGACTTCCCCGATACGGCGCTGCCTGACGGCGAGGACGTCCCCGTTGTCGACGAGAGCACCGGCGAAGTGGCTGAGTCCGCCGCGCTGCCCGAAGTGCCGCAGGATCTGGAATACCCGGATTTCCTCGCAGAGACCGGCGAGAAGGTGCTTGTCTGATGGGCGTCTACATACCGGATATGGAGATGCCGAAAAATGAGCCACTGTTGGTGAAAATCAATCCCGATGGCTCTGTCAGCACCACGGCGAAGAACGGATACAAAAAGTACGAAGCTGTCCACATCCCGCCGCATGGGAGGCTGATTGATGCGGATGCGCTGATGCACGATACAGATAGCTTCGTCCATAAGACTATGCTGTTTGGTGGACAGTATGTCTATTCCGAAGATGCAATCAAGAACGCTCCCACCATCATCCCGGCAGATGATGGAGGCGGCGGATAATGGGAAACCGTATCATCAAGCACTCGATATATCATGAGACCGTTTAAGGAGGCTGACATATGGCCTGGTACGAAGCACATCAAACGCTTGCCAAGCATCCCAAGACGCTGCGGCTTGCGGGCCTGCTCAAATGTGAGCGGCGGTATGCCGTGGGTCTGCTCCATGATCTCTTCTCCTGGGGGCTGGATGCAGCCCGGAAGGACGGATCATTGCCAGGCCTTAGCGCCGACGCGATAGCAATTGCACTTGATTTTACCGGGAAAAAGGGGGCGGATGTTGTATCCGCCCTTCTGGACAGCGGATATCTGGAGACGGTGGACGGCACATTTAGAATCCACGATTGGTACGATTACGCAGGCAAATTTTCGGAGCAGCGAGAGGCCGACAAGCAACGGAAAAAAGATGCGAAAATCAAAAGGCAAAAGGACGATTCCAAAAAGAATTCCGACGGAATTCCGGCGGAAATCCCAAGGACAGACAGCGGAAATCCACCCGTAACCGTACCTATACCTAAACCGTACCATTATACGAGGGATAGTGTGTGTATAGCGCGCGCGCGCGCGGGCGAAGCGACGCAGCAGCAGACAGAGCCAGATCCCGACCGATGGTCTGAGTTCTGGGCAGCCTATCCGCGCAAAAGCGGCGGGGATATTAGGCAAGCCTGTTTTGAGTATTGCCGCCTCGTCGATGAGGGTGTAAGCCCGGAGACGATGATTTCAGCCGCAAAAGAGCTAGCTGCGCGGACAAACAAGGACACGTTCAGGTACCTGCCCTCTGCGGAAAAATGGCTGCGCAATAAGGGCTGGACGGAGAAATACCCAAGCGGCGACGAGACAAAAACGAACAACATTTTTTTGCAAATGCTGGATGAGGAGCAAGCGAAATGACGAGCGAAGAGGTAAAGGAGATACTCGCGATACTTAAGGCCGCCTATCCGCACAGCTACCAGACGCTGACAAAGCGAGACGCGAATGCGATGATTAACCTGTGGGCAAGGCAGTTTGCAGGCGAGAGCCAAGAGGCTGTCATTGCGGCGGTCGAAAATCTTATCGCAACGCGAACCGCTGGATTCTCCCCGACGATCGGAGAGGTTAAAGAGCAGCTGCACCGGCTACGTACAGTCTCCGAGATGACGGAGTCAGAGGCGTGGGCCATGGTGGAGAAAGCCTGCCGCAGAGGCCTTTACAACGCGCAGGAAGAATTTGATAAGCTCCCGCCGTCAGTGCAGGCGACAGTCGGAGGCCCGGAGCAACTAAAGGCCTGGGCGCGTATGGACGAGGAAACTGTTTGCAGCGTGATCGCGTCCAATTTCCGCCGGTCGTTCCGCGTTGTTCAGGATCGAGAGAAAGAGAAAGCGATGATGCCGCCATCTGTCAGGGCTTTTGTTGAGGGCGTGGCCAGTCAGATGCATTTGGGCAGCAAGGCGGCCGAGGGAAAAGAGCTTGCATCTTCGCTAAAACCGACGGCGCTGCCGATGCCATTAAAGCCTATGACATTCACGGCACAGCCAAAGCCGGAGCAGGCAAAACAGCCGGAATACAAGCCGCTGACCGAGGGCGAATTTGAGGCGAAGCGTGAGGCCGCGCTTGCCAGACTGCGAGCAAATTTTGACGGAAAGGAGACGACGGTATGAAGAAACGACCGTGCGGCATGCAGCGAGACACGAATAAGCTGCTGCCAATCATGTGCAAGGGGAGATGCTGGCCGTGTGCCTTCAATCCCGCCGAGCGGGACAGGCGGCTGCATGAGGGACGTTTTATCGGAGGGAAGCTGATATTCCCTCCGGCAGGAAATAGAGAACAGGAGGAAAACACAAATGAGCAAGCGTAAATCCATCTTCGTCACCGTCATCATGACGGTGATGCTGGCCGCGATCGTCGTCGGCCTGTACACAATGCAGCACAAGGTTTTCGTGGTATTCGCCGGCCTGCTCGGCCTGTATGGCATTGTCTGCCTGGCGGTTACCTTTTGCCGCTGGCTCGAGCAGGAAACGCCGCTGATGCCCGCGCACGCCGAGAAGAGCATCCAGGGCGAGCCGGTAGGGCAGAAAGAGTTTGTCCCGTCGCCTGAGTATTACGGCACCTACGAGCAAATCAAGCGCGAGTTGGAGGGGGTGGAAGCATGAGATTGCAAATTTTAATCCGGCCGCGCGAGCGCAAGGCGGAGGTCAAGGGCTGCATTGACGATCCAGAGCGCCAGAAGCTGGAGGGATTGACGGAGGCATCGATCCTCGGGTCTGGGTTTATTAACCGCATCACCCAGGGACAGGCGCTGAGCGTCGTGGACGTCAGGCGCTACAACGAATTGTGCTATAGATTCCTCGGCCACCAGCAGGACGGCGGGGAGTTCACGAGGGAGGGCGAGACATGAGAAAAGTTATCTGCGTGATAATGGTGGTCGTGCTGGCCGTCACGCTGAGCTCGTGCGCAAACGATAGGCAGCAGGCAGGAGACGGCGCCCGCATAACATGGCTGTACTATAACGCCATCAATGGGTGCAGCGTCTTTAGAGATAATAACACCGGCATCCAGTATCTTAGCGTATCAAACGGTGGTACGTGTGTTTTGCTCAACATTGACGGTACACCATTTACCGGGGAGAAATATGGCAATGGCTGAGCTTGAATCCTGCCCATTTTGCGGAAACACAAGCAACCTCGACTTGCAGTTTCGGGAAGCAAAAGGAACACGCCGCGGCTATTACGATGCCGCAATCTACTGCCGGAAGTGTTACTGTTACGGCCCGCGTGTGAGATCGGAGAACGTTATCGGAAAGCGGGCGTTGGTAGATGGAAGAAATGAAATACCAGCGCTGCCGTACAAAGACGCCATGCGAAAGGCGGCGCTTGAAAAATGGAATGGGAGGATAGGCAAATGAGTTTCTTTACGGAACTGGACAAGCAGCTTCAAGCCGACCTGATATCTTTTGTCGAGGAGAGAGAGGCAAAAGAAAAAACATGCAAGACGCGTTTGAATGATGCACTTGCCACCGGCATCCTTCGGAAAATCATAGGTGGGGATTGCCGAATCACTGGATCCTGCACGAACAATGATACGAAGAAAATGTTCGTCGAGTTCACGTTCTACGAGGAAGAAAACGATGGCTGAAAGAATCCTCACACTCTGCGATAGCTGCGCGGAGCAAATGAAGATCGGTGGCTTCAGGGTGAAGCCCATCACCGGGCGCACCACAACCGAGAAAAAGAAAGCCTGCGAAAACTGCGGTCAGCGCATGGACGGCATGTGCAAGCAGTACATCGTGGGCGGCAAGGGCCGCTGATATTGCCCGGAAAGAGCAAACACCGGAGCGGAAAGTCTGCGTGACAATCCGCTCCGCGGATAAACTAAAGCCCGTGGTTTTGGAAACATGGCGCTATTGGGAAATCGTGGGCGAACTGCGCTGGCGGGGCACGGACTATCCGGCAGCGACCGACGCGGCAAAGTGGGCGCAGAGGTCGAAACCGGGCGATATATGCGAATTGTTGCCGTACAGCACAATTGTCGATGTTATGAATAATCAAAAAAGCGGGCCGCTGAACATTATCAAAATGGAGGTAACGGATGGAACGGCTGACAAGTAAAAAAGAAGCGGACGCGCAAAGAAAAGCGTATGAGCGCCGTCTTAAACAAGGCTATCCGAGAAACATCCCGGAAGAACGGTTTTTGAAACTCGCCGCTTATGAGGACGCGGAGGAAGAGGGTCGGTGGGTAGCATTACCGCCGAAAACGCAGGATGTCGATTTCATGCGCATTTTTGAGCTTATTACGGCGGATGGAGAAGGACGGGCTATCATACTGCCGTGCAAGGTCGGAGATATGGTCTACTACCGCAAAGGTCAGTACATCTACGGCAACGATGTTAAACGCATTGTCTTGGATGGTATAGACAACCAGGTAATAGTTGACGCAAACCATTGTTACACGTTCTCTGATTTCGGCGTAAAGGTTTTTCTCACCAGCGAGGTAGCCGAAGCCGCGCTGAAAGGAGAGGTAAAAGATGGCTGAATATATCGAGCGCGAGGAGGCATTAAATGAGCTTTGTATGCGTAGCGAAGCTACGTTTTCACTCACGGGGAAGCCAATCCTCGATGTGAATTACGTTGAAGCAATCAAAGCCGTCCCCGCCGCCGACGTGCGGCCTGTGGTTAGAGCGAAATGGTCATGCAAACGGACGAATGAACATGACGGCGATTGGTATTGTACAGCGTGCAACAAAGAGTTGACAATTTACATGGGAAACCGGGAAGACCGATATGCGTTTTGCCCATATTGTGGGGCTTTGATGGAGAATGGCAATGGCTGAGAGAGAATACATCGAGCGCGAGAAAGTCCTTGCAGAATATGACCGGCAGCACAATGGGCCACCGGGTGGAGCAAGAAAGATCATAGAGACATTCCCTGCCGCCGACGTGCGGCCGGTGGTGCGGGGGAAGTGGACGCTTTTTGCGAGGCGCGGCATCTACGGCGTGATGTATGAGTGTTCTGCTTGCCACGCAAAGTATGACGGGATCACAAACTTCTGCCCCAACTGCGGGGCGGATATGAGGGAGGTAAACGAATGAGGAAATTTCTGGCTCTTCTTTTTACTGTGTCGTTTTTATTGTGTGGATGCACAAAAACCGAAAACGAAGCAGAAAGACAAAATAGGTTTGCTGTTGAGTATTCACAGGGCTCAATGCTTTCGAGCATTTCGATAATGATAATACGGGACACGGAAACTGGCGAAGCATATCTCTTTGTAAAAGCCGGTTATGGGGGCGGGTTAACGGCGTTGGAGGAACAGGAGGAAATAGATGGAGAAAAAGTCGTACCGTGACGCCGATATGCTCTGTCCCTATTTCCTCCGCATAGAATCGCAGACCTGCCATCTGACCTGCGAGGGCGTGCTGCCGGGCACCTCCGTCAAATCGCACTACCTCAACAAGGAGTCCCTGTACGCGCACACCGCCAAATTCTGCGCGGGCGACTTTAAGTTATGCCCGTGGTATATCAAACTGACAAAATAGAGCAGAGGCCCGGATTATCCGGGCCTCTTTGCTATCCGAGATATCATTATTTGACCGGGGTGTGTGACATAAGCGCGCCCCGGTCTGCTATGCTGAGAGCAGCAATCATTGACAGGTGGTGAGGCGATGGCGGACGAGATCAAAGCGCTTGCAAAAATTGATTATGAGGCCGGGCTGACCGTCCGCGCGATCGCGAGCCGATACGGTGTAAGTAAGAGCACGATCCAGAACTGGGCCAAGGGCGGGCATTGGCAGCGGACGGGATCCGTGCCTGTCCACATTTTACCTGGACAATCTGGACATCTGGACAACGGCCAAGAGCTGCCGTGCAGCGAGGACTACCAGGCCATCAGAGAGGCCGCCAGGGCGGTGCTGGCCGAGGTCAGGGGTACACTCCGAGCCAACGCCGGGGATGTCTCTGCGCGCGATCTGAGGGCCTACGCGGCGACGCTGCTGGACCTGCGCGTGGTGCTCAATGCGCTGTCTCCTCGCGAGATCGAGGAGCAGGGCCTCAAGCTGGCCGCTCTCAGACGCGAGGCGGAGAGCAGCAGCCAGACCGACAGTGAGATCGTGGTGCGGTTTGACAACACCGAGGGGGCGGAGCTATGAGCCGGAGAGAGCTGATCCTGCCGCCGCCGAGCCCCAAACAGTGGCTGTTTTTGCATGACGAGCACAAGTACGTGGCATACGGCGGAGCGCGCGGCGGCGGGAAGAGCTGGGCTGTGCGCGTCAAGGCGACGCTCCTGTGCCTGCAATATCCGGGCATTATATGTTGCATCATCCGCCGCACGTACCCGGAGCTGCGCGAGAACCACATCCGGCAGTTGCGCGCCATGCTGCGCTGCGGACAGCCTGACGCGCTGGCCCGGTACAACGACGGGGAGAAAAAGATCACGTTTGACAACGGCTCGACGATTTTATTCCGGTATCTCGACACCGAGAGCGACGAGGGGCGCTTCCAGGGCACCGAGGTCGATGTGCTGTTTATCGACGAGGCAACACAGCAGCCGGAGCAGCGCTGGGATATCCTGCGGGCCTGCCTGCGCGGCGTCAACAACTACCCCAAGCGGGTGTATCTCACCTGCAACCCCGGCGGCGTCGGGCACGAGTGGGTCAAACGCTTGTTTATCGACCGGCGATATAAGGCAACCGAGCATCCGGAGGACTACAGTTTCATCCAGGCGCTTGTCACCGACAACAAGGCGTTGATGGAGACCATGCCGGACTACATCCAGCAGCTCGAGAGCCTGCCGCCCAAACAGCGCGAGGCATGGCTGCACGGGCGCTGGGATGTGTACGAGGGACAATTTTTTGATGACTTCAGGCCGGAGCCGGACATGGTGGCCGCCGAGGCCGCCGGCTGCACGCTCAGCCGCGAGGAGCTGCGCGCGGCGCACAGGTGGTGTCATGTGATCCCGCCGATCGATCTGACGCACGGAGAGCCGCGGAAATGGACGATCATCCGCAGTTACGATTTTGGGTACAGACGACCGTTTTCCTGCGCGTGGTGGGCGGTGGACTATGACGGTGTTGTCTACCGCGTTTTGGAGCTCTACGGCTGCACGGAGACGCCAAACGAGGGTGTACGGTGGACGCCGGACCGCCAGTTTGAAGAGATCGCCCGCATTGAGCGGGAGCACCCGTGGTTGGCCGGGAAACAGATCCACGGAGTGGCAGACCCGGCAATCTGGGACGAGAGCAGCGGAATCAGCGTGGCCGAGACGGCGGCAAAATATCGCGTATATTTCGAGCCTGGCGACCATAAGCGGATCCCCGGATGGATGCAGGTACATTACCGGCTGCAATTTGACGAGCAGGGCTATGCTCGGATGTACATTTTTGATGGCTGCGCGGCGTTCATCCGCACGATGCCGCTGCTGATGCACGACAAGCACGTTGCCGAGGATCTGGACACCAGCCAGGAGGATCACGTCGCCGATGAGGTGCGCTATCTCTGCATGAGCAGACCGGTGGAGCCGATCAGGACGATAGACAAACGGAGCGTGTTGTTTGACCCGCTCGATCAAATCAACAAAAAACAGGAGGGCAGAGCATGGACGAGATAACCAGAGAGCAGCAGACGGAGAGCCCAGGCACGGCGCGGCCCGTGGACGAGCGCCGCCTATTGGAGTTCGACCGCATTTTAGAGCAGTACAAGGCCGGTAAAAAGCGCCTCGAGACCCGCGTGCGAGAGGGAGAGCGCTGGTGGACGCTGCACAATGAGGAGCAAGCGGCCAAAGAGGGGATCGGGGATGACGGCTTCCGGGCGAAATCCGGATGGCTGCACAATGTGCTGGTCAGT
>Ga0326512_10002418_pt1 | contig 13839 bp, 11 predicted proteins | sample 1_2617_0518_D_FD_203652 | JGI IMG/M metagenome (GOLD analysis project Ga0326512, IMG submission 203652) | Bovine rumen microbial communities from UC Davis, California, United States - 1_2617_0518 | ecosystem: Host-associated > Mammals > Digestive system > Stomach > Rumen | place: USA... | reverse complement strand
GCTGTCTGGTCCATATCCGGCGCTATTTCCTCAAATCTATGAAGTTTGAGGATAAGACAGGTGTCGCCTATAGATTCCTGGAACGTATAAGACTTATTTACGAGTTTGAGAAATCCTACAAGAATCTCTCGGATGAGGAGCGGCAGGAACAGCGAGCATTAGATATCATACCTATCCTAAATGATATGTATCAGGATTTGCTTTACTATGCCAACACTGCTACTGCAAAATGTGGCGAGTTGCTGATGAAAGCTATCAACTATGCTAAAGCTGAGTGGAAGGGACTGATCAAGTATACAGAGGATGGCAGATACAGAGCGGATAATAATGCCGCCGAATCCATCATGAGAGATTTGGCCTGCGGAAGGAAGAACTTCCTGTTCTGTGGCAGTGACAATGCTGCCAAGAATCTAGCCTTTGCATATTCATTGACAGAGAGCTGCAAACTCAACAATATCAACCCTTACGATTATTGGTCTGATTTAATAGATTTTATAGGTTGTGAGGGTATTGACCTGAACAGTTTTGTTCACAGCCAGTGGCATAAGCATACCAAGGCTGCATAAATAAAGTTAAAAACAAAGATTTTCCAACTTCTTTACAAACTCTTGGAATCCTCATTCACACTGAGGATGTAGAGATTTTGGGCCCAAGATTCGGACGCATACAATCTGTATGAAGTAGGCCAACGGCATGCTGTTGAAAGTATTATACTTTACGGTATTGAACGTTTGCCAGAGAATCAACGACCTCCCAAAGCATTACTACTGCAATGGATTGGTATTGGCGAAATACAGAAACAACGTAACCTGCATTTAAATAAAGCCAGTATAGAACTGCAATCCATTTTTACAAAAAACGATTTTAAAAGCTGCATACTCAAAGGTCAAGGCAATGCTTTGTTATATCCTAATCCAATGCTAAGACAATGTGGCGACATTGACATTTGGGTTGATGGAGATAGAGATAAGATAATAGATTTTCTTAGAGGAAATGGTCAAGTAGGTCACATAGATATAAAACATTGTGATTGGAATATCATCCAGGATACTTCAGTAGAAGTACATTTCATCCCTACTTGGTTCTATAATCCTTTCAGCAACAAGAAACTTAAAATCTGGTTTGAAGAGCAAAAAGATATCCAGTTTAAGAATGAATCCGAGTTGGGTTTCACAAGACCTACTATCTCATTCAACCTTATATATGTGCTTATACATATTTATAGGCATCTTTTTGACGAGGGGATTGGGTTAAGACAGTTAATGGATTATTACTATGTCATCCAACATTCTACGCTTGAGGAACGCAAAGAAGCCTTGAGGGTGCTTTGCTCCTTTAAGATGAAACGTTTTGTGGGGGCGGTAATGTACGTTATACAAGAAGTCTTTAGGTTGGATGGCGATTTTTTGATGACACAACCTTTGGCCAATGATGGACGGTCCCTATTAAATGAAATAATGAGATCTGGCAATTTTGGTCAGTTTGATGAACGTAATTCCCATCACCAGAGTCGTTTGGCAAACGGAATTGAGAATATAAAACGGAATCTAAGATTTGTAGGACGCTATCCTCAGGAGGTTTGTTGGATGCCAGCATGGAAAATATGGCATTGGTTCTGGAGAAAGAGAAAAGGGTATATTTGATGGTTCATGATTAAAGGTTAATGATTATGTCTGGTACGACAGTGATTGATAGGCTTAAGCAGTTTGTCGAGAGCGAAATTCGCTCTTGCTCAATGGATATTGGAGGCATTACACCACTATACGTTTACAGGATGTGGGGAGGCACGGTGCCTTTCGAAGATATTGTCACTGCGATGGAAGAGGTAAGAAGGATGATGTTATAGTATTGCTGTTGGCGTAAAAACAAATAGTTTTAGAGGTAAGCTGGAAAGGTTTAGATGAAATGTTTATTAAGGAGATAGAGATAAAAGGATTTCGGAACTTCAAGGAAGCGAAGGTTTCGTTCCACGAGGGGGTGAATGTGATTATAGGGCATAATAACACGGGGAAGAGTAATCTGCTCCGTGCGTTGGGGCTGGTGTTGGGCTACTACACTCACCGAGACCTGCATACGAATGACCTGTTTTATGAGACGGATATAGCAGTACTACAAGCGCAGTCGCCCAGGTTGAACATCACTATCACACTGCATAGAAGTGACGGAGAACGGGATGACTCGCAAGAGATTGGATTGTTTGCTGATATTATGACCGACCCGCAACTCAGCACTGAGGCGAAAATGAGTTATAGTTATGCGCTGACAGCGGATGAGGAAGATAACTACCTAGCTGATGTGGCCGCTGCCACAACGGCTAAGGAAATTTGGAAAATCATCGATCGTGACTATATCCGCAAATACCAGAGCCAGCGGTTGGGTGGTGGAGCACAGGCGGTAAACGTGAGGGGCAAACTTGGACAGATTGACTTTCAGTTTCTGGATGCCATACGCGATGTGAGCCGTGACCTCTATGCCGGATACAACCCGCTGTTGCGCGAGGTTTTGAACTTCTTTATCGACTACAACGTGAAGAATGATGCGACAAAGGATGATGACGTGAAGAATGGAGAATTGAAAACATTGCGCGATGATTTTTTGGCACAGTCAATGCCTTTGATGACAACGCTTCAAGACAGACTTCAAGCAGGTAAGGACATCTTCCTGAAATATGCAAAGGATGCGGGTGCAACCTTTAACAATGCTGATCCTGATTTTGATGGAGACTTGACGGAGAACGAGATGTTCTCTGCACTTCGCTTGATTATCAAGTATGCTGCAGGGATTGAGATACCTGCCACTTATAATGGTTTGGGCTACAATAACCTGATATTTATGTCACTGCTTTTGGCAAAGATGCAAGCGGAGGCCAATAGCTCGTTTATGAAGCGGAACACGAAACTGCTGTCATTCTTGGCTGTTGAGGAGTGTGAGGCTCATCTGCATCCTGCTATGCAGTATAAGTTCTTGCAATTCCTACAAGACAACAAACAGAATCAGCACATTCGCCAGGCCTTTATCACAACGCATAGCACACAGATTGCATCAGCGGTGGAAACAGACGATCTTATCTGCTTGACAACACCTGCCTTAGGACAGTTGAGCGTGGGTTATCCAAGAGAGGTGTTTACCGATTCAACAGAGGACAAGAACTCAAAACAGTTTGTGCAGCGTTTTCTGGATGCCACTCGTGCTGATATGTTTTTTGCCAGCAAATTGATTTTTGTAGAGGGCGTGGCGGAGGAACTACTATTGCCGGTATTTGCCAAGTATTTGGGCTATAACCTAACGGACGCGCACGTGCTGGTGGTGAATATGGGTGGAAGGTATTTCAGCCACTTCTTGAAGTTGTTTGACACAACTAAACCCAATACCATCAATAAGCAAGTAGCCTGTATCACAGACATAGATCCTGTGGAGAAAGAAGATGGTGCAGAGGATTATGAGGCCTGCTATCCGTATGAGTATGGCGTGAAGGCTGACAGTCAGTACCAGCATCATGGTGATGCGGAGATTGCACAATATGCAGCTCATCCAAACATCCGTTTCTTCAGACAAGATGTCACATACGGCAGGACACTGGAGTATGACTTGATGAGAGAGAATTCCGATTGTGAATCATTGCTTACAGTGTCGGTGAAGAACAAGAATGAATTGCGTCGCCTAATGGCAGAACAGAATATTGATACGATGCTGGACAACATTTTAAGAAAAAGCGACGAGAACAAACGAATAAAGGATGCAATCAGAACTTGTGGCTGGACTAATGATGAAAAGCGCAAAGCCATCATTGCTTCGCGTTATCTTAATTCTGTCTGCAAAGGAGCCAATGCTTTGGAGTTGAATGTGGTGCTGGAGAATAATCTGAAAAAGGCACCTGCGGACAGATTTAACTTTCACGTACCTCAATATATTGAAGAAGCACTGCGATGGCTGTTGTCATAGGCTCGGAAGACAGAATACCTATAGACGTTCCATTTAAGGTAAGTGCAGGTCCTGGGGCGGGAAAGACCCATTGGCTGATTGGTCACATACGGGACGTGATAGCCCACTCCAATAAACTTGGGGCAGTAAAGAAAGTGGCCTGTATTACCTATACTAATGTGGGTACAGACACCATCAGTCATCGGTTGCATTATGACAACAACTGCGTGGAAGTGGCGACAATACACAGTTTCTTGTTTGCCAACGTGGTGAAACCCTATGCTTATTTGGTGGCAGAGGAAATAGGCCTGAAAACGGAGGGACTGATAGTGGTGGATGAGAGCAACTATATGTCACAGGGACTTGCGTACGAGCTGTTGAGTGATATGGGGAAGTTGTGGATTGATGCAGAATTGTTTAGTCTTGCTCTGAGCCGTTGTCGTTGGCATTACGATAATCATCAGTTTGTCGGGTTTAAACCTAAATATGCTCAACCGGCACAAAAGCGGAAGAAACCATACAAAATACCGAATGATGCATATGTGTATTTTAAAAATTATCTGTGGTCGCTGGGTGAGTTAAGTTATGACGACATCTTGTATGTGTCGTGGCTGATATTCGGGAAATATCCGCAAGTGTATAAACTATTGCAAGCTCGCTATCCCTACTTCTTTGTTGACGAGTTTCAGGACACGATACCCTTTGTGATGGACTTCTTGGAGCGGATGGGCAACGAGGGTACCATAGTCGGGGTTGTAGGTGACAAGGCGCAGGCCATCTATGAGTTTGTGGGTGCTACAGCCAGACAGTTTGACTACTTTACTGTCCCCGGAATGCAAGAGTATGAGATTCACGGAAACCGCCGCAGTACACAGCAAATCGTAAACCTGCTTAATGCTATACGCACAGATTTCCAACAAGACCATCTTAGCGGACTGACGGGTGAGGTTCCTGTGCTCGTAGTGGGTGATATGTTGAACTGCTATCAGTGGTCACTAGAGAGGAGTGGCACAGACGATGTTCGTTCATTGGCTTTCCCCAATATCATTGCAAACTCAATGCGTACAAGAAACGGTGCGAGAACAGCCGTCAACATATTGGATGATGATTTTGACAGCGATGCTACACGCCAATACGTGGTTAAGGCACTGCTGAAAGCTGTAGAATATGCCCGGATAAGTGATTTGCGAAATGCCTGGCATCAGATGGATATGATAGATGATGACCGGACAAAGACCATAGTGTTGCTGCGACGATTGCTGACGGGTTATGATGAGTTTAAGGATGGGTCGCTTATGGATTTTTATAGCTTTGTCAACAGCCAGTTGGGACTCGGATTGAAAGGGTTTAGGAGAGGCGATGCTAAAACATATTATGAGACTCACCTGTATCGCGACGCTGCCTTGGGCGTGAAAGGAGCAGACGCTGACACCAGACATAAGACCATTCATAAATCTAAAGGTGATGAGTTTGATAATGTGTTTGTTGTGTTGAACGAAGAAAATGACTTGGCCTTTATGCTTGCCCCGCAATTGGATGATGAAGTAGCTCACCGTGTGTATTATGTAGGCATTAGCAGGGCCATTCAGCGGCTATATGTCAATACTCCTACGCTTAGTGCAGAAAATGAGGTGGCTATAGCGGCTTTGCCAATTAGGGTAGAGAGGATTTAAAAGTTTATTTGTTGGCCTCTGTGCGGAAGGCTCTTTTGCGGGCTTGACCGCAAATGTGCCTGAAGCGGGGAATACTTGCGGTGAAAGATTAAGGGTGTCATATTAAATTTAGTTTAAGAGATAATATTCAGATATGATAGAATACATAGTTATAGCAATTGTTCTGCTGGCTGCAGAGTTGGTATACTTTAAGATAGCAGACCATTTCAACATCATCGACAAACCCAATGAGAGAAGTAGCCACTCGACTATTGTGTTGAGAGGCGGAGGCGTCATATTTAGTTTGTCAATGATTGTTTGGGCAATCCTTATGGTGGTTCAAGGGAATGCTATTGCACAGTATCTGCCTTTCTTATGTGGTCTGGTACTGATATGTGGCATAAGCTTTTGGGATGATGTTAAGTCATTACCGGATAGCCTGCGTATGGCGGTCCAGATTATTTCCATTCTCCTTATGTTCTGGAGTATGGGGTTGTACACTGCTGCGGATAGTTGGCTGTGGACAGCGATAATCGTTGTTGTGGCCTTGTTCTTCTGCGTGGGTGCAACCAACTTTATCAATTTTATGGATGGAATCAATGGCATAACTGCTGCCTATTCGTTTGCTATGCTGCTCCCCATTCTGCTGCTTAATCGTGGGTTGTCGTTTATTGAAGAAAGCTATTTGATTGTTGCAATTCTGGGAATTGCAGTTTTCAGCATCTTCAATTTCAGACCCAAGGGCAAGGCGAAGTGTTTTGCCGGTGATGTGGGTAGCATCGGTATTGCTTTCATCATCCTGTTTGCACTGGGAAGGTTGATGCTTGCCACTAAGGGTGTGACCTACATAGTTTTCTTCCTTGTTTACGGAATTGACGGAACATTGACCATCATCCACCGCATTATGCTGCACGAGAACCTGGGGCAGGCGCATAGGAAGCATGCGTACCAGTTGATGGCAAATGAACTGGGGATGAGTCACGTGGTGGTGAGTCTGCTGTATATGGGTATGCAACTGGTGGTATCGCTTGGTTTTATTTATTTGTGCCCTAATACGGTACTGGCGCATTGGATTTATCTAATTGGGGCGGCGGCGATATTGGCAGTAGCATACATTTTATTCATGAAGAAGTATTATCATCTTCATGAAGAGTACCTCGCTTCGTTGAAGCGATAGTTTCAAGATTCAAAGCTATGAATATAACGCAAGCAATATTGGATGAACTAACCGCCAAGGCGAAAGAGAGTCCAAGACTAAGGATGAATTTGGATTTGCGAGATTCGGATTCGGATGGTTCGCAGAGAATGTTGAATGCGATAGAGCCGGGGTCGGTTGTGCCTATCCATCGCCATCGGAATACTTCTGAGACGGTGGTGTGCCTCCGGGGGAAGTTGGTGGAGGAGTATTATGATGACTTGGAACGGATGTGTACGGAGTCTATCGTATTGACACCCAATGGGCAGACCGTGGCGCTGAACATTCCTGCAGGGCAGTGGCATACCGTACATGCATTGGAATCTGGTACTGTAATCCTGGAAATGAAGAACGGAAAGTATGAACCATTGTCAGATGTGGACATACTGAAATAAGATGACTATGGATGACATTGTATTACGTATCCGTGATCTGATAGAGAACGAAACAAGGTCATGCTCTATGGACTTCGGCTGCATTACTCCTCTTTATGTCTATAGGATGTTGGGAGGTGCAGTGAGCTTAGAGAAGATTGAGCAAGTGATGTCTAATATTAATATGTATGATGTAAAGTAGCGAACCAATGTTCGCATAAACAGCATTACTGATAAGTCGGTCATGGAACTATTGGTTTGAGAGAGCAACTTCCAATAGTGATATGGCCGCTTGTCGGTTTTTAGAAATGGTTTAACGATGCAAGAGACGGTAAACAAGCAGAAGCGCATGACTCTGAAAACTCTTCACGAGATGTTGGACGGGATGAGTGTGGAACTGGCAGAGAAGGTTCATCTGCTGTTTATGGCCAACTATATCGATTACTCAGACTATGAATTTCGTGATGAGAATCAGGTGGAGGGCTATTGCTGGTGCTACAGAGACCTCTTTGAGCTGAAAACGAAGGAGTCACAGGAAATCGTGAACAGTCAACTCATCGAGTTCTTGGACGAGTGGCGGCAGGATGCTCCCTCTCGCTATCGGAAGGCAAAGGATGATATCTGCTATTGGATTACCGACGAGTGGTATAGCTTCGAGTCGCCCATGCAGAAGGAGATTGTATCGGCTTACCAAGTAGCTCTAAAGCAGAAAGATGGTATGGCTATTGCTTTAGCCTTGTCGCCATTTGCTCGGAAAACGGCAGAACTGGTGAACAGCGGAGCATACGAAGCTGCTGCCGGTAGTTGCTATGTCCTCTTCAGATGTCTGGCCAAGACGTGCAAGGAGCATGAAGATTGGTTCTTGCGTCCCGATGGTGGCAAGCGTCACCCCTGCGGGGATGCCGAGCGTGCTGGCTTCACTGGTTATGGTGATACCTACACGAAACTGGCGATATTCACCGAGGCTGTAGTGGAACTATACTGTCACCTACGCCAAAAGCCAGACCTCTCCAAGCGCATGGCAGATGAGATGGATATCAACCTGGAAGTGTTCAACCTCGAAACCGATTTCTTCGGTGACCTGAACTGCAGCTCCCGCTTCACAGACATGCTCTGTGATGCCCAAGCCCAATACGGGGACTATTCCAAGTTGGATGAATGCCCCATGTGGGGGATGTGGTGGAAGGAAGGGGGAGAATGAGATAAAGGCCCTACGGAAAACCGGAGGGGATGGTGGCGGAAAATAATTGATTATTATGGCAAAGCAAGGATTAACACCAAGAACAGCACTGAATCTAGTTAAAAGAGACCATACCTGGGCACTGTGTGTGGGTTCTGGTATTTCATATCCCATATTCCCATTATGGGATGGCTTGGCCAGAAAAATTGTTCATAAGTTTGTGCCTGCAGCCGACGGATCATTTGATGATTTGTCGAAGAAAATGAATGCGGAAGTACTGTTGCAGGCGGCTACGGAAATGGCAGGCAAAGACCATAAGACGTTTGCAAAAGATTTGGCAGACACCCTATATGAAGGGCTCTTTGAAGGACTTGCCGCACCCGATGTAGAATTGGTGAAGAAATGCCTGACGAGTGTACCAGGAATTCGAGGCATTGATTGGAACAGATATTTGACAATAGTCCAAGGGAAATCACCAGTAAAGACAACTGCCATGTCTTTAGCGGAATCAATTCTGAGGTTAAAGTCACAAAACAGAGCACCTTCATCTATTCTTTCATTCAATGCTGAGATGTTGTTAGGCTCACTGATGAATGCGGTAGCTCATGAGTCATATGGGGAAAACAGGAAGTTTTTCGACTATATGATAGAGCCTACCTCTTTTCATGATAAAGACAGAATAGCATACTATTTCTGCCATGGCGTAATGCCTGTTCCCGGAACATGGAACAGTGCACGTAGTTTGTTCAATGCTGATGAGAAATTGGTCTTTCTAGAGAATGAATACTTGCAATTGGCCAATTCGTCGTATTCATGGCAATCAACAGCGTTTATCAATACCTTGTCAAGTCATGTGGTATATTTTGTAGGTCTGTCATTCGTTGATCCCAATATAAGGAGATGGCTTGCATGGATACAGAAAGAACGGTTGAAATCATTAAGCAAGCATAATCCGAAAGGAGTTGTGAGTACATCGCACTACTGGATAGAAAAGAAACCGGCTAGCACTGTACAACAAAGGATGATGGAGGCATCGGTAAGTCATCTGGGAATCAGAATTATTTGGATAGACGATTGGACAGAAGTTAGTGCTGCTTTGGAGAATGGAATCGTAGTATGAGAGTAGCTATGTGAAGAAATGGCAAAAAAACAGTACGGAAACCGCAGGGCACAGGACAAAACGGATAATGTTATAAGAAGGAGATAAAATGAATGGTTAAGATAGGAGGCTCTGATGAACTAATAAATGTTGTCGATAACTTCCGTCAGCAGGTGATAAATGACGTCATCCAGTATAGGATTGATCATAACAAACAATGGTCGAAAAGTGCTGATGAGAAAGATTATCCGAAAGTCATTACAGGGTGCGAGTATGCTGATGTAAGGGAGGCTGGCAGAAGTGAACGGGGGAGGTGCTACACGTTGAGGTCAACACAATTACATCCTTTAGTGTATGACCCTATCGACTCCATAGCCCCATTATTGAAACCGATACCTTATTCTTTCGGCGGATTGCATTATGGAACGTGTGCAGAGGATGATGCGGCCACAAAGGTGCTCTATTCATTACAAAGAAACAGTGTGACACTGCCTTCTGTAAAGGATTTAGTGTTTGCACAACCTATACGTCCAAGGACGCAAGAACCCGTGGATTGCTGTAAGGTCTGTGAAAATGTATTTGGATGAAGAATATGTACAACACACAATATCAATATACGCACGATATAGACTGGTTCTTTATGATTGGTAATCAGCCCATACACTGTGCGTCAAATGGTGGGCGAGTGCCGAATATATTTAGTGCGATAGAATTGCAGAATTTGCAGGTAGAGGTAGAAGCAATAGCACCGACACATCAATTTGTACTGAACCATGCTGTAATTGAGCGGTATGTGCGAGATCATTACAGAGATGTTGACGAGGAACTTTTAAGGAGGCAGGGACTGCCCGAAATGTTTAAGGACATTGACTTTGATGAAGATACTCCTGTGTGGATGAAGGCGTATTCATGGAGTTTTGTCAAGATGGCACAACGGGGATTTTTGTCCTTTGACCGCAATGCGGAAACTGGGTTGTATTTTCTGGTTGCAAGTCCTGCGGATTATAATGAGTTCCGAGGAGATGTAGTTAGAATGATGTATAAGCTGCCCGAAAACGAGTTTCCATACGACTCTATTCAGAGTGTGCGAGAAAACTCTCAGGAACAAATCAACTTTGTGTCGGTGATAGAAAGATATGAAAGGAAAGGCCTCAATGGTTAAAGGATGAAAAACAAGGTATCTACAACTCTTGATGACATAAAAAGATATATCGAGGAAGGTGAGATGTCTTTCTTGATAGGGGCAGGATTTAGCCGGAATGTCAATAAGGACGCCTACCCTTTATGGGGTGGTCTGCTGAAAGATGCCATCTGGAACCTGTTTGGTAACGGCAACCGAGCCAAACAGGAAGAGAAAGTAGTGGCCAAGACTGAGAAGGAATATGGTTATCTTGGTATAGCCTCTATGTTGGTGAAAAAGGCAGGCTATCATGAAGCTATTGATACTTACATAGAAGGTAAGACACCGTATCTTAAATCGGTGGATAAGAAGGATGTGTTGATACTGAATGGGAAACAATTACCTAATACCGTGAATCCAGAATGCCATTTGTTGCTGAAGAAACTGAATATACAGAACATCTATACATTCAATTATGATAATGCCTTGGAGTATTTCCTTGGTGAAGAAGCAAGGCTTGAACTGGAAAACGAGATAACCAAGTTAGAGGATAAGATAGAGGCATTAAGGAATGCCCGGACAGCTCTAAGGGAGAAAGAAGAATCGCTTGACAAACTGATTAATGCCAAGCACGAACCTGAAAGAAACGACCCGTCAGCAGATGTTTCAGAAGACGAGACTGAAAAAATATCTGATGCAGAAAAGATAAAAGAAGAATTGAACACGACCCGACAAGAAATATTTGAGAACAGGGCTAAGGAGTTGGATTTAATATCTGCATTAGAGACAAAAAAGCAGAGTAGGAGAACCTTTTATAATGTAGTGAAGGACTCGTATGACATATCCCTTTCTGCGAAACGTAAAAGCATCTATAAGATTCACGGTAGTCTTAGAGAAAATGCGGAGGCAGAATATGGCTTCGACGGCGACACCCATACACAATATATCATCACACAGGAAGACTACGATACGTATAACGAAAAGCACAGTGCTTTTGTTAGCATGATGCGAATAGACCTGCTGAGGAGCCGTTTTTGCATTATGGGCGTGTCGGGAGGTGATGCCAACTTCCTTGCCTGGATAAACTGGGTGAAGGACGTGCTGGATAAGACCAATGCAAGAAGCGGACAAAAGAATGAAGAAAAGCATTTGTCTTACTTTATCTACTCCAGTAGCGATGACATGCCTCAGGAAATGAAGTTGATGCTGAGGAATCACTTTATTGAACCCGTTATTCTGAAAAACCTGTTTCCTGACGGTAAGAATGATGAAGAGCGTATCAAAAAATTCTTAGAATACGTGCAACCGCTGAATAATGATGAAGTATCTAAGTTTTCAGACTTGTGGAGTAGCATAGAAGTTCCAAGGATGCCAGATAAAGGAGTGAAAAAGGTAAAGGAACAGGTTGCGGAAACTTTGTTCCAGTTGTCAGGAGTTTATAGGTTCCATAGTCCCAAGTCTGCTGTTCGGTATGTTGCGAAAGATGTGCAATTCGCTTCACGCATTTATCTGCGTAAAGATGCGGCTGAGGAAGAGCGGAAGTTGTATGCTGCGGCTTTACGGTGTTCGCTGCTGCCATTAGATTTGACATGCGGTAAGACGGAAATAGAGCAGATGGATGATGAAAAGAATCCATCCGTCAGGAAAGCCTTTGTTGATGCCTTCCGCAGGATGGTATTGCTTCAGAACATTTCAGTAAAAGAAGATGAATTGAAAAAAGGCTACGAATATTCTGAGATGCTCCAGAACATATACTGCTATCAATTCCCGACTGTTGATGATGTAAAAAAGATAGGAGGCGATACGGGATTAGACCGTGTGAGACGTTACTCTCTGATACATTTGTTGCGTGGAAAGGGTGATGACATGCTTAATTGCGAAGCATCAGATTTTGGTAGTCCGCAGGAGTTTGTGCTTGCCATGGATTGGATGAAGTTCACGGGCTATAAAAATCCGGCCCTCTATCGTAGAGCGGACGAATATAGGTTTCAAAACAAGTTGCTTTCACTTTCTGACTATAGCCATGCCTATCTGGATGGGATGAAGCGTAAGCAGGAAACCAACACATACGGTAATGTTGTAGAGACACTCTATTTGGACAAATATACGTCGGATGTCATTAATGGGTCCATATTACTGAACAGCTATATAGAATTAGGTATATGCTTTGCGGGTCATACGCTATTGGAAGACAACGAATGGATAGAAATTGTCAGGGCGTTAAAAACGCGCTATACTGAAGTGCTTATTTTCTATACGATAGCCCGCAACTCGAAAGACAATGTGATAAAGGTCGTTGCGCAAGAGATGATGTATGATGAAGGTACCAGAAAAGTATTGGACAGGGTACTTAAGAACCAGATTAGGTCTTTAGACTCAGACGCGACTCCGAACTATATTAAAAGCAGGGTAGCCAAGTTTGCCAAAGAGATATTGGTTGCTGTCGATGCAAGGAGATGGTCAGCGTCATTTGTTGCCAATGCAGAAAAGATACTTGATTCGGCAGAAAGATGTGGTTTCTATTCGGATGCAAAAAAATCCATGTACGCGTTTGTGACCGAAGCGTTGGACTATGTAAATGCCAAGGAGCTGAGGTTAAGGCTTGTGAAGCGCGTATTAGATAAGGATGAGATAAATGACAGATTTGAAGATCATTATAATTCACTAGTAATAGCAGCGCGGAAAAAACTCAAGCCGTCGGACTTTGAAGACAGCGTAAGCAAGCTGGCCGATTTTGCAGAAAAAGCAAAGGCATCGAATAGCTTACAGGCTTACTTTGTGGTTTTGAATCTGTTGACACTAATAAAAAAGGAAGAGAAGCCCAAGTTGCTAGCCATCATAGAAGACAGAGCGATACGAAATGCATTTATGACAGAGGGCTATGCAGCCCATGCCAAGGATTATCCCGAATTGGCACTTTCGTTTAAAGAGAAGTTTGTTCAGGGGGAAGACTTCTGGCATTCTGGAATAACGAATGAAGGCGTGCATATTGGGGTTGGGACAGTTGGTGTCAATAGATTAGACCGGGCATTGCATTTTAATGAAGAGCAAGTAAGGATTCTGTATAATGATGTTAAGACTTTCATCGTAAAGATGGACAACATACTACAGAAAGAAGAACAGACAAAAGTAGATAGGGGTTGGATGTCTTCTGAGAATACCTTCCGGGAACAGGTTATGGATATGCACCTGTTTATGTGTAAACACCAGCAGGAACTTAAAGGAGAGGCTGATTACGAGAATACTATCGAAACACTTAAAAAGGTTTTTGAGCAGTGCTTTTTTAATAAGGACGTCT
>Ga0326512_10002417_pt1 | contig 13842 bp, 6 predicted proteins | sample 1_2617_0518_D_FD_203652 | JGI IMG/M metagenome (GOLD analysis project Ga0326512, IMG submission 203652) | Bovine rumen microbial communities from UC Davis, California, United States - 1_2617_0518 | ecosystem: Host-associated > Mammals > Digestive system > Stomach > Rumen | place: USA: California... | reverse complement strand
TCGCCATACTGTTCAGGCAGATACTTCAGCGCCTCGTCCAGGTCGGCCATGATCTGGTCGACACACTCCTTGAAGGTGTTGCGGGGGAGGTTGAAGTTGCTCGACGGGTCTTCCGACTGCAAGTGGATAGGCACGCCCAGCAGCATGCCGTCGACCTTTCCGCAGTGAGCCCGCAAGAGATAGTAGAGATGCAAGGCTCGGAGAGCATAGGCATTGCCCCGGTAGTTGTCCTCATACATTTTGTTCAGCACGCTGCTCGTGTAGCTCCACTCCACCTTGTCGCAGTTTTCGAGCATCAGGTTGCAGTACTGTATGGCATGGTAGCGCACCCACTGGCTCACGGGGTTCATCGTGGCCGACCACGCTCCTGTTGCCATGCGCTTATACTCGTCGCTGCTATTGTTGGTCACGGCATCGTCGGTGGCCACGTCGGTCGAAGGATTCTGGTCGTAGGACAGCAGCAGGTAGGCATTGTCGAGCAGGCCGCGTGCGAAGGTCGGGTCGCTATACATCTGGTTCAGCTCCAGGTTGTTCTCCAGTGCAGGCTCGAAGAGGTCGTCGCACGAGGCGAGCATCAGCCCGCCCGCACCCCAGCACAGGGTACTTGCGATGCCGCACATCCAGAGGATCGATGCCTTGATTTTTTCCGTTATTGACTGATATTTCATGTTACTACTTTTTTTATAATTTCAATGCACAATTTTCAATTTTCAATCTTCAGAAGCCCACTTTCACGCCCAGATTGTAGAAACGAGCTTGCGGAGCACTACCCACGTTGAGTTCCAACAGCTTGCGCTCCTTTGCCAGTGTCAGCAGATTGCTGCCGCTGACGTAGACCGCCAATCCCTTGACCACCCGGTGTCCGATGACGGACTTCGGGAAGTCGTAGGTCAGCTGCACCTTGGCCAGGTCGAACCGCGAAGTGGAGTAGATCCAGAAGTCGCTCGTCTGCAGGTTGTTCGTGCCAGCCTGTGTTGTCAGTCGCGGATAGGTGGCCGTTGCCGCCGTTGCAGGAGTCCATCGGTCGCGAACCACCGACGAGTACTTGTTCTCACCGCTGATCCACCAGTAGCTGTTGTTCTTCACACCGTGGCCGCCGAATCCGCCCACACCCAGCAGGAAGAGGGAGAAGTTGCAATACTTCAGTGTCACGTTGATGCCTAGTGTCATCGGACTGCCATACCATCCGCCCTTGCACAAGCCGACCTGGTCTTTGTCATCAATCACGTTGTCGCCGTTCTGATCCTTATACTTCAGGTCACCGGGCCGTATCGTGCCGCCCAGAATCTGCTGGGGCGACGCGTCAATGTCGGCCTGATCCTTGAAGAAGCCCAGGCACTCATAGCCCCAGATGGCATCCAGCGGCTGTCCCTGTCGGTACTGATAGGTGTCCGCATAGTTTGTGTCGTCGCGCTTTGCAGCCTTCGTCGCGTAGTAGGTCATGTTCACCCCTGCCTGCAGCCCCAGCCGTCCCAGTTGGGACTTGTACTTGACAGCCACGTCGAAGCCCGTCCGCGTGTCGTCATTGTAGTTCAGATAAGGCACAAAGCCAGTCTCACTGCCAATGTGCCACGACGAGAAGTAGTTTGGCACCTGGTTGGTGGCAGCGATGATGCCGCCCTGCATCTTGCTTGCGAAGAACGACGCGTCCACGCTCAGTCCGCGATCCAGCAGTTCGGCATGAACCGTGGCCGAAAGTTCCTTCCGTCGCAGAAAGGTCAGCTCATCGTTGCCGCCTCTCACCGACTGCACCGACGAGTGTCCGGTGCCTCCGTTCCAGTCCCACCATCCACCGTTCTGGTATGTCTGTAGGTACATGTAGTAGTTATCGATGCCCAGGTCGGTCTTCAGGTCGCTCACGCTGACACTCAGCGTGAGGTTGTCCACAGCCCCGTGCTCCATGAAAGCCTCCTTGCTCAGTCTCCAGCCCACGGTCAGCGACGGCGAGAAGCCCATCCGCTTGCCCCGGGGCAGTCGTGCCGACCACGGTGTCGCCATAGCCAGCTCGGCAAAGTACCTCTTTGCAAAGTCATAGCCCACGCGCAAGCCCAGGTTCGCATTGCTCGTCTTGTGATACTGCCCCGACAACGTCTGCTGGAATCCGTTGGCCAACAGCATCGCACTCAGGTTGTGCTCCTTTCCCAGCGTGCGCTTATAGTCCAGATGGGCGCTGAAGGCAATCGTCTGGTTGTCAGCCGACCCGCTGATGTTCTGCTGTCCCGACTTCTTGTCTACCGTCTCGTGGTTGTCCAGTGCCACGATCACATCCTTGCCTCCGTAGTTGCTCCACGTCGGCTCGAACGTAGCATAGCTGTTATCGAAAGAGGTCCGGTAGCTCGTGGCATAGTCGACACCCACCAGTGCGTGCAAGCTCAGCCCGCGCAGCAGTCCGCCGAGGTCGAAGTCCAGTCCCGCATCAAACTGAAACTGCCGGCTCGTCCACGTGCTGTGACCACCTGCATAGTAGTCGGCAAAAATGTTCGTCAGGTCCGTCTGTCTGCCGCCCAGGAAGTACCGTCCGTCCACAATGTTGCTCGACGTACCTATGAGCCGGTTAGGCTGCACCGCATTGACATCCAGAAAGGACAGCGGGATGAGCGGACTCACACGGTTCGGTCGCCAACTGGCCGCCACCTGCCAGTAGTCGCCCTCCGCCTGCGTCGAGTTGGCCGAGCGCGAGTTGTAGTAGCTTGCGTTGGCATTCACGTAGGCAGAGATGAAGTCGTTCAGCCTGATGTCCACGTTGCCTCTAACGCTGAATCGGTCCACGCTGTTGTTCTTTGCCTCGCCAAAGTTCAGGTAGTCGCCCTGTCGGTAGTAGCTCACGTTCGAGTAGAAGCGAGCCCGCTCGTTGCCGCCCTCAATCTCCACGGTTGCGTCGGTGCGGTTGAAGGCCTTCTTCACATAGTCGCTGCCGAAGAAGTCGACATCGGCATATCGCCAGGGGTTCCGTCCGCTGCCATAGTTGTATATCTGCTCCTGGGTGTAGAGCGCAGCAAGGCCGTCGTTAGCCCGTGCCTCGTTGTAGAGTGTCATATATTCAGCCGATCCCAGATATTCAGGCAGACTTTTCGCCACGTTCCACCCGGTGTTGGCCCTCACGCTCACGCGCAGACCATCGCTCACGCGTCCGCGCTTGGTGGTGATCAGCACCGCTCCGCGTGCGGCCCGACTGCCATAGAGCACGACGGCCTGTGCTCCCTTCAGGAAGGTGATCTGCTCAATCTCGTCGGGCTTGACATTGTCGGCAGCACGAGGCACTCCGTCGACCAGCACGAGCTGGTCGGTCATTCCCCATAGCCCAGCCCCGTTGTATCCAGCCGCATAGCCCTGCATGTTGTCCAGGCTGTAGGTGTTATAGTTTTTGTCGGTCAGCTCCCGGTAGTTCACCGAAGTCACGCCCCCCATCACGTCGTCCTTGGCCACCTTGCGGAAAGCCACGTTGACGAGCGAGTCTGCGTCTGTCTCTATCTGAGCAGCAGCGGGGCACACTGTCGTTACTGCCAAGAGAGCGGACATGTATAATATCATACGTTCCATAATTTAATTTTTTATTGCGGTAGCAAATTTTTCACTTTTCACTATTCACTTTTCCCATAGCTTACCATCCAGGGTTCTGGTTGAACTCCTTGTAGAGGTAGACATCAGCCTCCTTGAACGGCAACAGATAGTGCTTGGCAGAGAAGTTGCGCTCCACGAGGACCTCTTCGCGCCACCCGGTAACCTCGGCATCGCGGGGATCGTTCTTGGCGAAGTCGTAGCTGCCCACACGGCGGAACTCCTGAGACGTCTTGACGTTGTAGGGATACTCCGTGAGCAGGAGCCATCGCTGCAGGTCGTTCCAACGGAAGCCCTCGAAGGCCAGTTCACATGCCCGCTCGCGTCGCACCTCATCCATGAAGGTGTTCTTGTCGTTCTGTAGCTTGGCCGCCACCGGGCCTGCCGCCACCCGGTTGCGGAGCACATTGATGGCATCGACAGCCGTGTGACGGCAGTTGGGGCTCTTGTAGGCTGCCCCGCCGACGGCAGCACCTGCCTCTGCATACATCAGATAGATGTCGGCCACGCGCATGTAGGGCAGATAGCACTCGAGCGATCCACCCCAGTTGTACATGCCGTCATACTTGTTGCACTGGTGCGGCACGAGCTTCTGGCAGAAGTAGCCCGTGCGGCTGCCATCCGCGCTGCGCTGTGGGTCGCCCGACGGCCGCATGTTACCGCCGGTGAACATCTCCATGTACTGGTAGGCTTTGTCGCTGGCCGACGGTGTGGTGTTGAGGTACTTGAAGCCGTCGAAGATGATGTCGTGATAGAACCTGGGATCGCGGTCTTTGAAGGGATGCGTGGGATCGAAGCCTGAGTCGGGATCGCTGAGTGGCAGTCCGTTGGCCATGCCATAGGCATAGTTGATGTAGTTGGCGGTGGGCATGTGGATGATGGCATCGTGCTCCACGAGGTTGTTGACCTTTGGCCCCCAGAGCTTTGAGAAGTTCCAGTTGGAGCCGTTCACCTCCCACACCGGTCCGCGCAGCATGGCTTCGCAGGAGCCCGGCATTTTCCAGTTCTGTCCTGTGGTGCGGAAGATGTCGGAGAAGTTGGTTGCGGATCCAGATGCAGCCACATGGTCATAGATGTTCTCGTACTGGAACTCGGCCAGTGCGTAGGGTGTGGCACCACTCTCGATGCTGGCAATGCACTCGGCCAGCGCGTCGGCGGCCTGCGTGGCCAGCTGCGTATTATATTTATAGGTGTTGCCATTTCGCGCTGCTCCGGTCTGTGCTCCCAGCTCGTTGAGGGGCGATGCTGCCCAGAGGAGCACCTTGCCCAAGTAGCCCAGTGCTACGGCACGGGTGATGCGCAGGTCGTTCTTGCCCAGAGTCTTGCGCCCCACGGCAGTGTTGTCCCAGTTGTCCGGCAGCAAGCCGGCGGCTTCGCGGAAGTCCTTGGCACACAGTTCGGCACACTCACGGAAGGACTGTCGGGGCAACGCGAGCACCTCGCCGGCAGGCAGCGGGCGGTCGATGTAGGGCAGACCGCCGAAGTATTCCATGAGCTCCTCGTGCCACCAGGCACGGAAGAAGAGGAGCTGTCCGCGTATGATGTTCTTCTCCTCCTGTGTGGCCTCGGTCATCTTGTCGATGTTCTCCAGTCCGATGTTCATTTTGCGGATGCAGTACCATGCGTGCTCGAGGGAGTGGGCAAACTTGTTGGTGGACACAGGATTGAGCATATCGTCGGAAGTGCCGGCAGAGCGGTGGAGAAAGCTCTGCTCGTTGTTGTACCAGTCGCGATAGTCGCCGAGGTCGAAGTGGGCCGTGAGGTGCGTGTCGCCTCCTCCGGTATTCATGAGCTCGTCCTCGCCCCAGTTGAAGGTGCAACACCAGTAGTTGGACTCCTTGTTGGGGATGCAGTTGTAGACCTCCTCGACGAATCCCTGGAAGTTGGTGAAGTTCTTGAAGGCCTCGTCGGCCCCCACGTCGGAGTCGGGCTCCTTGTCCAGATAGTCGGTGCAAGCAGACAGCAGGGGCAGAAAAGCCAAAAGGTAAATAAGTTTATTCGCTTTCATATCGTAATCTTTTTACTTCTTCATGTTTTATTACAGGTTGAACTTCAGTCCGAAGTTGATGCGCTTCATGGTGGGATAGGCCCCCATGGCCCCTCCGGAGCTGGCGAAGTTGCTCTCACGGTCGTCGGGCAGACGAGTCCATAGCCAGAGGTTGTTGCCGCTGACGAAGACTTTGAGGTCCTTGAATCCGATTTTCCTGACCCAGGGCTGGGTGAAGGTGTAGGCCACTTCGACATTCTTCAGTCGGATGTAGCTTCCGTCGCAGAGATACTGCGTGCCATAGTAATAGGACGGCTGCGACTTGAATCGTGGTGTCAAGACATCGGCCCCGTAGTGGTCGTTGCTCCACCAAGAGCCCTGATTGTAGACATTGGCAAGCATGGGGTCGGCAAAGGAGATCATGGTGACGTCGCGTGTGACGTTTGTGACGCCGTAGAACTGAACGAAGCATGAGAATCCCTTCCACTCGAATCCGACGGTGGTGTTGTAGGTGTTCTCAGGCGTAGGGCTGTAGCCGTAAGGCACGAAGTCGTTGGCCGAGTCGACCTGTCCGTCGCCGTTGAAGTCGACGATGTAGTAGTCGCCGGGCAGTTTCTGGTCGTCGTTGGTGTCATGTCGCGGTGTGGCATAGAGGTCGTCGTAGGTCTGTGCGATGCCCCTGTCGAGATAGGCATGTGTCTGTCCGATGGCATAGCCGGCCTGCTTGCGGTAGGAGGGCAGGAGGGGCGAGTCGTCCTTGACCTTGATTTTGTTGACGGCATGGGTGAGGCTCATGTTAGCCCAGAGTCGCATCTTGTTGGGGAACACCTTGTTGAAGCGCAGTTCGAGCTCGAAGCCGTTGGTGTTGACCTCTCCGAGGTTGGCCGTGGCTGCCTGCTGTCCGAAGTAGGACGGCACGGCCCGCTCGGCCCCGCTGACGAGGATGTCGGTGCGGTGGTCGCGGAAGTACTCGAATGAGCCTGCGAACATGCCGTCGAGGAATGCATAGTCGACACCGAGGTTGAGCTTTCTGACCTTCTCCCAGTGCACTTCGGGGTTGCCAACGGTGGCTTCGCGATACCACGTGTAGGGCGAGTTGGCACCGTCGTCGTTGTGGGTGGGCCCGAGCTTGGTCACTCCGCCGTAGGCCCACTGCGTCATGTAGAGGAATCGGTTGCCGACGTTGTCATCGCCAATCTCGCCGTAGCTGGCGCGTAGCTTGAGCATCTCGATGATTTTGTGGTCGACGAGATAGCGCATGAAGGGCTCTTCGGTGACCATCCATCCGACGGCGCCGGAGTTGAAGAAGGCGAAGCGGTTGTCGCGTGAGAAGCGCTCGGAGCCGTTGTAGGCGCCGTTGTACTCGAAGAAGTAGCGGTTGGCGAAGCCGTAGGTGGTGCGGAAGACCCAGTCTTCGCGGTAGTTGGGGATCATGGAGCCGCGAGCGTACTGCTGGCGTGCGAAGACCCCCATTGCGGAAACGTCGTGCTTGCCGAAAGAGCGAGCCCAGTTGACCTGTGCCTGATAGTTCATGTTGCGCTGCGTTTCGCGGTTGTCGACCTCGCCTCCTGCAATCTGCCACTTGTTGCCCATAGTGTAGTCGAAGCGGTCGTAGGGTTCGTAGGGCTGTCGGTAGGTGACTTCGCCCGTTTCGGGATTGATCCACTTGAGCTGCGGGTTGTTGTTGAGGTCGTTGACACCGCGCTGGTTCTCGCGGAAGGTGTTGTCCCAGGAGATCATGCCACGCAGAGAGAGCCCCTTGGTGATGAAGTCGAGCTTCTGTTCAAGGACGAAGTCGGTGTTGATGCGCGTGGTGGTGACTTGCTGCGTGCCGCCGAGTGCGACGGTCTGTGCGGAGTTGCTCACGTTGGTAGAGTTAGGGAAGAATCCCCAGGATCCGTCGCTGTATTTGGGCAGGAAGGCATCGGGGGAGATGTTGTAGACACCGGCCCACATCTGCGACATCTGCCAGTCGTTCCATGCGTTGAGCGCCCAAGGCGTTGTCTGCCTGCCGTTGGAGCCCGCGATGTTGACCTTGAAGACGGTTGTCCTGGTGATGCTGAAGTCGAGGTTGGAGCGCACGCTGACGCGGTTGTAGCCATAGCCCGTCTTGTAGTCGCGCCCATTGGCGAAGTCGCGGAAGAGGTCGCCCTCCCTGACGAAGTCGACTCCAGCATAGTACTTGACGAAGCTCGTGCCGCCCGCCACATTGACGTTGGCATTGTAGGACATGGTGTAGTTCTTGAAGAGTGTGTTCTGCCAGTCGACGTTAGGATAGCGCTCTTGCTGCTCGAGCGTGGCCTGGTTGCGATAGTTCTCGATGAAGCTCATGGGCTTCATGTAGGCGAAGGCATCGGGTGCGATGTTGAGTTCGTGCTCAACAGCCACGTTGCGTGCCACGAGCGCGTCGTAGGAGTCGTACTTGTCGGGCAGCTTCGACGGAATCTTCATGATGGCATTGGCCGAGACAGAGATTTGCGCCTTGCCCTCCTGTCCGCGCTTGGTGGTGATCAGAATGACACCGTTGGCCCCCTTGACACCATAGACGGCAGTGGCCGAAGCATCCTTGAGCACAGAAATGGTGGCCACGGACTGCATGTCGACGCTGGACATGGGTCGCTCGATGCCATCGACAAGCACGAGCGGCGCGGAGTTGTTCCATGAGGAAGCACTGCGGATGACGATTTGCGGTTCCTCTTCGCCCGGTACGCCGCTCGAAGCCATCGTGGTGACACCGGGCAGATTGCCGGTGAGAGCCGATCCGATGTCGTTGATGCCCGCAGCTCGCTCGAGCACCTCGCCCGTGGTCTGTGTGATGGCCCCGACGACGGAAGCCTTCTTCTGCTGTCCGTAGCCGACCACGACCACCTCGCCCAGTTCGGTGTTGTCCTTGAGAGTGATGCGCAGTGTGCGCTGCTTGCCCAGCAGAACCTCCTTGGAAGTCATTCCGACGTAGGAGAACACGAGCACAGCGCTCTCTGACGGGACAGTGAGGGTGAAGTGGCCATCGAAGTCGGTGACAGTGCCTTGCGATGTGTTGCCCTTCACGACGACGGAGGCACCGATGAGCGCCTCGCCGTTTGAGTCTAAGACCGTTCCTGTGACGTTGATCTTGCTTTGAGCCGATGCGGCGAGGGCCCACACCGCAGCAAGGAAGAGGGCCTGCCATCGATGCCATCGCGGCAGTCGCGCCAGAAGAACAGTCGGACTCGGAAAAATACTCGTCTGTTTCATCTTTTTAGGTTTTGAGATTTTAAATATATTGCATGTTAATTTACTATTCGACTATTTACGATTTACTATTTATTTACGATTTGACTATTTAACTATTTTCCTGACAGCCCAGAACCATCCAGGCAATCATACAATAATAAAATTGTAAATAAACCGTAAACAGTAAATCGTAAATACATAGCCACTTGAGAAAGTTGAATGAATGTTTTTTGCACTGCAAATATAGACATAAGAGAGATAGCGGACAAATTCTGATATAACACAAACTTCAGCATTTGTTACATGACGATGGTATTTTCACACAAAAACGCTATCTTTGCAACAAAATCGAATAATAAAGACAGAGAAATGATAAGCAATGTAAAGAAAATCTGGTGCCTGCTTGTATTGCTCCTCTGGGTGCAACACAGCACAGGACAAACAGGACGGGTGTTCGATGCCGACCATCAGCTGTCGAGCAGTTTCACAACCCAGGTGTTTCAGGACCGTGACGGCTTCGTGTGGGTGCTCACCCGCAACGGCATCAACATCTACGACGGTTATCAGTTCAAGATCATAAAGAAAGAACAGGCGGGCAACAGGCTGGCGAGCAACCACGTGAACTGCATGGCGCAAGACGACACGGGGCTGTTCTACCTGGGTATGGACTGCGCCCTGCAGACCTACGACGGCTATGAGTTTGCCGACGTGAAGGTGAAGGACCTTGCGGGCTATATCGTAGCCTGCTATACAAACTGCCTGCTGCGGTGCAGGTCGGGCGAGCTGCTGGCGGGTACGTCGGGCCACGGTGTGCTGCGGATTGCGGACAGGGAGCACGCCGAACAGCTGGGCGGTGTGCTGGCCGACGTACACACGGTGTACGACATGGTGGAAGACAAGCAGGGCCACGTGTGGATGGCCACGAGCGATGCGGGCCTGGTGGAGTATGACGGGAAAAGCCTGAAGCGGCACTTCGGGGCAGAAGGCCAGGTGAGCAGTCTGCGCTGCCTGCGCGTGGACAAGAGCGGCACGCTGTACGTAGGCACGTCGAATGGCGGTGTCTACGTGAGGCGCTGGCAGCAGACGGGCCGCACAGGGGGAGAATGGCAGAGCGACTTTGAGCAGCTGAAGGCCACGGCAGGGCGACACGTGTCGGCCCTCTACGTGTGCGACGACGGCAGGCTGATGGTGGGCTTCGACGGTCAGGGCGTGGGCATCTGCGACACGACGACGGGCGAGATGGACGACAACCCATACTACAGCTACGACGTGGACCTGAGGATGAGCAAGGTGTACTCCATCCTGGAAGACGGCAGCGGCAACATCTGGCTGGGCCTGATGCAGAAGGGCATCTACATGCAGAACAAGCAGACGACGAGCTTCCGCTACATGGGCCGACGGCTGGGCGAGCGCAACGTCATCGGGCATGCCTGCGTCATCAGCACCATGATAGACAGCAAGGGACGCTGCTGGGTGGGTACGGACAAGGACGGGCTGTACTGCCTGGACGAGCACCAGCGCATGCTCAGGCACTTCAAGGCAGGCTGCCCCACGTCGGTCATGAGCATTGCCGAAGACCACGAGGGGCGCATCTGGGTGGGAAGCTACAGAGAGGGGTTCGGCTATATAGACACGGGACTGCAGGCATATCACCGATTTCCGCAGTACACCCACAGCAGCGGGTTCAGCATCGTTGAGACTGCGGACAAGCGGCTCTGGATAGGCACGATGGGAGAGGGGCTACTGTCGCTGCAACTGACCACCAACCATATAACCGCCTACGTCATGCACCCCAAGGCACCGGAGGACAGCACGACGAACAGCATAGCCAACAACTACATATCGACCATCACGCTCTCGCCCGACGGCAAGCGCATCTATGCGGCCACGACACAGGGCCTGTGCTGTCTGGACCTGGAGAGGGAGAGCTGGACGAGCAGCTTTGGCCGCAACTGTCTGAAATACGGACAGCCCGTGCGCATTGCACGGGAGTATGCGGGGCGCATCTGGATTGGCACGAACAACGGCCTCTGGTGCTACGACATGCTGAAGAAAGACCTGCAGCTGCTGACGACGGAACACGGACTGGCCGACAACGGCATTGCCGCCATTGAGCAGGACAGCCACGGCAGACTGTGGATAGGCACGAACCACGGTCTGTGCTGCCACGACCCGCGGACGGGACAGACGGAGAGCTACTTCGTGGACAACGGACTACAGTCGAACGAGTTCAGCGAGGGTGCCTCCTGGGCCATCAACCGCGACGGCAGCACGCTGCTGCTCTTCGGCGGCGTGGGCGGCATCACGTGGTTCCACCCCGAAGACATCAAAGCGGCGAGATGGGATGCCACGGTCAGACTGGTGGACTTCGTGGTGGGCGGCATATCGGTGAAGAGCATGCCGCCGGAGATTGGCAAGCAGGTGTGCGACACCACCGTGATCGCTGCCACAAGGTTCCGACTGAGCCCCCACGACAACACGTTCTCCGTGAGATTCTCGACCCTGACCTACGACAGCCCGGAGCACACCACCTATCTGTACAGCATCAACGACGAACCGATGGCCCGTCTGCCCATAGGCACGAACGAGCTGACCTTCAGCCATCTGCGCCCCGGCACCTACCACTTCCGCGTGAAGGCCGAGCGGTACAACCATCTGACCCAGGAGCGCGAGTTCACGGTGGTGGTGGACAGTCCCTGGTATGCCACATGGTGGGCGCGGATGCTCTGGCTGGCACTGCTGGCGGCCATCGTGTGGGGATACCTGCGACAGCGCAGGCGCAAGGAACAGGACCGGCTGAGGATGCAGGAGCACATACACGCCGAGCAGATGAGCGACGCCAAGCTGAAGTTCTTCATGAACATCAGCCACGAGATACGCACCCCCATGACGCTCATCATCACTCCGCTGCTGTCGCTGATCAAGAACGAGAACGACTCACAGCGCAAGCAGACCTACGAGATCATCAAGCGCAATGCCGAGCGCATCCTGCACCTCATCAACCAGATGATGGACCTGAGGAAGATAGACAAGGGACTGATGCAGATGCACATGACGGAGACCGACCTGGTTGACTTCGTCAGAGACCTCTACTCGCTCTTTGAGCACCAGGCTCAGGCAAGGCAGATAGCACTGAGCTTTGAGCACGACATGGAACGTCTGCCCGTATGGATAGACCGAAAGAACTTTGACAAGGTGGTGGTGAACATCCTGTCGAACGCCTTCAAGTTCACTCCCACGGGAGGCGCCATCGACATCAGGCTGGCCCAGCATGAGGGGCAGGCCGTGATCAGCATCAGCGACAACGGCGAGAAGATACCCGAAGAGAAGCTGAGCCACATCTTTGACAGGTTCTACCAGGCAGTGACAACGGCCAACGACCGTTTTGTGGGTACAGGCATCGGACTCGACCTGGCACGCTCGCTGGTCGAGCTGCACCACGGCAGCATAGGCGCACACAACCTGGCACAGGGGTGCGAGTTCACGGTGAGCATCCCGCTGGGCAACAGTCATCTGACCGCGGAGGAGATGCTGACGGAAGAGCCGACAAAGACGACGAGCGGGCTCTGGCTGACAGTGAGCGACGAAGGCTCAGCCGCCGAGACGACCGCCCAGTCGGCCATGAGGAAGAAGACCACGATCGTGCTGGCTGAGGATGACAGCGAGATAAGCGACTATCTGGCCAGTGAGCTGGGAGAGGACTACGAGGTGGTGAAGACGGTCAACGGCAAGGAGGCTCTGTCGGCAACGCTGCGCCTCCTGCCCGACCTGGTGCTGACGGACGTGATGATGGCCGAGATGGACGGCATCACGCTCTGCTCGAAGATAAAGGCCAACCCGAGCACGAACCACATACCAGTGGTGTTGCTGACAGCGAGAAGCCGCGACGAGGACAAGCTGGAGGGACTGGAGACGGGTGCCGACGCATACGTGGTGAAGCCGTTCAACATGGACCTGCTACGGCAGACAATCAGCAACATCATCGGCTCGCACCGAAGACTGAGACTGAAGTATGAACGCAACGACCTAATGGAGGAAAAAATAGAGAACATCAAGATGAAGTCGTCCGACGAGAAACTGATGGAGCGCGTGACAACGGTGGTCAACCAGCACCTGAGCGACCCTGCGCTGAGCGTGGACATGATAGCGAGCAACGTGGGCATCAGCCGTGTTCACCTGTACCGCAAGATGAAAGAGCTGACAGGACAGACTCCGCATGACTTTATCCGGAACATACGACTGAAGAATGCGGCAATGCTGCTGGCAAAGAAAAGCATGAACGTGAGCGAGGTGACATACGCGTGCGGTTTCTCGAACATCACGTCGTTCTCCATGCTCTTCAAGAAGTTCTATGGGGTGTCGCCAAGAGAATATGTGAAAGAACAGGGAAGGGGGAAGATTGAAAATTGAAAATTCTGGGCCACGATGCAGGTTACTTCTTTCATAAACACCCACTAATATCCCAACATTGCAACTGGCGATATTACCAAGGTAGCACAGAGCAAACGGGCTATTTTCAGTGTGGGTTCCGCCCTGCCGGAAACATAGTCGCTTATGCGTGATGCACTGACCCCTATCTCTGTAGCCAACTGCTTCTGACTCATGTTCTTCTCGTCCAACGACAGTTGTATCAACTGGGCTACAGTCGGTTTACCTATGGGATAATGCTCCTTCTCATAGTCTATGACGACATCCGACATCACCGTCAACTCCACTGCGTTGCGGTCGTTGGCAGGCGTGTTGTCATCTACTATTGGCAACAGTTCCTCAATCCGTGCCAGTACGAACTCGTATTGTTCTTTTGTAATCTTTGCCATATTCGTACCTCCTTTATATTATATCGTTGAAACATCTATCTTATCGTATTCACTATGCGTACCCACAAATCGGATGAAAATATGTCCGATTGTAAACCTTACTACCACCACAAGTCGATATTTGTTGCCCCTGATGTCAAAGACATAATGTTGGTTACCAACGTGGTCTGTTGAGGGGAAGTCTGACGCAGATTGCCGCGCAGAACTGTCCGAAAGGGGAAGTCTTTGCAGGCAGAAATAGTTCTTTTTGCGAAATAGAATTTCGCA
>Ga0326512_10002415_pt1 | contig 13847 bp, 24 predicted proteins | sample 1_2617_0518_D_FD_203652 | JGI IMG/M metagenome (GOLD analysis project Ga0326512, IMG submission 203652) | Bovine rumen microbial communities from UC Davis, California, United States - 1_2617_0518 | ecosystem: Host-associated > Mammals > Digestive system > Stomach > Rumen | place: USA... | reverse complement strand
ATTTCATCTATGTTTGCTTGATATAAATCTTTAAATAATTTTGTATCCATTTTATTATTTTTAATTTAGTTACCCTGGTAGGAATCGAACCCACTCCGAGGCCCTCAGAAGGCTAATATAGATTTAGAGTCTACCCGTGCAACCATACACCACAGGGCAATGAAATGTCTTAGATGCCTTTCTAAGACTAGAAAAATTAATTAACTATCATCACTGGCCATTAATTAATTTCTTAAGCATTTTAATCTTACGATTAGCAATTTCTTTAGTTTTAGTTTTTACTTTATCAATTACTTGTTGATAATTCTCTGAGTTGTATAAAGAATTAATGTCGGACAAACCATCTTTTTCAGCTAACTCTTCTAAAACTTCTTGGAAAAGATCATCATCAACTTGTTGTAACCAATTTTCAAAATCCTTCTTATCTTTATTTTCTAAAAGTTGTACTTTAATAGTTAAAGTATTTCCTTCTCTTGTTGAATCTATTACAAAGTGAGTATCGTTATCCTGATATTCTTGGTGTAATTCATCCATTCCCATAAGCTCTGACACGAGAGCTTTTAACAATTCTTCTTGTTTCATAACAATACTAATATATCTACTATTTTATAAAGACAAATTTAAAAAATGTTAAATTATTATATTCAGTTCTTCTTCTTCTTTAAATACTTTTCTAGCTAATATTTCTATTTGCTTTTTCATTATTTTATTTTCTTTTTGTAAGTTCTGAATATCTTCTGTATTCTGTTGAGTTTGTCTATAAGTAACAGCAGCAAGATTATACAACTGAAGTAAGTACATTCTTAAATCTTGGTGTACTCCAGATTCTTTATCTATTAATTTAGAATTTGCTTTAGTTAAATATCCTGCTTTTATTAAAGTATTTTCACAAGATAATACTGTAGGAATTGACATTCTAGTTATTTCTGACATTTCCTTTGTAGTATAAGACATTGATCCTATTCCAGTTTCTTTATTAAACATATTTTTTTGTGTCATCATAAGATAAGCTTTTTCTCTTATCTTTATTTTATCATCTTGTAAAAAGTCATAAGAAAAAGGTTCAAAGTATTTTGTTTTAGAAAATTTATAAACAGTGCTTTGTCCTTTTCTTAATATTTGTTCTATAAATTTATTATCTACTAATTCTTTTATTGCTTTTCTTACTGCATCTTCTCCACATCCTGATTCTTTAGCAATTGTTTTAATACTCGGAAAAGCTTCTAAAGTATCTTTATTCATATGTTGCTTAATAGCACAATAAACTACTAAAGTTTTTGGGCTAATATTTTCACAATCTACTACTTCATTGGGAAGTACTACAAATTGTTTATTTTCATTTAATTCCATAATAAATTCATTTATATATGTATTAAAAATATCGACTGGTTCAAAATAATCAAATTTTTTGTCCAAATTAAAAAATCCGACAGGTAAAATTAAAAAATAAATAGGGGTTATTAAAAAATACCTAGGGGTCCATTAAAAAACACCTATACTAACTATAATTAATACTATAATTAAATAACTATAATTAATCAGCCTCTGGGCAATATTTTTAGGTTTGAGATATACTCTACCTAAAAAATTTTTTATTTTTTAAAATTTTTTTTGAAAATTTTTAGATTTTTTTGAAAATTTTTTAGAATTTTTTGTGAGGGGGAGGGTGCTACCAACCGCCAGTCCCCCCACCCTATTTGAGTGAAAACTCAAAAAAGATACAAGCATTAATCATTTTAAAATTTCAAACATTATGAGTAAGTATTTTGACAAAAAGACTCTCCTTGCTGGTCGCAAGGCTGAGTCCCAGAAGCGTAGCAATGGTACATTCTTTTCTTCTAAGTCAGACAATGATGAGCATTTTGACAAGTCTGCTGGCAAAGAGTTGAGAATTGTTGGTGTAGCCAATATCCCCGCAAGTGGTGACGTACCATCGTTCAATGTGATTCTCTTTGATGATGGTCATCAGTTATCAACATCGAGGTTCTTCAACGCTAAGGGACTTAAGTGGCCCGTTGGCGGTAATACTGCTAAGTGGGATTACATCAACGCTTGTCTTGCTAACGATACGAAAGTGATAGTAACACCACAAAAGGTCGTTACTGGCGCAGAGAGAGAAATTACTAACGATAATAGTCCCCGTAAGGGAGAAAAGTTTACTCCTGTTACCTACTATTTTGAGGAAGAGGAATTGCCTAAGACTGATATGTCGGTAGTAATGGAAAAGGAGGAGGAGGAGTAATCCTCCCCCTTTTTAAATGTATGTATACATTTATAGGAAGAAGAGAAAAGAACCCTAAACGTTTTAAAACGATTGAAGGGTATTTTCTCACTTTCGAAAAAGAACTCCCACTGTTTGAAGATTTTATGTATGTAATTCTTTGTATTCGTAATGAGGAAACAAAGTTATTTACATTTGTGAGGTCTGCTTATTGGTGGGAGTAAAAACAAAAAATCAAATCACAACAACAGCATTATTTAAACAACAATTAACGTATCTTTTTTGATTTTTACTTAGGTTGAAATTCCTTGAGTGTATGTAAAGTAATTTTACAAGCTCTCTAAAATCTCTGACATATCTAGAACCTTCACGTGGGTCAGGGGTGAAAGCACTGTAGTAGTGTGAGTACATATCTAGATAAACAAACAAACAAATAAGCAATATGAAAAAGATTCAAGTTTCTACTATCGAGAAAATGGCCAATGTACAGATCATTGAGTTAAATGCATCGTTCATTGCCAGAGTTGTTAGACTTCAAGCACAACTGGAGCCATTAGTTAGGGATATCACTCGTACTAAACATAAGTTTAATGAAGAGACTAAGAAATATGAGGATGTCCTGGATGAGAACGGTAATAAGGTTATTGAGTATGACCAAATTGATGGCAAAGTTTTGGCTGAGACTGTTCTCCCATTCTTTGATGAATTGTGCGAGGCATTTGAAGAATAAAAGGTTAATGAAGCCATATAGAGATCCAAAGTTCGTGAGAATATAGGATCTCTTTCTCAATTTTGGGAATTGAGTGTATAAAATAATAAACTCACATAAGGATTTGGTGAAAATTCTTTAGTGAGAGATACGCTCTTGGGCACAGGCAATAGACCCACCTTCAACACTCAAACTCATTCATTTTCAATTCCGAAAATCGGGATTTTGAACAAGAATGAGAATTGAGTTATCACTAACACGAAAAAATATCCATTTCTAATGTACTAGAAAATTTTTAAAAAATTGGTTGAGTATAAACCAACAGAATTTTTAAAATCCTGTAAAAATACCTGTCATTCTGGAAGACGTAAAAAAGGTTTGCTGATGAGGCCAGAACGAAACGAAAAATATATTCGTACAAACAAATAAAATAACTTAGCAATATGAATAGAGAAAAAAGATTTGAGCTTTTACTTAAAGCTCGTAATCTCTTGCACAAACAAGAGAGTGGTCAGAAACTTACAGGTAATGAGATTATTTTTGCTCATGACTATGTAGATATGGTTATTGATGATATGGTTCAAGAGCAACCTTTGAAATTATATCATGTAGCTGTATCTTGGGGAACCTGTACAATTGCAGCAAAAAATAAATTCGATGTTATTGGATTTATTAGGCAAGATGAAAGATTATTAAGAGATAATACAGATTTATATGGCAATATATTGCCTACAGAGGAAATTCTTTCTTTTATAGAAGAGCTTCCTTACACTGTTCAAGGTAAACCTGGTATAATCTCTTTCTATCAAGAATAATAGCAAAGCTCCCACCGCTATACAAAAAGTGTGGGAGCAATATGAAATATGGGCAGTATCTTCCTATCGTCCCTAGGTTGCCTGCAACATCGTTAGACAGGGTAAAAGTTACGATGTAGGCTTGTAGGTTTCAGTACAACATAGAACCTTCCGTAATGAGCATAACAGGTACGTTAAGCCTGTATAATATAAGGTTACTCAAGTGGGGTGGAGCACCTACAAAGTCAGCTAAATGTTGAAACATACAGGATAGAGCTACTAAATGACATTAGACGGTTCGAATCCGTTGGTAATCTTATTTTAAAATATAAAAAACTCAATATAAAATATCCACAAGACCAGCAGATTTACATAAAATTGTATTTCTGATAGCAGGTGTATAAACTGATATTGTGAGTGGATTTCCAAGATGTTGAGGACGCCAGTTTCTTGCCACATGTTATAGGTAATCAATCCTATCGACAAGTTTTAGGTGTAAAACACAATTCGTAAAAGCAGAAGTATAGTAAGCTTTCCCTAGTCCACAGTCGGAGGGGTTGTGACTCGCCATCAATATGAGGGTATGTTTCGTGTGCATTATCATGCGTTCCGATGGTACTACAGCATCTAATCTGTAAGTAACTTAGCAATATGAAAAATACCAATTTCGAAATGACTGAAAATGGTATCCAAATGAGTGTTAAAATCGGTATTAACTACTGCAATAAGCAGAAAGGCGGTAGCGATTTTGACATTGATAAGATGCGTCAGAGAGCTATAGGTTATTCTATGGATCTTGTTGGGGCATACAGTCCTATCCTTATTGCATCTCTCGAAAGAAGGATGCAAGCTTGTGAACAGAACTTAATTCGTCACCTTGACGATATTGAGTATGCTGATAACTGCGGACATATTGTATATGTTCGTAAGGACAAGACTCGTGGTAATTTCAATGTTCCTTCATTTAATGCAATGAGAGATGCTCTTGTTGCATTAAGAAATGGCAAATACAAGTCATTCTTAGACAATAAGATCTGGATTGACCAGACACTTAAGGCTCTTCTCAATGATACAGAGATGCATCACGAGGACAAGGGGTGCTTCAAGTATTCTGAGTTGATAAGTCTGCTTTGTGAATTGCAGGCTTGTCCTTCAGAATATATGCCAAAATAAGGATACAGTTTTTCATAGTTTAGAAAGTAACCATCTGTGAAGATCGTTACTTTTGAATAATTTTTAAAACAAACAAACAAAAGCAATATGGAACATATATATCCTTACAAGACTACAATTGAGATCGATTGCGATCCTTTTGTAGGAATGGGTAGACAACAAACCCATTATGAAACAGCTTGTAAAATAGCTGGTTTAGAACCTCAACCACGTATTTCAGCATGTTTTGGCTGTTGGGAATGGCCTGTAACATATCAGACTAAAGAACAACAAGACAAAGTGGCTGAATTTCTAAAAGATTTGTATAATCGTGGATTATGTCGCTATGCAAGTTGGTAATATTCTAATAATAGCAGCTATAATAGTTTTCGTAGTTGCTATTTATGCTGGGGCAAAACTAGAGAATAGCTGGAGAAATGTAGCTATTACTTATGGACTTTTAGTCATAGGAATAGTATTATTTTCTCTGGCTTTACTCCTATAACCAAGAAGGGAGTATAAATAAAAAGCTTGGCCTTGTGGTAGCGAGGGGAAATCGGTACAATTCACATCTGCAGATGTGACTTCTCGTTGTTAGTGTACAGAAGTAAAACGTTCAAAACTATCCCTGAAATCTCAGTATATCCGTAGAGACGTAGGGTTAAATAGAGTGAGGATATAGTACCAAAAAGTGCTTTAGTCATAAGGTAAACCTCTTATGTACATTGTTCACAATATATGCCAGTATATTGTGTTCCGTATCATCTGTAGCTGGCACTACAGGTTTGACGTAAGTAGACTTAACTACCAAGGGTCGAAAAAATGTTAAGCTCGCTCCAAAATACGTGATTGGAGAATATTTATGACCTATTTACGTCTTCATGAAAAGAAGCAACGTCGGATGAATATTAGGCTTTAACCCTCAAAAACGTGAGAGGATTTTAAATTTAACAATATGATTTTTCATTAGTTTTAAGTTTTAAAGGCGTAGCCGAACTTCATTCGTTACCAACTGAATGGTGGAGTTCATATGGCTAGAATGAGGCAGTTGGTCGTTGCACACATGGCGGACACGAAAAGTGGGATGAAAGACTAGTAAGTGTTGATGTCTGATTCCAAAATTGCTCGAAGATGATAGAGGATAAACAGATCATCCAATCCTACGTGACATCTTGGAATTCGTAGTGAGGGAAACAAAGTGTATAAATCCTTAACAAGATAAGGTTGACAGCTATGGAATAGTACAGCATCTCTTAGCACACAACAAGAGTTTAAATAAGTCAAACGTGTTGGCAGCTCGGAATAGACGGCAATTTTTAAATTAACAATATGAAACTAACAATTTGAAACCGTCGAAATTTCACTGATGATTACCAGAGATTAATGTCTGGATTCTACATGGTTGTTTTAGGATAACAACGTAGTAGGGGATAAACGACGTTAAAAAAATCCCGAAATTGTTAAGTTTGTTTGGTCTCCACCCGCCCAATTATGGGTGGAGACATTTTTTAAACTAAACAATATGAAACTTTAAACATTTAACGATATGAAAAAGATTATGGAAATTATCGGGTGGATAGCAATTTCACCTATTATTTTGGCTGAAACTTTAGTCAAAATTATTTGGGGAATTTTGTTCTACATTTTTTATCCACTTTGGAAGATGTTGTTTTCAACATGGGCTTTTAATAACTTAGAAGCATATACTCATTTTAAATATGAGTATATTTTAGTTCCTAGAATACTAAAAATGTGGAATCTATGAAGAAATTAAAACTATCCAACAAAACCCAGGATTATTTCTGGGGAATTATGTTTACAATCTCTGCACTATTATGGATATACATTGTAAGCTTCTTCTTTTGAATAAGGTAGATTTTTCTTTGTCTGAAGAAGAAGCAGAGAAACTTGTTAGGAAGGATTGTAATTCCTTCTTAAAGACTCATAGAGGATTATCATACTTATGTATGAAATATCCTAATCTCTCAATTTTACAAGCTATTGATGAATACATCAAAAATGCATTGTGGATAGATAGCATTGTATAATAATATTTTAAAAATAAACAAACAAGACAGTATGAAAAAGGTAAACATCGAGGAGTTAACAATGGCTCTTAACAGTTTTATTCAAAGTAACAAGAATAAAACATTCACCAGACAAGAGTTAGGTGAAAAATTGGCAGAGGCTGGATTAAATCCAGTAGTGTCTGGGATTCTTATCCCAAAGATATTCCCATTTGAAAAGATGGGGACATCTAGATTGTATGGGCTTCCAAAAGAACCCATCTATAAGGGAGTTGTAGAGAGTTGTTATAAGACTGCTAGAGGATATAGAAATTCCTCTAGAGCTGCTAAGAAAGCTGCTGCTAAGGAAAAGAAAACTCCAGTAGTAGACGTTTTCACGGAAGCTAAAGAAGTGAATGATGCAATTCATCTACTCCTTAGCAAGGGGTACAAGGTGTCTCGTCCTTTGGGACTAGATACCAAGCAACTGCTTGCAGATCATCCAGAACTTGCTCAAAAGTATATGCGTTACGACATTATAAAATGATGAAAACGTACCATAATTGCCCCTTAAAAAGAGCAATTCAGCATGTACTTTGGAAAAATATTCCTGTTCAAAAAAGGATTTTAGCATTGTCTAGTCCTAACTTTGAACAGGAATATATTGAAGCACTTCCAGGTAGAAAAGAGCTTACTTTGGTTAATTTTGAACCAAAGTTAAGCTTTGATTGTATTCAACAAAATTCTCTTATAGGAGCATTTGATATGATGTTATATAAGAATCAAATTCCTACTTTTATAGATGCAGATTTCTGTAGAACTATTAAAAGTTGTGGAGATGATTTGATATATCTTTATAACAAATGCAAAAAACTTAATAAAGATATTATTATTTCATTTACCTTTTCAGTAAGAGGAACTGGAGTATTACATACTTTAAAATGGTTACATGAGAATTTTAATGTAAATGTTAATAATTATATTGGACTTCCAATATTAGAAGAACATTATGGTTATAGACAATTTTGTAATAAGTACGGAGACTGTATTCATTACAGAGATTCCGGAGACCAATTAATAACGGGTTTAATTAAAATTAAAAAATGACAGCAAAAGAAGCAATCTTTGAAGCTCGTAAATACGGGTTAGAAGAAGAAATACGTCAAGAGCTAGCTTCAGGATTAACTCCTGAAGAAGCTTTGCAAGAATGGGATATAAATTAAAAAATTAGTTTTTGTTAATTTCATAATATTTAATATATACATGGATTTGGATGCTCAAAAAAGTGTATACAGAAATCTGAATCTCCAGAAATCTGGATTTATTATTAACTAATATTAAATTTATTAAAATTATGAAACAAAAAATTGATTTGAAGAAAGCTATGGAAGTTATTGACTCAGGTGACATACAAAGGATTGAATCCTTTTTTGGCATGAGTATTGAAGAACTTTATGACTATTTTCAAAAAGAAAGACAAAAATTAATTAACAATCGGTAACCAATCCGAACTCTAGAGTGTTCCTATTATAAATCCTTTAAGGAATTAAAAAAATTACAAGGGTTTAAAAATCTCTAACTAGAATTAGCTACTCTAGTAAAAAATAGAGAGTTCAGGTTTTCAGCGTGCTGCTTTTACTGAACAATTTTTATTAATAACAGCTAAAATAAACAAAAGGCAATATGAAACAGAATAACATATTTAACAGATTCTTTTACAAGGAAACCCTTGCAAAAGAAAAAGAGAAATATGATAAGTGTAAGTCCTTAGTAGGACATTTTCCAGAATTGGACGAAAGAATTGGAGCTTCTAAGACTCTTGAAGGAGTATTGGAACTTCACAAAAAAGCATGGGAACTGGGTTATCAAAATGGTAATCTTGCTCCATGTGAGTGGGGAATGTTTAGAACTAAAGATATTTCTACAATGAAACCTGAAGAGGTTTTTCTTGGTAATGTCTTTGGACTTTGGACTTTCCCAATACCAAAATGGGAAAATCAGAAGACTGAGATGTATGACAAAGACGTCTCGGTTTATGACATTGTCCTAAACCAATATAAGAGAGTCCTTCACTCTAATGTGAAGGCTATCTACAGAGAAGCAAAGAATCTTGTAGAGGAATATGAAGAATTAAATCCTCCAAAGGATTCCTTTAAAATATGGTAACCTAACTTATCATCATAAGCCAGATAGCTCAGATAATATAAGAGCGTTCGCAAGAAAGGTCGTTGGTGTAAATCCAACTCTGGCTACAAATATTTTGATTTTTATAAAATTATATGTATATTAGAAAATAAAAATATTTTTAATTATGCATAATAAAGAATTAAAATTAAAGTACATTAAATCACTTAAAAGTGGTGGAAGAATCCCCAAGTATTAGACTGCTTGGGGAAAATTAGATAAACAAGATAAATTAGATGATTGGACTAATCATTGGTTTTACAGAGCTACTAATCCATCTGCTAGATCAATATATGGAGGTTGGAAACCTGAAAGTAGAAATGGTCATGTAAAATCTAATAAAGCTAAAAAAGAAACAACAGGGTTAGGAAAAGCTGCTGATGCATTACATACAGTAGGACTCGGTCTTACTGGAGCTGGATTACTAGGTAGTTTAGTAGCAGCTCCAGTTTTAACACTTGGAGGATTAGCTGGAGGAGTCGTTGGAGAAAAAGCAGTTGATTATGGATTAGGTAAACTTGCAGATATAACTGGAAGTAAAGTTAGAAGTTGGAAAGATTTAACAGATAAATATTTAGGATGGAGTCCAACTTTGTAGATGCTTACTAATCCTGGAACTTTATTAGGAGGAGCTGTTGGAGGAAAAGCTGGATCTGTTATATAGAAAAGAATACCAGTACATCTAGATAGAGATGCTACAGGTAATTGGACTGGATGGATTAATATTGGAAATAAATAGATACGTCCCAATTTAAATACTTTATCTTCAAACTTTCCAACTTTTAATGTTAGAAACGTTCCAGAAGGAGCTAAAATTGTAGGAGAATTTAAAGGAGAACCCTTAATTGAAATTAATGGGAAAAAATATCTTTTAAGTAAATATAATGAATTACATGGAGGAACTCCAAATCTTGGATATGATCCAAAAGTTATTGCAGAAGAAGCAAAAACAGAATTTAATGATCCAATTCTTCAACGTCTTATAAATACAAATAGAACAATGCAAGATATTGCAACAAAGGTTTAGAATGGAGAATCTACTACTAAATTTGCTACAGGAAGAAGAACCATGACTGATCCTAATGCTAGGAATGTTTTTACTGGAGAACTTTTAGATATGGTAGAAGGTGAAAAAGTAAGAGGTGTTGGATTAGTAAATGCATCACCTGCTAAGGGAGTATCTGTACTTGGAAATAGATATGTTGGTAGAGGTAATTTTGGACTTAATTCTTATTCTACAACAAATACACGTAGAGCAGCTACTAAATATGGTCAAGTAAATTATGATGCAGCTGAAAATTATATTAAAAATAGTCAACTACATTCTGATACTGAAAAAAATGAAGCATATAAAATTATTAAAAGACTAAAAGAATTAGATAAAGAATTTGATCCCTCTAAATCAAATACACAAGGAAAAATTAATCTTAATTCAAAAGAAGAAATTGAATATATAGAAAATTAGGAAAGATTAAATAAATTAATTCCAGGAATACTTGAATATGGAGGTAAAAATAGAGAAGTATTATATTCTGCTCCAAAAGACCAGTAGATACTTGATATAGTATCTGAAAATGATAGATTTGGAGATTAGAATGGAAATTTACATTTATAGCTAACTGATTATCAAGGACGTCCAGTAACACTTTATAATCCAAGATATAATTCTAAATTAAGTAAAAGTGTAGAGCGTTATGATGATGTTGGAAATATAGTAAGAGCTGAAAGGTTAATAGGAGGATATAGTTAGCCTAATAAATTAAATCCATCTATAAAAGATGTTTTTCCTGGATGGAATTAGACACAATGGATTCTTGATAAAAATTTAAATTTATTAATGAATTCAAATCCAAAACGTTTATATGTAAGAGGTATTGGACCTAATGGAGTAAAAGAAGAAGTTGGAATGGTTACTCTTCAAGCTCCAAACGGAGGGGTTCCATCATTTAAATTTGGGAAAAAATTAATAAGATTTATAAATAAAAAATAATTATGTTTAAATTAATTAAAAAACTGTCTAGAGATTATGATAATCTTTATTCAGTTGAAGTCAATGCCAAAACTGGAGAAATTTATTTTAGACCCTTTTGGTATAAATATTTAACAATTATATTAGAAATTATGAATATTATTTTTCTCCCAATAACATTAAAATCTTATAAATATAATAGAAAAGAATATTCTGTATTAATTCCCTGGTATAATTTTAAATTTAAAGGAAAACATTGGGTTTATTTAGATTATTTTAATTAAGTATGATTATTATTAAAAACAAGAAGTGTAAAATTGAGAATATTCTTAAAGAATATCCTAATGCTGAAATTTTTGATGTGACTAGTAAGGGAGAATATAAAATTCTTTCTCCTTTTTATCCTCACAACAATATTCCTGTTCCATTTTCTGGTTCAGTAACTTCTCAGTCTGTTGAAGGAATTTGGCAAGGTCTTAAAGTATTTGAACATGAAGGAATAGACTTTTCTTGTTTTAATAATAAAACAATGAAAAATCTTAAAAGAACTGTTAGAACTCATGGTAAATGTCTTGGACATCAAAAGGGTTTAGGTTCTAAAGAACTTCTTGGATATATTGATGCAAGAAAAAATATTTATATTCCTTCTTATATGTGGATGCTTGAAAACAAATGTCAAAAAGAAATTTCATACTTTAAAAGTCTACTCAAAGAAGGAAAAACAATAGTTTTTCTGGACTATGATACAAATGAGAATGTAGAAGATGCTTCAAAACCTTTATCTCATGCATCTTTAATTAAGTCATATTTATTAAAATGAAATACGAACAACAAATTGATAGATTCCTTCTCGGACAAATGAGTCCTGAGGAGGAATCTTTGTTTATACAGGAGTGTAAACAAAACAGTGAACTTAAGGAAGAAGCTACTATGATGGCTCTTCTAATAAAAACTTTAAAACAAACAGCAATATGAAAAAATGTCCGACTTGTGGTCAGGAACTAGGTAAATCCTGGTCTGACGAAAACAGTATGAAAAAGCATGGAGAATGCTTTGAATGTGCTCTCTGGAGAGAAAGGCTACCTCTTGTGGGTAATCCTGATGTTGCAATCATTGATGGTACATTTTATACCATTGGTGATGAAAATGATCCATCTCCATTTAGAGGATTTGGTGGCGACAAATTCGTTATTAAATTTAAAGATGGTAGAGAAGTTACTACAACTAATCTCTGGTGTGGTGGTAATATCTCTGATGCTTGGAAACCTCAATTTCCTAATAATGCCGATTTCGATTGGCAGTGGAAGAAAATAAGAGGATGTAACTATCTTGTTCCAAAGGAAAACGAGGAAATTCCTGATGAATTAATATCTCAAGCTGAAACCAATATTGGTATGTAAAATATTAATAAAATGAGACCATTTGAAAAGAAAAATGTGTGCAACCTAATTAGTTTGGTTGCAAATGCTGTAGCTACTGGAACTATTTCAGAAGCCGAAGACTATCTCGTAGATACAAGTGATTTGTATGACAATGAACTTGTAGAACATACTTTGAATGTATTAACATCAATTAAAAACAAACAAGAACAATATGAAGTATAGGGTTATCGTGGGCTATAATCAAATCCATAAATTCAGTACTTACAGTGAGGCTTTACAGTTTTCACAAGAGACAGGGGGGATTCTCTATGAACAAATCATGTATTGATGAAATAGAGAATTATTTGAAAAGGAGTATCACAGATATTGCACGTAAATGTAGTGTCTGTGATACAGATGTTATTAATGTAATTAAAAAAATAATAGGAAAAAATGAAGATTAATTTTACAAAACAGCACATGACTCGTTTGATTGACCTTGCAGACGCAGCTTTGTTCGATAGAACAACAGTAATTACAAAGTTAGGTCAACCTCTTAACATTTTCGAGTTGCTTCACACAACAAGTATTAATCAACTTAATGAGATTAAAACAAATCTCAGTAAGAAGATTGAGAAAGTTGAAGCCTCCGATGAATGGGTGGCTCCCGACAATGATAAACTTCAGTCAATGAAAGATACCAAAGAATTAGTGAATCTTATTATTGGGTGGAAACGATATAATATGGAGCTTGATGAGAACGCTCGTAAAAAGGAAGAGCTTTCTAAAAAACTCACAGAACTGAAGGAATCTACTAAGACTCCAGAAGATAGAATTAAGGAGCTTGAAGCTCAACTTAAGGAGTTGGAAGAGTTCTAAAAATATAATAAGAGTGAAGCTTGATACCGGGATTGGACACTTACCCTACGAGTTAGGGATTGATTGAATATTTGAAGTAGTATAGAAATAACAGTGCGAGAAGAGTAGCATATCTCACTATCAAAAAACCAAGTCTTGCCCAGACTATAATCCGGCCTATATGATATGCTCATATTATTCAATCATAGGACAGCATAGCCAATAAAGTAGAGATAAAACCGCTCGAAGCCACTCTTTTTGGCACATCCTAAAAGATTAGTTACTTACAAATTTCATAATTTAAAAGAATGATTACAGTAGAATTTAATAAAAAGAACAAAAATCCGTTTTTCGGATTAAGTAACTGTTTAAAACTTCAACAATCAGTATCTAATACTATTATTCCAATAATGCTAGATAACGCTTGGAATGAAGTTAAAAACAACAAACAAGCAAGAGAAATGTTTTTCTCTCTTCTATTTTCAATAGGAGATATTACAAACCGCCAACACAATATCTTTAAAAATAAAAAGATAGATAATGGAGGCAACTCCAATAGGGATGGATTTGAAGTAGTCTTCAAATGGCTTTGG
>Ga0326512_10002414_pt1 | contig 13847 bp, 9 predicted proteins | sample 1_2617_0518_D_FD_203652 | JGI IMG/M metagenome (GOLD analysis project Ga0326512, IMG submission 203652) | Bovine rumen microbial communities from UC Davis, California, United States - 1_2617_0518 | ecosystem: Host-associated > Mammals > Digestive system > Stomach > Rumen | place: USA: California... | reverse complement strand
CTTATAATTGATGCACTCTGCGGCAAAGAGTATGCGCGGCAAGTCCACCATATGGTTCTGCGAGTCGAGCACTATCTGTCCGTCGTCCAGCCGCTGTGGCTGATAGAACTGATAGTTCAGGCGCAGGTTGAACACCTTCTGCTCCTCATGACTCTTGCGGATCATCTCTGCCAGATCCTTCAACTCCAGACGGTTGATCACCATCTTTTTCCGCGATATTTTCAGTAAACTTATCTTCATAAATTCATATTTTAACTTTGCCTCTACTAAATCACTCGTAATATGGCTGCAAAATTACTTATTTTTAGTAGATTATGCAAAATTTTTGCTAATTATTTTCTTCTATTTTATCTCTATAAATCTTCTATTTTCCTTCTACCTTACCTCTACCCTTCTCCGTCTTAACAGAACTTCGCACCGCCCATTAATACAACTTTGCGCCCTTCAAACTGATGTTTTACCCCCACCTTGCGCTAACCCAGAAGCCGTCTCTCTATGAAATTCTCTAGAGAATTTATCACTTAAGTGGCACTTTTCTTAGACTTTGCAGTAAGCAAACCTGTAAATTCTCTAGAGAATTTAGCAGCCATAAGACTTCCGATATCCCGGAAACAGGCTGTAGCGATGGAGTTTGAACGCTTGTTCCTGGCGATTAGGCTACTATTCAGTGAGACAGATGTTATATAGAAGCAAAGTAGATGTAAAGTAGAAGAATAATAGATGTAAAATAGATGCAATATTTCGCCTAAGCTAATAATATTCAATAATATAAAGTTCTTTTAGTAGAAGCAGAAATAAAATATTTATTTCAAAACAATAATTTATATCCCTGAGCTAGACGCTCGAAAATACTCCCGCTCGAAAAACCTCAAAATTCTTTTGGCTTTTTTCCTCACTTATTCGTATCTTTGAGCTGAAAGCTCGAAAATACTCTCGCTCGAAAAAGCTCAAATTTCTTTTGGCTTTTTGCTCGCTTATTCGTATCTTTGTTCCCCAAAAAGGAACGATGAAATACAGGATCAAGAAAGAGACCAAACCGAAGCTCCCCACTTTCGGCAAATACAAGGCCGTGGCAGTTCATCAGCAGACCATCAGTTCAGACCAACTCATCAAGGAAGCCTGCGAGCAGAACCCCATCAGCAAGGGCGTGATGACCGCCGCCATCATACGGCTTTCGGAAGTCATCAACCGCCATCTGCGCCAGGGCGACCGTGTCCGTCTGCGCGACTGGGGCCTGATGAAGCTCGAGATAGAGAGCGACAAAGTAGACCGCCTTGAGGACTTCCGTGCCAAGAAACACATCCGTGGCGTCCGCCTCCACTTCATCCCCGAGAGCAGCAATGGCTCCCAAGCACTCTACGACGGCATCACCTTCGAGAAAGACGACTATTGATTCTCACAAGGGTGTAACCATTTCCCGGGGGCGTTGACAAAGAATAGAACCTCATTGCGCAGCCATTTCCCCCTCGAAGATTAGAGGTGGGTAGGGGGCACCTGAAACAAATTTAAACTATATAAATATGAACGAAGTATTAACTTTAAGCAAAACACAATATGGCTTTATACAGTATTGAAAGCGAAAAATTTCTGGGCATGTCCCACTCGGGCGCAGTAACGGTCAACGGAGAAAGTGCCGTTGAACTCTCCGACGAAGAAGTCGATATCCTCGTCAAGCTGATCAAGGAGAATGACACCACCGATGTAGAGGAACTCGACCTCAAGAATCTCCACCCTGCAATCTACGACAAACTTGATGACGCTTACCACGACATGGCCTACAATGCCGAAGAGATGCACTGGCTCTGGGAAGGCTATCATAATCACTATTTCGAGTACAACACCTACAAGCTGATGGACTATTGCGAGAGAGAATGCGGTTTCTCTTTCGAGTTCAAGCCCGAAGAGTATCTATTTGAAGACGAGGTGGAAGAGTACGAGGAAGACCCCGAAGCCTACGAAGACCAGGTTGACGAGGCTAAGGAAGAAGCCTTCTCCGAATGGCTCGATGGCAATGTTGAAGGTCTCTCTGACGATGAGGCCCGCGACTTCTTCTACAACCACATGCATGCAGGCCTCGACATGGATCATGTAGATTATACAGTCGGAATCCCTCAGGCTATCATTAATAAGGCTTTCACCTGACCCAAGAAGAGTTCCTGGCCATACGTTTCCATATGAGCCCCCCCATTGCCATCTTCGCCACATCGTTCTCACGGCCGACGGCAAATCGGCAAAGATGTATGCCGGTTTTAGCGTCCTTCCTGCTCACAGGAAATAGAAACGTAAAGTCTAATCTACTATACCTCCACATCTCCTCCGCTCGACCTCAGGTCGCTTTTCTTGCAAAGAACTCCTTTAACTCCTCGAAGTGGAGCGAATGCGAAACTTGAATAAGATAACACAATATGAACAAAATCAACATCCGCTTTGCCTCGAAAGCTGAGGCACAGAAACTGATACAGGGAAACACCCAGTACTACAACCGTCTGACACAGATGGACATTGACTGGCGCGCAAGGAAAGAAAATGCCACACTCGAAGAGCTAATCGTCTTTGCACAATCACAGGTGCAGGACTTCTCACCGCACAACATAAAGATCCTCGAGGACACCATCGCAAAGGTCGAACACTTGCTCGATGTCCGAGGATGCCAACTGCCCATGCCCGAGGAAATCATCTTCGTCAAGACCGACATGAAAGACGAGAGCAATGCAGGAGCCTACACCACCCGCAACCAGATCTTCGTGAACAGCAAAATGCTGGAAAAGCGGACAACGGGATTAGAAATCCTCATCGCCCATGAGCTGTTCCATTGCATCACGCGCCACTCGCCAGAGTTCCGCAAGGCGATGTACGCCCTGATAGGCTTCACCGTGATGGACCATGACATCGATTTCCCTGAGAATATCAGGCGCGTAACTATGGCAAACCCCGATGTGGACCACATCGACTACTATGCCGAATTCACCATCAATGGCGAGAAGCTTAAATGCACGATCCTCCCCTTCTACGGCAAGTCGTGGGCAGAAGCCTATGCCAAAGAAGGCGACACGGCAAGATTCTTCCGTCATATAGGCGTTGTCCTATTGCCTCTTGACGGCTTTTACGACGTCTTCGACGTCAGCGACGCCTCCGACTTCTGGCAAAAGATGGGCAAGAACACCAACTACATTAATTCCCCTGAGGAGTGCCTGGCCGTCAACTTCTCCTATGCCGTCATCTTTGGGCCGGATTGCGACTACGATACCCCACAGCTGATCAAGGCCATACTCGATACCTTGAAAACTTAGTGCTGGAGCCGTTTCCTGCGTTTTCACGAAGTAAAATGACAGTGACAACGAACCTGTCCCCGTGTCACTTGTTCTCACCGTGATGCGCGCGATAATATGGCCCATTTCCGCCACCGAACAACGAATGCACACACTGGCGAGCCTCAGCCTTTTGTCGTTGAGGCACGTTATCATAGAGTCTCGTGAAGCCCCAGGCTTTCTTCACCAGTTTCTTCTCACGGAAACATCGGCACTTGCCATCCTCCCAAGCTGTAGGGAAGACAGCCGAGCCACTATACCGATCTTTGGGCATCAGCAGCCTGGCCTGATAATGCATACACTTGTCCTTATCCGCACACTCATTGTTGAAACACAAGGGATACCCCCAAGGTATGTCTTTCGCTTTCAGTTCTTTTTCTTCCATATCCATAAGTTCACGATTTTGTCGCGAAGATACACATTATTCCTGAAAAATACAACTAATCGAGGCTTATTTGTTACTTTTTGGCCAATTTCTTTCCGCGTTATCGATTTTTTTGCTAACTTTGTCATCAATATACTAAAAACAGAATGACAAATGGCTATTGACAAAGATGAAATGCTAAAACAACTACAGGAAATGGCACAAAGTGCCAAAGTTCCTGAATGTCAAGGGACCGCCCCAGATATATTCATCTACAATGATGTCCAAATACAACACTTATTATTTTAGAATATGGTTTCAATTCGAATTTCTAATTCTGTAACAGATATAAACAATTCAGAGTATTCTGCTGCGGTATGTCTAAAAGAGAATCTCAAGGAGAGTATTTCTGAGTCTGTTAATGGAAATATATCTATCGCTTACGGATTAACTTTGACTGGCCAAGAAGTTAGAGATATAGACATTTTGGTCGTTGGTCAGTTAGACAACTATATCATTCCCGATTCTTATACAAATAATCCGCAATATGCCAAGAAACCATTGAAGGTTGATAGCTTCTGCATTGCAATAGAATTAAAGGAGCATCCTGCCCATAGAATAAGTTTCCAGGGGACCCATGTCTTGGTTGAATATCAAGGACAATTGAAGGATGCCACAGCTCAAAATGAGAAACAACGATATTCATTATTGAATTACATCTCAAATACATGTGGATATAAGCCAATTGTGACAAATGTTTTATGGCTAAAATCCTTAGACAAAAAACAGCTCCGTGATATGACTCGTTTTAATCCTGTTGGCGCATTGCCTGCCGAATTCTCATTTCGAGAATTGGTCGATAAGATGATATATCAAGGAATATCACCATATTATAATCAAGATGACAAATGCTATCATTTATCATATAGTTATAATGGAGAGAATCTTTTGAATGATATCAAGTCCATCGTTTTTTCTTCGAGCACGCCACCAGCAGGATTAACACGTAACAAACTTGATCTACTTGCTCAAAGCAAAGCCCAAAGAAGTCTTGAGCAAAGCAATATTGGTCAAGAATTAACGATTTTCAAAGGAAGGGCAGGAACTGGTAAAACTATCCGCCTCATTGAAGCAGCTTTACAACTTGCCAACAATGACACAGGGAAAAGATGTCTGTTGCTCACATACAATCACGCGCTTGTAAGCGATATAAGACGTCTCCTTCATTTCATGAATATACCCGATGATATTGACTCATATTCTGTCCAAATCCAGACATTACATAGTTTCTTCATGAGTCTTATGTATAGCATCATGGGAACTGACAAACGATCCATCTTTAATGGTAATTTTGATGATAATTATAGAAAGAAGATTCGTGAGCTATATGAATACATTTCATTACTCATGAACGACAAAGACATTAAAACGTTAAAAGAGGACTATGAATCTGCTATTGACTGGGATTACATATTGATAGATGAAGCCCAGGACTGGACAGATGACGAAAAGAATATACTATTCAAAATCTATGGACCTCAACGCATTATAGTTGCTGATGGAGTAGATCAGTTTATCAGGAACAGCCACAAACAATCATGGGGTCGCAATATTCAAGGTGTAAGAGTGGAAGAACAGAAGACCGGACTCCGCCAAAAGGAAAACGTAGCCAAATTTGTAAATGCGTTCGCAGAGGAAATGGGATTAACTTGGAATGTCAAACCGAACAAAGATTTGCGAGGAGGTGAAGTGATTATACGCAAGAATTATGATACTCGAACACATCAGCGATTATCCAATTATTGCCATTCAGAATACTCTAATTGCGAGAACTATGATATCTTGTTTTTAGTTCCACCTCAGATGGTAAGCCGCGAAGGGAATAAGTCTTTCTTTAGGAATCTAAATACATGGAAAGAAAATGGAATACATGTTTTTGATGGTACTAATGATGCCTTACGTGAACAGTATTCAGTAGATTTAAATGATTGCCGGTTGTATCAATACGAGTCTTGCAGGGGGTTGGAAGGTTGGATTACTATTTGTCTTCATTTTGACCAACTTGTTGAATTCAAGCAAAAAGAAGCAAAAGATATACTTCTTGATGACATGTTAGTACTTGAGTCACCTGAAGAAAGACAACGGAAATATGCATACCTTTGGTCCCTCATGCCACTTACACGAGCTATTGATACCCTAGTAATTACAATTAAAGACACATCATCTGATGTTGCTAAACACCTCTTCAAAGTTGCAGAAAAGTATCCGGATTTTGTAAAGATTGAATTATAAATACCAATCAAAGCATGAATAATCAAGAACTAGAACAATGGAAAAAGTCAGAAGATCTGATAGATGCCCGGATTGACAAAATTCTTTCAGAGAAAGGATGGGACATACTTCTTCCTAAGGGATTAGACAACCAAGATAGAATGAAAGCATTCTATGAGCACGTCATGTATGTCGTAAATTCATTCTTAGAAGAGGATGAAACGAGGGAACTTTTTATACAGCTTCCTACAGAGGAACTTGCTAATAGAGACTCCAAAGGTGAGGATGCTAAGCAGGTAAAAAGGTTCCGCTGGCTTAATGGAACAATTGCTGCATGTTTACAGATGGCGACTATTGAACAACTAAGAAACAACTTGTTTGTCTCTAAAGAAACCGATTACAATAATACTATCAATAGGTATCATGTTGGAGATTATTTTCTTGCCAAGAAACACGATGGAGGATATTACTATGTTGATACCATAGGGAATGATGATCACCATTCGCGCCTACGTTTTTATAATAGCCAAAATGGGAAGCTTCAAGGTAACCCACGTGAAGCATTTGATGATTGTGTTTCAGGCTTTTTTGTGAGAATCTCAAAAATCCCTGCGCAATTGAGAAATGGTATTAATCAGATTTGCAACGCAATAGATACAGTAAACAAAACACCAAATATTTCAAAACGATTCCAGTCTGCCGCTTTCGTCTCGACTGGTGCATATTCACCTCTAAACGAAAGAGTTATAACAGATAATTCTCTTTTTAACCTACCTTTTAAATTCTTTTCCGATTATCTAAGTGCTATTAGTTATAACCCTGAAATTATTATTGTGTGTGGAGATCCTCGATACTTAAAAGTTGCTCAAGCATATCGCAATTCCGACGCAAAGAAGATAATCTATATAGGTTCAGAAGCGCCATTTGAAAGAATCAAGACATATCCTTTTACGTTCAGGGAGATCTACAGATATTCATCTCTCAGGATGTCCTTTACTGAGCCAACCATGAATACATTAACTTTTCCGTGGTTAGAAGAAAGGCAGCGAGAACTCGAAGTAGTTTTGGATGATTGCATGAAGAATGATGAGGATTTTTCAGAAGAAGATAGAAACTGCGTTTTACGTAATTTGATATGTAGCTTATCAAGATATGACTTTGATGCTAATCAACTTAAGAGAATAAAGGAGAAGTATTCAGAAGATAATATTGACGAAGAATTTAATTTAAGCATTGACGTGTCAGATAATACTATCGCAAAGATTTCATCATGGATACAGTCTTTGGAGTTTGACGATGTCAATCCGAAAGCTAACTGGATAAACAGTCAAAAAGCGACCTTGATTTTAGGAAAGAACAGTTCTTATAGAAATAATGTAAAAAGATTATGTGGCTACAGCAACAAGATTGTTGCGGACAACCTTACAGATAGCAATAAAGACAAACGCTACCCTTACATATTAAGATATCATCTTTTTGCTAATATCATAGCGCTATATTACAAGAATGAGAACTATGCGCTTAGGAAACTTCAAAAATATATTGATAAGGAAATAGAGTATTATGCAGTTGACTATAGAAAGGCTTTAGGAACGGATATCAGCATCGGCATTAGCCAGCCTGTGGAAGAATTGCCAGGTTGGTTGGATAAATTCTTTGATGAGGAGTATAATATTAATGTTTCCATCAGCACACAATCTGACAAATGCTACGTAACTTTTGAAGATGGCACAAATGACATTGTTGACGGTGAAGTTATAGCTGACTTGGGAGAAGATGGATATGATACGATAAATATCCGTGAAGCAGGAAAGGGCATGGAAATATCCTATTACCACACACCCAAGAATCTTGATGAACTAATAGCTGCATGTGAAGAATACAAAGAAAGATGGAATATGGTCAGTAAATATTCTAATCTTTGGAAAGACAAGTTTAAAGAAGCATATAATTCTAAAATATCACAAGGTATTAGCCGTGAAGAAGCTATCAAAGCGATTTGCGATGCAAGTGGCTTAAAAAAGGAAATAGTTAAATCTTACACTAAAGAATATGACAGCAGATTTTTAAGGAGTAAAAAGGAGATGCGCAAGGCTCTTAATTACTTGGAGTCACTACATCTTATTTCTGAAGATGATAAAAAGAAGGTAATGTTAGCAAAATATCATTCCAGTATTTCTCTTAAATTTGGCACTATATTAAAGAAAGAGCTGTACGATTCCTTTATGAATGATTCTAATTCATCATTATTGGACGAGATAAGCAAGAATAGCGGATTGAGCAAAAATGCTATTTTTGAATCCACGATTGTTACAAACAAGATAATTAAATCAATCAAAATAGTTAACAACAATGAATGAACAAGAATTAAGACAAGTATTCGAGACTCAAATCCGAGAGCATATTTTAGGGCCAGGATTAGCTAAGGAAATCATCTGCTGCAAGGAAGACGCCTCAGACGAGATCCTTGATGGAGATCCAAAAGAATTGTATACCACAGGTGTCCTCTATCCGACACTTACGCCCTCAGACAACAACGACGATGGAAGCATTGACGATGAATTGGAAGATGATGAAGCGACTGGTGACCAGCCCGTAGTATTAGATGATGACGATGAAGATTCAGATAGTGGTAAAGATGACGAAAGCGATACCGACTCAGCAAAAGAACCACAAATTCCTGACGATAGAGACCGTACTGCTTGCTCAGACCATATCGGTTTGATTACGTGCATAGAACCTAAATGTGAAAAGGTCACAATTAGTATTAACTATGCCAAGTATCGTCGTTTGTCAAAAGATGAGATTCCGCAAGTTAAAGTCAAATTAGGGTACCATTATGACAAGATAAAGGAGTTGCTTGCTAAATATGATGCAATAGACGGAAATGATAAAGCAGAATCATATATAAGCATTGATGATGACAATCGAACTATTTCACTTAAAAGAGGTGATTACAAACCTGATTATCCGAAGATTGAGGGAGATTTGGTTGAGGTAAATTATTTATTCAAAAAAATATTCAGCCCATCATTCTATCAACGCGAAGAGAAAACATATACATGTACGCTTGAAATAAAGGACAATGTTATAGAACAGGAGGATTTTGCAATTGTTTGTAAATCCTATTGCCGTAACAACAAGAATGGTAATACTAAAAAATATCTAAAAATATTGGTTAGGAATAAAAAGAAATACAAAGGCCAATATATTCAGAAAGCCCCAACAGAATCTTGCTTATTCCAATTATGTATGCGCATTACCCCTGTTAATCATTCTCTTGTTACATATACCGATCCTGTAAACTATGCTTTCGACACAGAAAACAATGAAACAGAATATTTATATAGGAATATTGTTAATTTTGGAAAAGGTGTAGGATGTGCAGTAAACTGGAATACAAGCGGAGAATGGATAGAGACTGCGTATATTCCTCATAGTGAAGTGAAGAAATTCTCAAATAGCTTAGATAATGATTATTGTGATTCACTTGGCTTGGATGAACAAGAAATAAATGAAGCCTGTAAACTTATTAACTTGTCACATTGGCAGAAAGACGATCCAAAATATATTTCAAGATTGGAGAAGTTTGTAACGGGATATGCCATATGGGTTAACAAACAAAACGTAGATGCAGCAAAAGAGCCCCAATTCGAGCCAATTTACAAGGACATTTTGAAATGGCAAGAAGTTTTATTGCAACGTTTGCAAGACAATATTGAGTACTTGAAAACTAATCCAATTGCTTTGGATTGTTTTCAATTAGCTAATACAGCGATGCTCATCCAAATGACTATAGCTCGCAATTCTCACTTCGCAAAGAATAGGGATATCGGTAATATTACTGAAAATGCCGATGTACTAAATAATTTAGATTGGTTCCGTGAAAATGAGGAAACCCAAAACTCTGCTTCATATCGCCCATTCCAATTGGCATTCTTGCTGATGAATGTCCGTTCAACATTCGAAGAAGATGATGAATATCGAAAGGATTTTGTTGACCTTATCTGGTTCCCTACAGGTGGTGGTAAAACCGAAGCATATTTGGCTTTGACTGCCCTTACAATAATTGCACGAAGGAAAACAGCCCAGTCGAATGCTGAAGCCAATGGAGTTTCCGTCATCATGCGTTACACTTTACGACTCCTTACGACTCAGCAGTTTGAAAGAGCCTCTTACTTAATTTGTGCTCTTGAGTTCATGCGTAATCAAAAAACTATCGATTTGGGATATGGCGGAAGAATAACAATTGGCCGATGGATAGGACAGGAAAAGGGCAAAAAGCGTGAAAAATACATTAAGGGATTGCAAAAAGGGGAGAAGGACAAAACAAATCCTTACCCTGTAACATATTGCCCATGGTGCGGAGGTAAGTTGGTAAGAGACATCAAACTGAATGGTGTATATAATCACGGATATATTAATGATGGTAAGACGCAATGTCAGAATAAAAATTGTCTCTTCCATAACGCATACCTTCCTATCCAGTATGTTGATAATGAACTATACAAGAATTCTCCCACATTGTTATTGGCTACTGTTGACAAATTTGCAAATCTAACTAAGCAGGATGCTGCTAAAATGCTTGGTATAGGAACAGATGTAAAATCCCCTGACCTAATTATTCAAGATGAGTTGCACTTGATTAGTGGGCCTTTAGGCTCAATGGTTGGTTTCTTTGAGATGATAGTTGAATTAATGGCCAGTAAGGGTGGACATCGTCCTAAGGTAATTGCTTCCACTGCTACAACCAGGAACACAGGTGATCAAATCTACAAACTCTATAATAGAGATGTAATTGTTTTCCCCGCCCAAGGAATAACATATAATGACAACTTCTTCTCTCATGTTGAGGACAAATCTATGCGCAGACATATTGGCATTTGTCCACAGGCATTCCCTGTAAAAGCAGAAATACGCATTATAGCCCAATTGATACTGGCGAAAATTGCTTTGTTAAAGACGTATCTTAAAGAAATAGGCGTTGACATTACTGATACGTCAGAAGTTTCTAAGGCACTACAGCAAAATGGTCAAATGATAAAAGAGATAGACCCATATTGGACTTTAGTGCTATACTATAATAGTTTAAAAGACTTAGGCCGTACACGAAGTCGTGTCTCACAAGAGATCTTTGAGAACCTTCGCACTCAAAAGCGCTATATGCAATTCCCTTCAGCTTTTGATTTTGTCTGGAGTGGTATTGACAAGCGTGTTCAAGAGTTTACAAGCAGAATGGACAGTTCTCAAATCAAGGATATGTTGACAAGAGCAGAAAGTCAGGCGAAATTGATAGAAAACAAAGAAACTCACTTACTGCATGAAAATGAGTCCAATTTGGATTTGGTCCTTGCTTCAAACATGATTTCTGTGGGTATTGATGTAGCCCGTTGGAATGTGATGTTGATGTCTGGCCAACCTCGCTCTAATTCGGAATACATTCAATCCTCAAGCCGTGTAGCACGTAATCACATGGGACTTGTAGTAAACATATATAGTCCCCAGCGTATACGCGAATGTTCAATGTTCGAAAATTTCACTTCCTATCATGAAGCATACTATAAATATGTCGAACCACTTAGTCTGACTCCAGTAACCATACAGATATTGAAGAACAATATTCTAAATAATATCAGAAAGTGTTATCAAACCTATATTTGTTCTATGAGTGATAAAGATAGTGTTCTTCGTTCTCTAATAGATGAGATGCAAAAAAGATTTGATTTAGATAAAGAATTGGCAGAGTATGCCAAAGAAGAACTTCGTGCTCGCTGGAATTCTAATGACAACAACGATTTTGTCACATCCCTTCGTGATGTTGATCCCAATTGTTATACACGCATAGAAGAATTGAAATATTAATAGAAAATGAAAAAGTTAGAAGAAATACAAAGCCGCAAGGTAATGAGTGCCTATGGCGGCGTTCAATCAATCATAGAAACAGCTGAGAATGGCTCTTTGCTGGTAGATTACTATGATAATTGGAAATGCTTTAGAGATAAAATAGAAATAAATGATCCTCGTTTACTAAATCATTTAACGGGAATGGATGGTTATGAAAGCGTTACACATATCTTAAAAGTCCCCACGCCAGACTTAGAGCAAAAGAAATACTATCCAGACAAAAACGACACTAAACAAACTATTAAAAGTCGTTATTTCCCAGGATGGTTCTATTGCCCACATTGCAGACGACTGCACACCTATAAAGAGTGGGAAGATAAATGGAATGAAGCATACCCCAATGATGGGAAATTTGGGGATAATTATCCTGCATGCCCATATTGCAGTAAGAAAACTAATAAAGGTTTTTCACGTCAGTATTTGGAACAAATTCGTTTTCTTTTGGCATCTGCAGATTCAGGAAAGGTTATTGATGTCCCTTTCTATGAACTATGGAGCAAAGACATGAAAGGAAAAGCATGGGAAATGGATGGTAAAATAACCACAAACAAAGAATTATTTTATCGTTCATCTTCTGGGTCTGATGGCTTACAATCAATTTACGTTCAGAATGGAGTTAATGGCGAAAGAATTTCCATGTCTCTAATAGCATCGAAATATATAGTGTATTTGGACGATGAGAACAAAGGTGCTTATAGACTGTACCTAAGAAATCAGAATAATATTTATTATCCTAAAGTAATCAATAGTTTATATATACCATTTAAGGATATAGATGATGATATTAAGGAAAGTATTATTTCCGATTATAATGATGGGCTTTCTGTATCTGAAATATATAACGATATTCAATCCGACAGACGTGCCTCCAAAGAATTGAAGAGCCTTTCCGAAGGAGATATTATAAATATAATAAATGGAAAGCTTGATTACGATGCTCAAGAATTTGCTTACATCATAAATCCAAATAATTATGGAACGAATACATTGCTGAATTATAAAGATCCTGATTTCGTGGCTAAGATGTCCCCGAACATTAAAGTGCCCTTTGTTCGATGCATGTATGCTATCATGAGACTAAAGATGACATCTGTGGTTCCATATTTTTCTCGTATTTCTACCATTGGTTCACAGATACAGTGGTGGGATGTGGATAAAAGGCATGAAGTTCCTGATAAGACACCTGAGAGAATGAAGACATATTCAAACAATAATGGTGTCGATTTCATTCCTGGTGTAGAATCATACGGAGAAGGTATATTCTTTGAGATGGACGTAAAGGATATCAAAGAAGAAGAAAGGTTTGTCTTTGTACATACCTGTAGTCACATGATTATGAAAGAGCTTGAGTTCCAGTGCGGTTACCCCTTGTCCTCTATGAAAGAAAAACTCTATAACAAAAATAATGGAGAAGAATGGGGTATACTTATTTATACTATAGGAGGTGCTGAAGGTAGTTATGGCGGTTTGGTATCCCTATTCCCCTCTGATGTAACTTCTGATGGTAAAGACAGTCGCATTGTGAGGATTATTAACTTTGCCGCGGAACGCGTAAAAGATTGTCCTAATGATCCAATCTGTAGTGATGAAGGTGGGCATTGTTATGCTTGTCTTGACATACCAGAAATCAGTTGTTGTAACTGGAACGATAAGTTGGACAGGAAAGTATTCATTGAAAACAAGGAAAAATTCGACTCTTCAAGTCCCAATGTGCCTCTTGATTAAAATCACAATGAAAAAGTTATGGCAAAATACAAAATAGATGAGAACACAAAGTTCGATTATGTGAATCCGGAGGCAGAGGTGGTTATAGTTGGTATCACACCTGGAAACTCGCAGACTAAAGGGAGTCGTGAAGGATTAACACCGAAGGAAATTAAGCAGAAATATGCATTTAAGGGACTTACAAATAATATGGCTAAGATGTTAGACTATATCGGTGTGAACACCTTTTTAGGCATCGACTCGTGCAAATCTCTTTGGAAAGAAGACTTTGACCG
>Ga0326512_10002412_pt1 | contig 13849 bp, 9 predicted proteins | sample 1_2617_0518_D_FD_203652 | JGI IMG/M metagenome (GOLD analysis project Ga0326512, IMG submission 203652) | Bovine rumen microbial communities from UC Davis, California, United States - 1_2617_0518 | ecosystem: Host-associated > Mammals > Digestive system > Stomach > Rumen | place: USA: California... | reverse complement strand
ATGCTAATCAACAGGTCACGTTACAAAAGCTGCTCTTCCACCACTTCCCCGTACTTGGACCCATCATGGCTGACGAAGAAGCCTATAAAGTGATTAAGACTAAGAAGTCGAACGTCACAGACACCTATAGCATGACCCTGGGAGTCACCCTCCCTGAATGTCTGAAGGTTATCAGCATCATCGCCCAGGGGCTTGTTGACTGCCGTAATACAGACGTACATTATCATCCTTACAATTCATTAGACGATCTTGCCAGACAGTATCATGTCCAAAGTGACATTGTCCGATATCTGAACAAAGCTTTGGTGGCCAGCCGACGTATAGACAAGAAGCGCAACAGCATTGAGACAGAAAAGATGGAATTTCTGACTGGCTATGCCAATGTGGATGCCTTGAACAAATACTTAGACAAATGGCACTTCTATCCCAAATATGACCAAATGCCTAAGCGAGATGCCGACGGAAACATCCTATATGTCCAGGCAACTGACAAGTTGGGAAACCCACTCTTTGACAAGGGTGGGAATCCCAAATACAAGCAAGAGCGCGACCGCTCAGGAAAGCCCCTGTATAACCAAGACGGTTCGCCGAAGTACGAGGAACAGAAGATCATGGTGGAACGCAACGACTTCTTCTATCGTATCGGTGGAGAAAGCACTATAGAGAAGAATGCTGAGACCTTCTCCACGCTGACAGGTTTCGGACTGGCATACTTCTGTGCGCTCTTTCTTTCCAAGCCGCAAGCCAAGCAGATGCTCACAGACATCAAACTGTTCGAAAGAAGTCCCTATCCTCAGGAACTGAATGACATCATCCGTGACATGCTCAGCATTTACCGTCTCCGCTCACCTAAAGGCAAGAAACTGGAGGGGGGCGACAATCAGGTAACACTGGCATTAGACATCTTGAACGAGCTTCGCAAGTGCCCCAAGGAACTCTACGACGTTTTGAGTCCTGAGGGACAGGCTTTCTTTGAAGACGAGGTGAGACGCCCCAACGAGCGCACACCAGAGGTGGTAAAGAGATTCCGTAGCATGGACAGGTTCCCGCTCCTTGCGCTCAGATATATTGACGAGACTGGAGTATTCGACAACATCCGCTTTCAGGTGCAGCTCGGCAAACTGAGATACAAATTCTATCCCAAAGTATGTATCAACGGCGATGAGGAAATCCGCAGTCTGCAAAAAGAAATCAACGGATATGGGAAACTACAAGAAGTAGAATTGGAACGCAAGTCGAAATACGGTCCACTGTTGCAGGTGTCAGCAGAGAAGTCTGTCAAGATAGAGCATGAGGATATGTGTCTCGACCTGCTTCAGTTCGAAAAAGACAGGGCTGACAGCCAGCCATACATCACCGATAGCAAGGCTTTCTATAATATTCACAACAATCGCATCGGCCTCTTCTGGAAAGAACTAAAATATGTTGACAGCAAAAGCAGCAATCAGGTTGTCAAACCTCAGAAAGGCGACTACCTGCCTAGCCTTTCGGATGTAAAAGACGGAAAAGCCCCTGTTGATATGCCTGCCCCGATGGCCATGCTCAGTGTCTATGAACTGCCTGCTCTCATTTTCTATCAGTACTTGCGTGGTGAGCAGAAAGACACCGCGAATCCAACGGTAGAAGATATAATTACTCGTAAGTATTACAGCCTGAAGCGGTTCTTCCAAGATGTCAGCGATGGTACTGTCCAGCCTTTTGAAAAGAAAAAGTTGTTGGTCGAGGCATTGGCCAGCGGATATGGATTGAGAATCAGTGAGATACCAGACAAACTTCAGGACTATCTGACGGGCAAGAATGTCAATATTGAATCAAAAAAATTGAAACTCATCCAGGGCATTCTTGCAACCCGTCTGAGAAAAGCCATTCGCAGAAGAGACGGATATAAGGACGACAGAAAGAAGATTGGCGACAAAGAAAACCGATATGGCAAGGACTCTTACGTAGATGTTCGCCATGGCAGCCTGGCTCGCTATCTGTCTGAATCTTTTTTAGATTGGCAACCTACAGAGCAGAAAGGAAGTGACAAGTTGACGGGATTGAACTTCAGCAAACTTCAGGCTGAGTTGGCAACATTCGATAGTGCTGAGAAATATGCTTCAGTCAAAGATATACTGCTAAAGGCTCATCTGCTCTCTGGCAGCATTGCCCATCCGTTCCTCAACAACATCCTGAGTAGAGCGATACGTAATATCGAGGAACTCTATCTGCTCTATCTGAATGAGGAGATCAAGTATCTGCGTAAGTTGTTTGCCATAGACAGCAATGTCAAAGATGCCGACATTAAGTTTGATAAACTGAGGCTTACAAATCCTGACTATACTAAGATGCCGTTTATCCGTGGCGAAAAGAAGTGGGACATAAGAAATGCCGATTATTACAAGCAGTTGGCTAAGCGCTATCTGGAAGTGGATGGCAAACGGGCTGCCATGTTCCTTCCCGACGGTATCTTTACAGATGCTATCGTGGAGATTCTACGCAGCCACTATGCATCAAACAACAAATTGCAGGAGTGTCTGAAGAATGAGGAGCTTGTCAATAATGTGTCGTATCTTATCAAGGTTTTCTTCCAATATCAGTTGGAGGATAGCAGCCAGCCTTTCTACTTCTCATCGAAGAAAGTGTCGGAAAATGAAGAGATACCAACCAAGTTCACCCATTTCTATGATTTGTTCAATATTTTGAACAACGAGAAGAAACGGAATGCCTACGTGAAAGTACCCATGACTGCCTCACAGATTATCAAGAGGTTCACAGACCTTGCCCTTGATGGTTATAATGGCCGCATCGAATTGATTGGTCCAAACAGGAAACCTATGAGAGATGCTAATGGCAATATCCGCTACAAGAAACAGATACAGGTGGAAATAGATGAGCGTGTAGAGGCGATGACTTTCAAGGAGAAAGGAAACCACAAGACTCTGGACGAAGCGAAAGAGGCCATGACGCGTAAACTGAGACATGCTGTCAGCGAGGTCAAGGACAACGAGCGGGCTATCCGTCGCTACAAGGCTCAGGACATGGTGCTCTTTCTGATGGCAAATAAGCTGATAAGCGATTCTGTGGCAACGGGTAAGGTGGATAAGCTCCAGAAATTTAAGTTGGAGAATGTGTGCCACAACGACTTCCTGAGCCAGACGGTTAATTTCGAGATTCCATTTGCCGTAGGTAGTGAAACTGTCCTTATCTGTCAGGAAGGTATGTCACTCAAGAACTATGGCGAATTCTACCGACTGCTGTCCGACGACCGTCTGCCATCGCTTCTCGAAAAGCTTGTTGCTGCAAAGAAAAAGGATGGAGAAAGCGTGGCTGTTGACTATAATAGTCTCATGGGCGAACTGGCATCTTACGACATCCACAGGTCGCGCATTTTCAATGCTGTCCACGAACTGGAGAAGCATGTGGTTAAGCAAAAGGAATTCAAGCAGTTCCTCAACGATCCAAGCGACAAGCGTTTCTATATAGCCGATGACATGACCAGAGACCCGAAACGCAACAATTTCCGTGAGTTACTCTACCTGTTGGAGAAATCTGATGAAGACATTCTCAGCTCTGAAGCAAAAGAATTCCTTATCTCTATTCGAAATGCTTTTAGCCACAACCACTACGGCATAGATTTCGATAAGATAGCAACACCTGAGATGATGAAGAAATCTACATTGATGTATGAAGCCGACGACAGCGATGCAGCAGAGAAACTGACAACGATAGCAACGCTGATTGCAAAGAGAATGAAAGAACTACAGGAATTGGTTTGTAAAGGACTATATTAAATATGACTTTCGACTCACAAGAATCATTTGAGCAATTAGCTCAGAGTTTGTGCTCAATGAATGACGCCTTTCAGCAGAGTGCAGCCAGTGCCATCAACAAGCATGTCACTTGCCGCAACTGGCTGAACGGCTATTATATCGTTCACTATGAGCAGAACGGCAGCGACAGGGCCAAGTATGGCGAGAAACTGCTGCAGAAACTGGCGGAGCGATTGAATATGAAGGGGTATTCCTACAGAGACTTAAAACTTTATAGACAGTTCTATTTGGAATTTAATACCCTCTCTGTCGCTATTTATAAGTATCTTATAGGAACTAATGGAATTGGGCAATCAGTGATTGCCCAATTGGAACGGATTGATAAATGCTCTGCACCGCTGTTGGCAAAGAGATGGTGGAATACGCCACCAGTAACATTGACGAACACCTCTTCGTCTCCCAATACATGCTCAGACTTCCTTCCAAGGAAGAACTAAAAGCCTGACTGATGAATGAATTAAAAGAGCTAAGATGACTATAAATTCTGATGGATACAAGACAAGACCATCCAATCGGATTTTGGCAAATTAATTAAAGAGTTAGAGTAAAATAGAAATAAAGTAATGGCTACAACTACATATTCGCATGCTTTTCTGGTGGGAAGTTTCAATGGCAACATTACGCCTGAACAACTTGACCCGAATATTTGGATAAAAGAAATTATCTCGCTCAACGGGGAAGTGAAAAGATATGAAAAAGATAAAGGCTACAATGGTTTGTGTTCCTTATATTATAAGGCGCATCTCGATGCCATGCTTGAAGGCTGTGGTATCGACAGACCAGACTTCCTCCAATCTGTTCACCACTATATTCACGATTTGACTGTTCTAAAATGTGAAGATGAAACATACAATAGGATAACACTTCCACTGAACAAAGGTAAATACCCAAATTTAATTCCATTTGGATACAACTTCACATTATGTAGACTTCATTTGTTTTTCTTCCCACTCAGTATCGTACTTTTTGCGATAGAGATAGACGATACCGGAAATGAGTTAGACAATTTGACTGCTGCACATTTTTCATTGATGGGCTCTTGGGATGCAGATTGCTTTGGCAACCAAAAACTCCTTAAGGCGATGCGACCACTCACAGAAAAACTATCTAAGTCAAGCACAGGCAAATTAACAAGAGATGGCAATAAACTTAAAATCTTCCAAACTGTCAAAATTGATTGTACAGAGATAAAGAATGATTTACTTTATGAATTAGCCACATCTAGTCCGATTGGCTGTGTGAGAAATGGGAATAGACCTGATCAGAAGCCTTCTGAGTCCTATTTCCAAATGATTATGGCTAACAATATCATTTCGACGTTTGACAATTGGAAAGGGCTTGCGCTTGTTGACAGTTTTACCATGTTGGGGAAAAAAGACAGTTTCTATGAGAACGACTGCAACTTCCTGTACTTCCCACTAATCTATATGCGTAGTCTATTTGAAAAGACATTCTGTTTTAGCCGTAACAACGCATATCGCGAAGACAAAGCTGACCTTGAGAGGCTTCCATGGGAAATAGAGCAGATGGAGAAATACTATTTCTATGAGAATATCTCCTACAACTTTCAGCCAAATCTAATCTATAAGGCGATGGCTAAAGGGCTGGGAATAAAAGAAGAGCGAGAAGAACTGGCAAGACAGGTCAAGGAGAGTGCAAAGAAGGAGGCAGAGGAAAAGAAAGCGACGGAGAGCAAGAAGTTTGACCACATTTTATCTTATGCCGCAATCTTTGCCGTATTCTCTGTGGTATGGGATTTGTTTTCCTTACTAAATGTCATACTCGGCAATGACAAGGATGGAAATCCTATCATGGCATGTTCTTTTTTTGTAGCAGCCATCCTTATCATTGTAGCACTTCAATATATGATTAACAAAAACATGCAGTTTACCGAGTTGTTCAAAAAGTTATTCAAAAACAATGAACCGAATTAATATATCTCCAGAAGTCCGCGTCCATCTTGCCACGCATTTCCAACAAGAATTGCCTGGCTCCAAGTTCTTCTGCAGTTCTCCTGAGGAACTGATAGAAAAGGCCATGCGCCTCTTTCCTGAGAAATTCCGTGAGGCCAAGCCTGACAGCGATGGCCGAATCCGTATATCCTTACTGTTTCCTGAAGATATAGGCACCAGCAATGTGGTGAGTATCTCAGAGCTGACGCGAGAGGAAAAATCGCGTATCGAAGTAATTGACCGTCAGGGCAGAATGGTTCGCTCCGTGAAGACAGACAGAGTTGTACCTACCCGTGAATGCCAAATCATTCTCTCTTCCGATTGGCAACTCATCACCATGTTTCCAGGCGAGATGGCTCCACCGTTGCCACCGTCACCTGATGTACATGATGACTATTGGGATAGCCATGTGTTTATAGTACCAACCACCATAAAATAAATAATCCTTGTATCTATGGCAACATTCAGATTTCAAAACAAATATGTTTGTGGAGCCTATTACAATATGGCTCAGAACAATTTCCGGCTGGCCATTCTTCATGTCCTGTCACGAATAGGCATCAACAGGAAGGATGAAGAACGCGCCATTCCTGAACTACTGGACACCATCTATGGTTTCCTGACAGGAGATACAGAACACTTCAATGACACGCAGATCTTACAAAAGAAGGTGCTGACCTTACGCTATGATCAGCAGGTGAAGTTGAGGGAACTCCTTTTCCGTCAGTTCCCAATTCTCAAGCCTATCATTGCCTCAGAGACACACAAAAGTCTGCAGGAGCAGAAGGAAAAACTTTCAGAAATGGAGGAGTATATCCATGAATTTGAAAAACAGCTCAAAAGACTCTATAGGTCCAAAAAGGGAAAGGCATCTCAAGAGCAGAAGGAAATCAATGAGCAGATTAAATATCTTAAAACTAAAAAGTCAAAATATCTAGACGAATATGACACACTGCTGTTCTCAAAGTCTCATGATGCCGACTTGCAGCTGTGCCTTAAGATACTCAAGACAATGGCCTGGTGCCTTTACGACCTGCGTGATTTCTATACGCACTATGACCCCTATAACACCCCAGAAAGTCTGAAGGTCAAATATCTTCGTCAGGTCACCGTTGCCAATTGGTTGAGCCAGGTATTTGCCGCAAGCAGGACGATAGACAAGGAGCGCAACAGCATCACAACGGAAGAAATGAATTTCCTGAATGAGGCCAAGAAGCAGGGTAATGACAAAAAGTGGCGTGAGGATCCCGACTACTATTTCGCCATCAAGGGACAGAATCTGCTTTCTTCGTCCTTTATAGATGCCGATTCACCGGTCTATAATGACTATCTGGACGAGCTGTATCAAAAGTACCGTAAGAAGAGACTTGCATGGATGAAAGAGCAAAGGGATGAAGCACTTGAGCGGGATGATGAAGAAGAATATGGATTTTGGGTGGTAGAGATGGAAAAGCTAGACAACCCGGAGAGAATTGCTAAAATCAAATCCAAGATTTGTCCGCTCGCCCTTTCCGATTTCGGTGTCCTCTATTTCTGTGCCACATTCCTGCCGCGTAACTATACCCTGCTGATGGCAGACCATGCAGAGGTGATGAAAAACAGTCCTTACAGCATGACGGCAGAGGAACTGGAGGCAAGGAGAAACGCCTGTAAGACAGATGAGGAAAGGGAAAAGATAGACCCAACAGACACTCCACGCAACAATATCCTGCGTGAAATGCTCTGCATCTATCGTGTCAGGCTGCCTAAAGGCAAACGCCTGGACAAGAAAGACACCAAGGGGCTCTTGACACTGGACATCCTCAATGAGCTTCGCAAATGTCCCAAGGAAGTCTATGAACAACTGTCCAAGGAAGGTAAGGACTTCTTTATCAGTCGAGTGAGCAGTGCTTCCCACAACGCTCCCGACATTGTGAAGCGTATCAGGTTTGGCGACCGTTTCCCCTATCTGGCCCTTCGTGCCATCGACGAGAGCGATGTGTTCAAAAGAATCCGATTCCAAGTACGGTTGGGAAGCTATCGGTTCTACTTTTATAACAAGACCTGCATAGACGGCTCTACCCAACTGCGACGGTGGCAAAAGGAGATAAATGGGTTCGGACGTCTTCAGGATATGGAGGCCTTAAGAAAAAGCCTCTGGAAAGACCTGCTGCAGAAAAAAGAATACGACTCTGTGCAACTGGAAGACAAAAGCGGCTATCTTGACCTCCAGCAGTTTAAGGCAGACGCGCCAGACTCGGTGCCATACATCACCGACTCACAGGCACAATACAACATCCACAACAACCGCATTGGCTTGATTTGGAACGGTGACGAGTGCAGGCTTCTCAGAAACATAAAGGATGCTGACGTTCTGCGCGAGTATGTCTATCTTCCTGATTTGAAAGACAATGATGGTAATCCAAAGAAAAGTGGAAAGGATATCGAACAGCCTTCTCCGTTGTGTAGTCTCAGCACATACGAACTTCCTGCACTTTTGTTCTACCACTTTCTTTATAATACGCCGGAGGCACAAGTTCACAAAGAAAGGCTTGAAAAGCCTGAGCAGGTGATTATCAAGAAATATGAGGCACTGAGAGCCTTCTTCCTTGAACTCAGGTCACATCCAGAACAAATTGTCAAGACCGATCTTCAAGCTACACTCACCCGCTTCGGTCTGAAATGCTCTGAGATTCCTCAACGGATCATCGACTGCATACAAGGCTGCCAACAGAAGCAGAAAGAAACGGAAAGTTCCGTCACCTATCTGCCTGACCTGCTACAACTCCCTATGGAGGATATTCGGCAGAAAGTCCAGGAGAAAGGCATGGAACGCTATAAAGACCTTCCTGCCAAGTTCCGCAAACAAATCTCCCATGAGCAGATTGTCACCTCAGGACTTGAGACACTGCTCAAACCCTTAGGCATTTCTGTGGAGTCATTACCTGCTAAGGTGATGGAAGCACTTCTCTCGACTCAAATACAAGAAGATGTTGCACCTGCGGAAGATGCCTCAACAGAGAAACCCTTCAACATTATGTTTGTCAGGTCTGTTGTCTACAAGCTGCACGAGAGGCTGCAGGATGTCAGCAAGCGTCATCAGTCCTTCGTAGAATCCATACATCGCGTAGGCAGCAAGGACAATAAGTTTGCCAAGCACGGCTATATGGATGTCCGTCACGGAAAACTGGCGGAATATCTGGCAGGCTCCTTCCTTAAATGGCAGCCCACCATCAGCAATGGAAGTGACAAGTTGACAGGCCTCAATTACAATGTACTTAAAAGTTTCCTTTCCACCTATGGCATTGCCACCGACATCGATGATCTGACTGCTGTTCTTCACGAAGCCAAGCTAATTCATCTGGGCAAGGAAGAAACTCCTATTCCCCATCCGTTCTTGCAAAAGGTGATTGACAAAGAGCCTGACAATCTGGAGAAACTGTTCCACCTGTACATTATCCAAGAGAAAGAGTATCTGAGCGACTTGCTCATCGACTATCTTTTACAGATTTCTACAGCTATCGGCACGGAAGGGCAAGATGCCGACATGCTGGAGGAGGCATACACCTGCAATGGTGAGAAGCTGATAAGCGACATGCTGGAGGAATACGAAGCAAAGTCTACCGCTGATAGCAGGCAGTCAGTGTATCAGCTGGAGCATCCGGCTTTCACCCATCCGAAGAGGGAGAGATGGAAACAGGGCACAAATATTGCCACCCTGACACAGTTGGCAAAGAGTTACACCAATCCCCTTCTCCTTCCTGACGGTCTGTTCACCGAAGCCATTCGCCACCTCATGGAGATTGTCTATTCTGACAATCAAAAGCTGCAAGACGAACTCAGCAGACAGAACAGCAAGGGTGAAGCTGCCTCGCATAGTGTTGCTTTTATCATCGATGTCTATAGCCGCATCGTGCTCAATGACCACGTACAGTCTTATTACTGTAGCGACCTGGTACAGCCTGAGTGTACCAATTTTGCAAGGTCTTACCGACTATTCGACAAGCTGAACAACCAGAAAGACCCCTTCAAAGCTTTTGTCCGCGTACCTATGGACACAATAGGCATTATGCAGAAGCTGAAGACTGGCAAGGAACAGTTCGAGGCTGAGGTTGAGACCTATATCATCGACACGGAACGAAGAGAAAAGGCAGAAGCAGAACAGAAGGTAAGGAACAAGTCCGTCAGAGAGAACTGGAAACTGGACAGATATGAACAGGAAAGAGAACGTGCAATTGATAACGCCTCCTGGCCTGACTCCAAGAAGCAGGAAGAGAGAGACAAAATGGAGCGAATGAAGCGGTTCGTGCAAAAGAATGAACGGGCCATTCGCCGCTACCGCATCCAGGATATCACCCTGTTCCTAATGGCCAGGAACATGCTGTCAGAGGTCTTTTCAGGAGACGATGGACAATCCTTTGATGAGCAAAGCCGTCAGAACCTGAAACTTGAAAACGTTTGCAACGAGGATTTCCTCAGTCAGACCATAGACTATGAATATGCCTATCAGCTGGGTGACCGAACCGTTACCATCCGCCAGGCAGGCATGTCGCTCAAGAACTATGGCCAGTTCTATAGATTCCTCGGCGATGTGCGTCTTGACACACTGCTGATGCTGCTGGCCAATGTCAAGAGCGTGACGCTAACAGATGTCGCCAGTGAGTTCGCCAAATATGATCAGGAGCGTCCCCTTGCATTCAAGAAACTCCAATTGCTTGAACAACTGGCCATCGAGACTGACCAGACTGGTACACTTTACAACCCTGAGGCCGATGGTTTCTCATTTATCAATCCTAAAGGCCAGAAAGAGCCAAAGAGGAACAACTTCGCCAAGTTACTGGATTTACTCAAAGACCTTGGGTCCGACAAGAACAAACTGCTCACGGACATCAGAAATGCCCTGGGGCATAATAAGTATATCACTGACTCTTCAGCAATGACGCTGAATGAGCAACTGGAGATAACCCAAGTAGCAGTAAAAATGAGTGAGCAGATATCCTTACTACAGCAAGGCATTCAAGAAAATATCAAATAGTAGTCCTCATGCCCACCCAGTTCAACACCCTCTGTCAGATACCCCGCCTTCACCTTGCCTGGAACACGGTGAAGGCGAAGGGGTCTGCGGGTGGTATTGATGGTATATCAATTGATGCGTTTGAGAAGGATAAGCGCAGGCAAATACCCAAACTGGCAGAAGAACTGAAGGCTGGCACTTGGAAGCCTCAACCTTATCCGATATCAAGAAGAAAGAGCCAGTGAAGATTGTGGTTATATAATTTATAATAAGGTACGCGTGAAAGCGGTCTTTGAGAATTCTTCTCGAAGACCTTGACGCTCGAGAGAGTCTGAAAGCATGCTTTCACTCTTTGCTCGCTGAAGCGGTCTTTGACTTACTGATACACTAAAACATTTGCGAAAATTCACAAAACAATTAAAGTGCTTATTATTAGCGACTTGATGTTTTTGAACCATTTATTGGATGATGGATTTATTTCGCAAGAGAAAAATAATATCCATTACGTTTGGAAGTCTTGCGAAAATTGACTATTTTTGCAGCGTGGAAACCCAATGAAATCGTGAGCGGATTTCGCAAGAGTCCATCAGGGAGATTCTGAGCAAATCATTTGCGAACTTTTCTCAAGGTGGTAACCCACTGATAATAACGGCATTAAGCAAAATAGAAGGAATAAAAACCCAGCATTTGACAATGAAAAAGCATACCATTTGCGAAAATCTGGTTCGTGAGGCTGTTAAGCCTTGCGAAATCAATGCGTTAGGGTTTAAAGATACGTCATCCTACGGCCAGACGACTTTTTCAAAGTCCTTTAAACAGGACTGTTGTAGAAGCTTATCGTTTGGATAGGTATGACAACTTTTACTTGTTGTTGACCAGTCCCCTAAAGAAAGTTGTAGAAGCTTATCGTTTGGATAGGTATGACAACTGAGTTTTTCCTCGTAGTCAGGATCCCAGATGAAATGTTGTAGAAGCTTATCGTTTGGATAGGTATGACAACGCGCAAGTGCACATAGAGGGTATCCTGAGCAGTTGTTGTAGAAGCTTATCGTTTGGATAGGTATGACAACAGCGGCGTCTTTCTTCTGATAACGACCGATTTCGTGTTGTAGAAGCTTATCGTTTGGATAGGTATGACAACAGATATCAAAATCAACGTTGTCAAAGCTATCCATGTTGTAGAAGCTTATCGTTTGGATAGGTATGACAACTCCTTGAAGCCGTTGATAACGCTGTCTATTTGAGGTTGTAGAAGCTTATCGTTTGGATAGGTATGACAACTCACAACTGTCAGTCCATCATAAGGACCAAAGAAAGTTGTAGAAGCTTATCGTTTGGATAGGTATGACAACTCTGCGGTGCCCACGAAGTCGTAGTGCATATTCTCGTTGTAGAAGCTTATCGTTTGGATAGGTATGACAACTGTCAGCGTTACAGTGGCCGCACCCGTTGTGAACGGTTGTAGAAGCTTATCGTTTGGATAGGTATGACAACGATGTTGCGTACTCTCACGAATTTTCTTCCGTAGTTGTAGAAGCTTATCGCTTGGAGAGGTATGACAACATATTTTTCATGCTGTTTCCGGTTTATTTTAAGGTTGTAGAAGCTTATCGTTTGGATAGGTATGACAACATGTGGATGACATCTGTGAACGGTTCAGAGAAATGGTTGTAGAAGCTTATCGTTTGGATAGGTATGACAACGCTAGACGTCAAAGGTCATGGCTAACCTGACGTAAGTTGTAGAAGCTTATCGTTTGGATAGGTATGACAACTATCATAACCAGTGCGAACATAACGAGATTTCTCGTTGTAGAAGCTTATCGTTTGGATAGGTATGACAACATCTCAATCGGCATGGTCACCAGGGTATCCTCAGTTGTAGAAGCTTATCGTTTGGATAGGTATGACAACTGAGATCTTTTTTCCGCCTTGTTCAGACGGACCGTTGTAGAAGCTTATCGTTTGGATAGGTATGACAACTTGTGAGTGATGGAGGAAACCGGCAAGTGGACCGTTGTAGAAGCTTATCGTTTGGATAGGTATGACAACTTCTTCTGAGTCGTCACGTCCGCGCACTGGGAAGGTTGTAGAAGCTTATCGTTTGGATAGGTATGACAACTTGTTTTAGACGGTGCCGATGGACTTTCGGCGCTCGTTGTAGAAGCTTATCGTTTGGATAGGTATGACAACTTGTTTTAGACGGTGCCGATGGACTTTCGGCGCTCGTTGTAGAAGCTTATCGTTTGGATAGGTATGACAACCGAATGCCCCTTGGGCTTACGCCGCTTCCCCGATGAACGGGGGACGCTCAAATGTAGAAGCTTATCGTTTGAACAGCAACAACAAGCAGAGGAAACACCATAAGCGTAACGCATAAAAGATGGATTGGAAGGTGCAGCAAAATTATGTAGGGGGAAAACAAAAAAAACTGGAAATTGCGAAATCATCCGTCACCCTTCACCTCGTTTCATCCATCATGCTGATTTATAAGTGTTTACCGCGTTTTCAGAAAGTCCACATCCGTCACCTTTCCGTCACCATCCGTCACCTTTCCGTCACCTTTCCGTCACCACCCATCACCATTCGCCAGAAAAACAGGGACCCACTTGCGCAGCATCAGCGACTCTGCCTGGCAATTATTATCCCTGCCTTAAGCAATAAATTCTCTAGAGAATTTAACAGAGAGAAGGTACTTTACTCATCTGGGAAGGGGATGTTGCTTCCGAATTCTCTAGAGAATTCAGAAGCAATAAGCCATAGAAATGGCGTAACCCTTCGTTACCACTATGATAACGAAGGGTTACTGAACATGAATATGCTAACAAAAATGAATGAAGGGTGAGGTGACGGATGGTGACGGATGGGTGACGGATGGTGACGGATAGGTGACGGATAAGAAAAATTAAAAACATACGTAAACCTCTGAGTCACAACGTAATAACTGAAGCAAGGTGAAGGGTGACGGATGAAAACGCGATTTTCAACTAAATTTCTTGTTGATAGAAGTAAGCAGATCGTTAAATGCCAAAGAATTGAAAAGCCAGTGGTACATCCCGCCAGGAATTCTCTGGATGCACTCATCTTCAAGAT
>Ga0326512_10002411_pt1 | contig 13850 bp, 23 predicted proteins | sample 1_2617_0518_D_FD_203652 | JGI IMG/M metagenome (GOLD analysis project Ga0326512, IMG submission 203652) | Bovine rumen microbial communities from UC Davis, California, United States - 1_2617_0518 | ecosystem: Host-associated > Mammals > Digestive system > Stomach > Rumen | place: USA... | reverse complement strand
TGTGCTGCGAACCTGCAGCTGAGGCAGTGGGAAATGTTCCAACTTCTGTTAATGGCGTTACAAAAGTACATGATTGGATAGACGATCTTGATTGGGACCGTTTCCCTAGTTATGGTCCTTTCTCAGAAGAAGAGGCCGTTGCCAGAATAGATAGATTTGAGGAAAGATTGGCAAAGGGAGAAGTAAGATGGACTTCTTCGGAAGAGTTTACCAAACAGCTTTATGAAGAGTTCCCATGGCTAAGATAGAGTGGGAGGATGAAGCCAAACTGATGTTCCGACAGCTTGTCAAAAATGCACGCGTTGAATTTGGAGAGTCTACGTCTCATCGTTGGCTTAAAGAAAGATTAGATATAGAATGGCGACTCGAACGCTATCCAGTTTCTTATCCTCAAGAAGAACTACTCCAGAAGAAAAAAGTCCTTTATAGAAGATGCCATCTAATGAACCGTCGCTTCAAATTCATCTATTATTATGACGAGGTTGAGGACATTGTTCATATAATTGATATTTGGGATACAAGAATGAATCCCAAAGCTTTGATTAAACGCATTACCTAAGTAAAAAACAAAAGGAAGTCCCCACGGGCTTCTTTTTTTTGTTTGTCTCACGAATTTAGACAAAAAAAGAGGGGCGAAGAGTACTTGAATTAGGATTTTTTCCGTACTTTTGCAAATTTAGAATCCCTTGATAAGGGATGGCTCTAATGCAGGGATAAATAAAAATAGAAAAAATTTTTTGCTCACATTGAACGTCGTTTGCTAAATTTTTCTTATATTTGCAACGTGGCAGATAATCTGTCGCAGACATGACAAAGGAAGCGATTAGCTTTCCCCATAGTGATGAACTTGGACACTCATCTTATATTTTCCGGCAGTCAAAGGCCAATCACTAGGGTTAGCGATAGGCTCACACTTCTTTTTGTTGTGGCTAACCTAGAACATATAAATAATCTATTAATGAGGCTTCTTGATCATTTAAAACAATTGGCAGACGAACTTAATCTAAGTGATGAAATGAGAAAAGACTTAGATGACTTTGTTGATAATTTTATTGGAGCTGAAAATGAAGGCTATGTGAACCTCAATGATTATAAAATAGATAATTTGGAAAAGGTCAAATCTTTATTAAGAGTGATTAAGGAGGGAGGTAAATATCCATATTTCAAAAAACTAATTACTCCTTTTGCTTATAAAGGAATTGATAATCTTCTTAACGAAGTAGAATAAATTGATTTTATGATAATGCTATGGATGAATTAGATGTTCTTAGAAATTATGTAAATAATTCTACACTAATAAACAATAATTTAAGAGAAGGTGTAGATATTCCAGAAAAGGAAATAATAGATAGTTTCCTAACTTATGGAACCGTGCCACATTTTTTATATAGGTTACTTCCCTTCGAAAATGTGCATGTTTTGGAGAATGACACGATATCAGATGCTGCATATTTGTCTTGTTCTGCTAATTTCGACGATTTTATTGATAGTGTTGGTTGTATTAACCATTTAGCTTGTTTTAGAATTGAAAATGCCTCACCAATTAATAGGATTATTATAAGAGATTTATTGCAAGATTTCAATGATGAAGGTGAATATCTTCTACCTCGTAATTTGGTATTACAGATTATTTCTCAAACAGAATATAATGGAATAGCCGATTTTGAAAGATTATTGGAAGAGGTAGAATGTTTTTCTACTGGATCTACAGAATTGTTTTATGCAATGGGGATAGAAACAATAACTCTCTATAGGCTTAGGGTCGTACATTAAAATGATTATATATTTTTGTACTGAATGAAGTAGTCAATAAATAATGCATATGATAATATTTGAACCTATTAAATATACGTCGAAACAAATTGGTGTGATAAATGTAAGCAATCACGATTTTAACGTGCCTGTAGATTTCCATGATGAGCACGATTTGCTTCATGATTTATTCGAATCAATTATTTGTGTGGAAGGAAAATATCTTTTGTACAAAGATAAAGCAACAGGGAAAGAACAGAAGCATCTGGAAAGAGTGTTTGCCTATGAACTATATAGGCAGTGGGCAAATATAATTCAAATTAAGTGGGGTGACAAATTGGTGATTAATGGAGAAATAGAAAAAGAACCCCAGTTATTTAATCACTTTAAATCAAGGGTACACAAATATCCAGATTTAGTTTTGCACAGCAGTCAAGGGGATTGCGATTTTCAAGGTGTCGTATGTGAAATTAAAACTACTCATGTTACACCTTCAAGTTTTAAAGATGATATTGACAAATTGAATTGCTTTGTCTGTTGTGAAAACGAAGATTATAGATTCACGTTTGGTGTTTTTATACTTATAGGAGCTGATATGGATAAAATACTAGATATGATGGATGGGATGGAGGGAGATGTTTTCAAGGCAACTCCCAAAGAGCGTATTGATAGATTAATATGTGTTACTTATTATCATAATCATCTTAAAGCGGTTCGTTTTGATTGGTTAATCAAAAAGGAAGGTAGAGATGAATTACGTAAACAGATAAATACATAAGGTTATGTTTTGTTCAAAGTGTGGAAATCAGATAAAGGATGGATTTAAGTTCTGTCCAAAGTGTGGGGCTCCTGTGTATGTTAAGAATGAGGCTCCTAATAGTGAAGTGAAGAAAGAGGAAGTTGAAGAAGTGGTTAATGAAGCAAAAGTATCTTCGAATAATGATGTTGTTTCAGTAAATAAAGCAAAGAATTCAAAGAATACGAAGACAACAGAGTCAGCACCTAAAGCAAAGAAGGAATTTGTTGATCCAACGTCCAATGAAATTTGTATTCCAAATCCAATGATTTTGGAAGAGTTGGACATCGAAGGGGTGATGAATAAAGCTAAACAAGGAGATATATCTGCAATGCTTAGTCAAGCCTTTAGGTATGAAATTGGGATTGGAGTAGAAAAGGATTATGATAAATCAGTAGAGCTTTATAATAATTGTCATGATGGAGACATAGGTGCGTCTTGGGTTTCTGAGTACTTGTATTCAGTTGTTTTTTCAGATAGTTTGTGTGTTAAATCTTAAAAGAGATAATAGTTATGTTTGCACTAAATAATGTTAAGGATTTAGTTCTGGATTATGCACAAAAGACAGCTGAGGCAAAGTGTCAAAACAGCAATGCAAATTTTGATGCATTACGTGATGAATTCGTAAATAGCATGGCTCAAATCCGTAATCAGTTTCCATCTAAGTTGTTTGTAAATTACCCCAAAGATATCTCAGAAGAAGATGCCAAAGAAGTATTTGAAAAGATAAAGGATTCCGTAAAAAACGAATATCAAATATCTGGAATAGCTGGGCCTACTTATACTACCACTATTATTAATGGAAATAAAATAGAAATTCCTAGCTATATGCCATTTGATAGCGTTCAGGAAACTAGTTTGAGTGTATTTGTTATCCTCTACGATACAAAAGAAACAAAGCGTTCATGTCTAAACCAAATAGTATTGAATGCCTTATTATCTTTACCCATCAAGAAACTACATTTGACATTCGTTGATTTAAATGGTAAATTTGATGCTGAATTACTACTACGTAATCTTCCACCATCAATTTATAATGAACATCCAATTACTTCGGATGTATTAATGGAGTCAATGCTTCTTCGTTTGGAAAAAAGAAAAGAGAATATTTTGACTCAGTATGGTGATTATCCCAAATGGTGTAAGAAAAATAAAGAAATCCCTGTTCCTTATGAGATAGTTATACTTTATGATGAATCATATGAAGAGAAATATCACAAACGATTGAATGCACTTATAGAATTTGGTTCAAGGATTGGTGTGTTCTTTATTTTAACTCATGAAGTAGACCTATACGAATGGGGATATATGATCGGGGCATCTTTTTTTGATAAAAAAAAGAAAGAAATATATGTAGATAAATTGCCAAAAGACTTCAATAAATTAACTCTTCCTCCATATACAGGTCTTGCAAAGTTAGTATTTAAATTGGATGGCATAACCGATGTAGATTTCATCTCTAACGTGTTGCAGCCTGATAGTAATAATATGGTTGTTGAGCGAAGTGGAGAATATGAGGTTTGGCTTGATAGAGACATCATATGTGTGGATAGAAGTGATTTATTTGATAGGAACCTCCCTCCCCAATATGCGAAATTAATTAAAGAAGCCCCCGTTCTAATAGGTTGTTTTCCTTCAAAAGAGGAAGCGCACAATTTTATTTTAGAATTTGAAAAGGAGTACACTCTTCATGTAAGAGTTCATGGTCCTAGGATTGGTCTATATATAGTTAATATATCTTCCTGGACACCAAAAAGTACGCTCTGTATGGAAATATCTGAATATCATAATTATATGGAATACAAAGAGGATTTGTACTTTTTGTTTGATTTGTTAGAGTTGCCAAAAGATACTCAAAATAGTATTATATCAATATTGAGTTTAGAACATCATCAATTAAAGAATAACCCATACTATATAAATAGTGGAGCTTTTGATAAATGTAGTGGAATTTTTAGATTTAATCTCTGGCCCACATATCCCCAAAATGAATGTATTGCCATATACAATCGAATAATATCTAATGCTCAACAGAAAATGATTGAAAAATGGGGAGAGAATTATTATTATGGACATATTCATATAAGGGATCTTAGATTGCCTTCATCTAATGTTAATCTACATCTGATGGTTAAGAAGAAAGATTATGTTCAGATACCATTGGAGCATTACAACCTGCCATTAAATGATGGTATCATCAATTTTACTCCTATAACAAATAATGATACATTGCTTAAATCTTGCTTTGATTTTATAAGATCAGAAGCTGATTCAAAAGATAAAATGATAATTCAAAAGTATGACTTTAATTATTTGGCAGAAGATACTTATGAGAATGACTTATCAACAATGATAATTCCTGTTGGAAAGACAAAAACAGAAGAAAAAGTTTTCTGTTTGGATTTGGTTAGTCATGTCCACTCATTTATCATCGGTCAGTCAGGTTCTGGTAAATCTGTATTCCTACATAATATAATAGGTGGGGCGATGCTGAAGTATGCACCAGAAGATTTGCAACTATATTTGCTTGACTTTAAGCTTGGAGGTGTAGAATTCAATCGCTATAAGGGTGCAAAGCATGTAAAGGCTTTGTTAGTGGATAATTCTGATCCACAGGTGACATTAGAGATTTTGAGAGAACTACGTGGCAGTATGACTGAACGTGGAAAGTTGTTGCGTAGTGCAGGTGTGAATAACATAGGAGAATACAACAAGATACATCAACAAGATAGAATGCCTCATGTGTTGGTGGTGGCTGATGAGTGTCACGAGATGTTCAAGGCTGATGATTCTATTCCTCGACTAGTAAGAAATGAGATTTCTGATATAGTGATTAAGATAGCCAAAGAGGGCCGTAGCCAGGGCGTTCATCTGGTATTTGCTACGCAGACTTTATCTGGTACAGAGATATCTAGTGAGATTATCAACAACGTGAGTGACTTCTATCTGTTGAAGTGTGCCCAGACAGATTCTGAGCGATTAGTTCCTAATAGTTCTGCAATCACTTCAGAATTGTCCACAGGTCAGATCTACTATCACCATGTGGATGAACAAGTGAAGTTCCAGGCATATTATACAGATAAGGAAACTGCAGAGAAACTGATGGCTGCTATTGTGGAGAAGGCCAAAGACCATAAGGGTAATGGTGAGTTCTACTTCAATGGTGCTCAGATGTTCTATCTGGATGAGGCTGCAAAGGAACAGATGGAGGCAGTGAAGGGTAAGTCACCTGTTGCATTCATGGGTAAGGCCATTGACATCAGCCAGAAGGACTTGTATATCAAGCTGAATGAGGATTTCAGTGAGAATGTACTGCTCTTAGGATTGAACGATCAGGAACAGGTAACTCGCACCACGATGAATCTATTTGTATCTTTGATGATGTCTGCTAAACTGAAGCATAAGGATATTGCCTTTAAGGTGATAGACTGCCTGAACAATGAAGAGGGTGATGTGCATGAACTAATCTACGACTTGGAGAATGAAGGCTATTGTGACATTATTGAGCGCAGACAGCGTAGTAAGTTCTTTAAGGAATTGGCGCAAGGTGTTCAGGATGGAACAGCAGAAGAAACCATCTTGTTGATATTGGGTCAAGACCGCTTTCGCGAGTTGAAGATGGACCTAGAATTGGAAGATGACAATGATCGTAGATCTTCTGATGATGATATGATGAGCATATCAGATGATTTCTTTGGTGATAGCAGTAGTTCTTCATCAAAAATTCGAACCTATCGAGACGCATTGAATGTAATCCTTGACAAAGGACCAGACTATGGCGTTCATACCTTGCTACAAATAGAAAAGGCTTCGAATCTGTTATTTGAGGACTATATCACGCCAAAGGTGGTGTTCCAGAAGTTTAAGCACTTGGTAATGCTGAAAGCGGATGAAACTGCTGGTGTGACATTGCATCTAAATGATGACATCCGTTTAGAGAAGTTGAGTAGCGATTGGGAGCGACTCCGTGCATACTATTATGCAGAGGAAAGTGACAGTTATACACTGTTCACGCCCTATATGCCTTCGAAATCAAAAGAAATTATTAATATATTAAATACGTTGTAAAATGGCACAAGAAGTAGGTGTTAGAAACATACAAGAACTGAAACAGTTCGGTAGTGATTTGAAACGTTTGAGTGAACAACTTTCTAATGCATTCCATTCAGCAGAGAAGAAAATGAATCGCGTCTGTGACGGATGGAATGATACATCGAATCAGAAGTTTATGACTGCATTCGAGAAAGATGCCAAGCAGATTGACGAGATAGCAAATCGCATGGTGGAGTATGCCAAGTTTATTGGCAAGAGTGTTGATATTTTGGAGATGTACCGCAGTAATAGAATATAATAAGGTATGGCAGAAGATGCAAAAGTTTCTCAGGTCAGTGAACTAACGGCATTTGCCAGTAAGATGCAGAGCTTTTTGGAAAATGTATCATCCAATAGCACTACTCTAAACAACCTTATGGTTCAGAAATTGGATAGTCTTCGTAAGAAGCTTAAAAGGGCTGAACAGATAGAGGCTGAGGCTATAGCTGAATATAACGAGTGCTTTAATACTTTGGCTTATTTATCAAATAGTGACTATGAAGGCAGAAATGCCTTGAAGGCTAAGTTGTCTAAATTAGAGACAAAAAGAGATAAGGCAAAAATGTTACGTTCAGAGGTCGCTTCTTTAGTACTAACAGCACAAGCTGCTACATCATGTATTATTGAAGCAACTAAAAAGTTCCAAAATAAGACCAAAGATAACGTTGATAAGGGTCAGAAGGTTATCAAGAAGTCTGTTGGACAACTTGAACAATATAATGAGAACAAGAAAAGAATATGAATCCGATAGGTATAATAAACAATGATTTGTCTACCTTAAAAATGGCTTCAGAAAAAATATTTGAAGTCTGGAAAGACAAGGTGGCAGAAGATATGAAACATCATTGTACAGACAAAATTCAGCAGGATTGGAATGCTTGTTTACAAGAATTGAATTTGCGAATGAATATCTTTATGCGTGCCGAAAAGAAGATTGACGATAAAATGTCTCGATTTGAAAGAGAATTTAAACAGAGATAAACAATGAAAGAATGCATTAACTGTAAAACCATACTTGAGGATGACGAATTGTTCTGTCATGAGTGTGGAACAAAACAAGAGATAGAGAAAACAGAAGATCTGGCAGAAGAAACACAGGAGTCTCAGGGCAAGAAGTGTATCCATTGTGGAGAGACAATAGATGATGATTCTATGTTCTGTCCTTATTGTGGCAAACAACAGGAAGTAGCAATTAGTGAAGCCGTTAAAGAAGATAAAACTTCGGAAGAGGATAAAAATGCTCAGAATTTGAAAGAAGCACCAAAGGATGAAGAGAACCCAGTTCAAGAACCATCCGAAAATAATCTGGTAGATGAATCTAATATAGAGGAAAACTATTCTCAATTTAAAAAGTGGATATACATAGTATTGGCTATATTATTATTGTCGGTTTTTGGCCTATATTTATACAGGAATCACATGTTACATGTAGAAGAGACTGACAATAGTGATGTTGAGAATGTGATTGAAATGGCAGAAGCAGAAATGCCAGAACCACCAAAGAGCGTAAAACTGGATTATGAAATGTTCTTATATATATTCAAAACATTGTCGTCTGGACCAAATAAATTTGAATTCCACAAGCCTCCTCAGGCTCTTATTGACAAATACGGACTGGAATGTCATGAATTAATAGAACAATATTCTCGCTCCTATGCGTTAGGAAGAAATATAAAAAATGAAGGATATAATCTTGCCGCTACAGGTAAGAATGCATGGGGTTTTGTGCTTTATAGAGGTGAAGAGGGAGATGTCTTGGCTTTGGAAATATTTGATCCAGATGATTATAAAGATTTTATAAATCAAGCAAACGAATATGGTGTAGCTCGTGTTAAGATGTATAGTGATTACGAAGATGAAGAATTCGTTGGAAATAAAGTCTTTGCAGCAATAAGAGTACCTAAGGGATCTATTGTTGATATTACTTCTGAGGATGAACTAAACACGTATGATGTTATAGGACCATTATATACAGAATATGGTAGTAACAGAATCGAACTTCATGCAAGAGTAGAACATTGGGATTTTGACAGAAGTTCAACGGAAAATCAGTAATAGTAATATTATGATAGATAAAACTTTTCGATTTAGAATAACCTTTATCTGGGGCACAGAAGCAGACCTGTGGATAGAGATTCCGATGGAATTATACCAACGGGTTTGCGATAGTGTAGGTAAGAGTAAGATGGAACGCTTTGAGTTCGGATTTAAGTTTGCTGATATTGTGAAAGAGAAATTTCCTGAGTTGGATGCAATTATCCATCAGGAGATAGACAAATGGAAAAATGAACACTACGACGTAGATGTTCCTGACTATGCATTACATACGTATGGATTAACCTCAACTTGGTTTGAAGATGGAGAATGAAAAGAAGAAACCGTTTGTGTTTGAAATGACTGATGTCGAGTCAGAACGTGCAAGGGCATTTATGCAGAAACACTATCAATGTCCGTCTCGTGCTGAGGAACGGTTTGCAGTAACTTTCCTTCCAACAGGAATGGGCGATATGGTGTTTATTCGTTGCTTGGCATGTGGCGAGCATGAGGAATTGACAGAGACGGAAAAGTTCTGAACGTATGGAGAAAATGATAATAGACCTTCAGGAATTGCCTGATGGGGTGTATGACTCTGAGGATAAGGATAAATTATTGGAGGAAAGTTTTTGCAAAAGACTAAATCTTGTTTTAAGGCAACAATGGCTTCCTCCTTATGTTCCAAAGATAACAGCACACTTTGAGTATAGGGTAAAAGATGGAAAAGTTGTCTCGATGATGCTGGAGTTTAAGATGAATCACCAGTGTTATAAAGACTTAGAACAACTCGATATTGAATGTTCTTCCTATTTGATGCTTGATTTTGAAATTGACGAAAAGGAAGGAAGGGTCTATTTTGAAGCTGACAACCTTTATGATATGGGGAGATTCATCGAATCGATGTCTTTTTACTCGTTTAATATTGAAGGGGGCTTGTTTGCAATTGTGGACAAGGAACCATATGTGAAGGAAGCTCTTATCAAATGGAAAAGAAAGGAAAAAGCAGACTTTGAGGAAAGGATGAAGGATTCTTTTGAATGGAAAGAGGAAGATGATGACTTAGGCGATGACTATATTGATGAGTATAAAGTAAGGTATAGCAAGGACAGAAAGATATTGATTTGTGCTATGGTGGGATTCAACCGTCAAGAATATAGAGTCCCTGATGGAGTGGAGGAGATATGTGGCTATTCTTTTTGGGAAAGTAAACATTATGTAGAACTTTCACTACCTCGCTCAATAAAACGTATTGGTAGCAACGTGTTTTTTGATACTGGCGGACGTTTTGTTTTTAGGGATGAGTAACATGTAATAATATAGGGTTTGACGATGATTCGCCAAACCCTATTCCGTTTCTAATGTCCCATGCACGACGTAACTCCCATCGTGGTTGCGATTGCTGTCAGTATGCTGATAAGCATCTGCAGCGCCCATTTCCAAGAACCCTTTTTCATTTCTTACCTCCTTTCCGTAAATCAGTTATTCCGTGAAAGCGAAGCGCCCGAAGGCGCTATCGCTTAATCCCCAGTGCCCGCAGGCTTCTCCTCCTTAGGAGCTTCGTAATCGGTGGCTTCCTCGAAGGTGATGTCGCCCAGCATGGCCACAGCAGCGCGGGTCACTCCGTTCTGCGTCGAGGTGGTATACTCAGGCTGGAACAGGATGCGGGGGCTCAGGCTGCTGGCGGTCAGGTCCTTCGCGTCCTCGAAACCACCGCGCTTGTTGCGCAGTCCGCACTTGAAAATACCCACATTCTCAATCTTCACCTTCTCGCCCAGTCCGATGAAATGGCGCAGGGCGAAGCCCAGCTCGTCCAGCACGGCGATGCAGTCCGAACGCTTCACACTGGCCTGGGTCTGGATGAAGTCCGCCAGCTGTCGCGTGGTGATGTGCTTCTGGTTATACACTGCCTTGGCATAATACTTGCCGTAACCCAATGACTTGGGACTTGTCTGCTTTTTCTTAATAAATTTCTGACTCATTGTAAATTAAACATTAAACATTAAACATTAAATTCGTTTCACTCACTTTTGTCTCACTCACGGAGTGCGTTCTCACCTGGTGCCGAGCGCGTCCGCTGCTAGTCCCGAGCCTATGCGCATCTTGTCTCGAGCCTATCGGCAGGTGGTGGCGAGCCGCTCCGTTTGTTTCGACGGTGCAAAGATAGTGTATTCAGAATTAGCAGTATCGGTATTCTCCAGTCTTCTCCAGTATTTCTCGCTATTCTCCGTTATTTTCCACCCTTTCTCAGTAGGGTGGCCCTAATTCGTCGACTATCATCCGCACTTCCCTTGGGGTATAGCGGTGTGTGGAGTTGACTAGATGGCAGAGCCTCGGGTTGCGCTTCAGCTCCACTCTGAACTTGCTCATCGCATTCTCCGGGCTGTCGCCGTCGTAATAGAGCATGGCCAGTTCCGACTTGCCATAAAACTTGATGATGAATTCCTGCTGTTTCATTTTCCTATCATTTTTAGATATTCTTCGTGCGATACGGCTTTGGCCTTGCGCTCTCGGATTTCCTGCTCCAGCCTGGCGTTGTCCGCAGCGCGCTTGGCGGCGATGGCCTGTTGTTCGGCAACTGAACCGCCGGGCGCATGCTTTTTCTGAGTGCGCTTCAATCGGATGGCTGCAGCGGTTGTTGCGGATGAATACTGATTGTTGTTCCAGCGAGCCAAGCGGAATGCTGTGTTCCACGATTTCTCCATTTCGAACAACATCTTTCCCGTCTTCGCGCTTTCCTCAGCCCAATAGTGGTAGAAGTCGGCCACCTGCTCATTGTCGTATTTCCCGCAATACTGCAGGCATTCCTGACGGAAAGATTCTCTTCTTTCATCGAGAGATCTCGACACCCCGCTTTCAGCACGTTCGTTCGTTTTCTCTGCTTTTTCTTTTCTTGCTTTTTCTTTATAAAGGGGGTGTGGGGGAGTGTTTTCTTTTTCTTGTTTTCGTTTTCTCTCTTTTAAGTCGCATTTTGCATCAAAAAAATAGCGCAGTTTGCGCTGGATGCCTGCAATGAGCGCACGCTGCTGAGGGTTCATCAGCTCGTACATTGCCACGGCCGAGTAAAGGTGGTGCAGAAGCAGCCACACGGGCTGCTCCGCACCATCCTTCAGGATGCCGCTGACCGTCAGCAGGTCTTCGACATAGCGTTCAATCTTCTGTTGGTCCATCATACCAAAGTTCACGTATTATATCGTCTAACACTTGTTTTACCTCGGCATCAAACTTGCCGACGTTCCTTCCCAACTGTTTGTGGCGGTACAGATACTCGAACACGGCGTAGGCGCACTCCCAATACGAAAGTCGCATTACCACGTCCATCTGCTGCACATACTCCAAGTGTGACACATAGAGATCTACTCGGCGCAGTATAGTACGGCGCTCGTGCTGACTCATTTTCTTCAATGCATGTTGCATGTAATTCTTTACTTCTTCTTTTGTTTTCATTTTTGTAATAATTATTTAAACCTTCTCCCGATTAATGTTAAGTGATGAAATGCCTCGTAAGGGCTATGATAATAATATCGTTTACCATGACTCTTTGTGCGAAAACCTCTTTTGTCGAGTAGTACCCCAGGCAATCCCGTTTTTGCATTCGGCTTCCAAGGATGGAGCATGTTCATGTTGTTCTCACTGCCGTTTACTTCGCGCAGGTTTTCAATACGATTATCGTACTTATTGCCGTTGATGTGGTCAAGCTGCTGTTTCGGCCAACAGCCTTTACAAACAGCCCAAACGGCATGATGCAGAAAAACATGAACGTATTTTTTGTTCATTATGCAGCCAACACCCAAGTAGCGACCTTTATTTATTTTTGCTCCTCTTATCGCTCGGCCATATCGGCTGCTTGTCAATCGTCCGCTCTTTGTGTCGTAAGTGTAGTTCATTTTTATGCGGAGCAGCAGCTCTTGCTGCTCCGCTTCTGTTAAGTGTCTTTTATTCATAATTTTCTATTTTTAATTCTTCCTCTTCCCAATAGTCGCAGTCCTCGTCCAAATCCCGAAGGTTGATGCCTGCGAAGAATAGGGTGCCCTGCTTGCGCAGTTGCTTCACTATCTTCTGACAGCACGCAATAATCTGTCGGGGCGTGCGATACTGGTTCAGGAAATACTCTTTCAGGTCATCGCCGTAGTCCAGATATACGTGCGACGAGTCGACCAAAACGACGGCCGTCTTTATCATTTTCACGGCCACAACAATTTCTTTCTCGTCACTGGGCTCCGTATTGTACGGAGCGTGCGGGTCATAGGCCGCTCCAGGGGGGTAATTGTCCATAATCTGTACCGTAAGAAATTAATAGGTTGCGGATATGCAGACAGCGGAATTCCTGCTTGTCTAGGTCGAAGTAGGTGATGATTCCGAAGTCCGTTTGTCCCACGTCGGGCTTGTCGTTTTTAAACTCATAGTTGTCGAACTCTGGGCTGATGCCGTGGCAGAGTGTGCCGCGCGCATGCCGCTTTTCGCCGTTCACTTTCAGATACTCAAAATGCACTTCGCCTTTGCCCAACTGCTCCAGCAAGTGGTAGGCTCTGACCGCCTGTCGGAAGGCTGCCTTGCGCTCCATATTCTCGTCGGCCATCAGTCGGTTGGCGCAGTCGAACACCCATCTATTGCCGAGGCGTCGCATCTGCTCGTCGGCACTGATATTCAGCTTCTCCATACTAGTCTAAATTGTTAATTTCTTTATCCGACAAAAAGGTCACGTTAAACTGGCGCATCACGTCGTAAATCTCCTGCGCGGTGAGCACGGTGCCCGTCTCCATCTTCGCCATGGCACAGCCCAGTCGCACATAGTCCGCCGTGGTTGTGAGCCATGTAATCTCCGACTTATACACGCGCTCGCGGCAATACTTGATGTACGCCTGCGTCTTGTTCTCGCTGGGCGGCGCAAAGCGCGTAATGATGGCGCGAATGGTGGCGCAGCGGTGCTTCACTCGATAGTTGTGCATCAGCACTATCCATGCCCGTATGCCATGCTCGCGCGTTTCAAACTCGACGAAGCCCTTCGTGGCTCCCGTCTCACCCTTCCAAGCCTTCGGCCCTTTCCGGATATTAAAGATATTGTTCTTTGCAATCATAACTTTTTTGTTTTACTTTTTGTTAATACTAAAAAAGTCGGCCAACTTTCTGACTGCGAAGTTAGGAAGTAGTTTTTTGTCCACATCATGATTTCGTGAAT
>Ga0326512_10002410_pt1 | contig 13851 bp, 13 predicted proteins | sample 1_2617_0518_D_FD_203652 | JGI IMG/M metagenome (GOLD analysis project Ga0326512, IMG submission 203652) | Bovine rumen microbial communities from UC Davis, California, United States - 1_2617_0518 | ecosystem: Host-associated > Mammals > Digestive system > Stomach > Rumen | place: USA... | reverse complement strand
AGTATTATGACTGAGAGTAGTCATGAACCTTTTGACGTACCAGACTATAATAAGATAAGGAATAATCCTGTGCTTAACTCTTTTTCATATGCGGACTATTGTTTGGGTAAATTTGTTGAGGAACTGAGAAAACTTCCTTTGTGGGACAATACCATTGTGGCCATTGTTCCTGACCATCTTGGTGCCTATCCTGACATTGCTGATAATTATGTGCTATGGAGATATCAAACTCCGTTTATAATTATTGGAGGATCTGTGGATAAAATGAAGTGTAATGTATTTGGCTCACAAATTGACATTGCAGCCACTCTTTTGGGAATGCTTGGTATTGACCACTCGGAATTTGTTTATTCAAAGGATCTATTGGATGAATCTGCTCCTCATTTCGCTTATTTCACGTTCCCAGATGCGATGGGAATGGTTACAGATAGCAACTGCATAGTCTATGACAATACGTCAGCTCGCATACAGTATTCTTCAGGAAAGGGAACGCAAATGCTTCTAAGAAAGTCGCAGGCGTATCTTCAGAAGTTGTATGATGACTTAGATAAACGATAATAGGATATGATATTCGCAAGAGATAAAAGTCAGATGTGCAACAATCTGTTGCAATATGCTCATGTTTACGCATGGGGTAGGGAACACGGACGGAAGGTCATATCAATGCGTTTTAGCTATAAGTATCAGTATTTCCGTATATGTCATACCCCCCTGACGGGCTTTGGTTGGTATCTGTTTGCCAAATATCTATCAGCCTTAGGACTTATGCCAACTGCCAACTTTAAGCGTGCAGAGTGTAACCATGAGGCATTGGAGCGCAAGATGCTTCGTCATAAACATATTGTGGTAAGTGGATGGAATGTACGTTTTTATGACTTATTCCTAAAGTATCGTTCTGAGATATGCGACCTTTTCACCATAGATGATATATATACAAATCCGGTAAGGGAAAAGATGTTGCAGGTAGAAGGAGGTGATAACAATGTCGTCAGGTTGGGCGTCCATATCCGTCGAGGTGACTACGCCCAGTGGAAAGACGGAATATATTGTTATGACGATGAAACGTATGCCCGATATATCAATCGTTTTGCAGCATTGCATGATGGTGAGGATATTCATGTCTTTTTGTCAACAAATGATCCAGACGTTGTAGAGGAAAAGTATCAAGAAATGTGTCCGAATGTACATATACACTATTTGCGTGGCAACTCTCCTCAGGATCTCTTTATGCTTTCTGAGTGCGACTATGTTATAGGACCTCCTAGTACATTCTCGCTTGTGGCTATTATGTATCGTGATATTCCACTTTATAGAATGGATACGTCCGATGAAACAGTATCGTTAAAAGATAATTTCCATTTGTTTGATTATTGGTTTAAAAGAATTATTTAAAATGTCTCATTTACGTAAAATAAGGTATCGTTTATTTGCATGGCGTGTATTCCCAAAATTAAGACCTGCAACTTGTCCCATTGATGTTGTTATTCCTATCATTGCAAAGGATTTACGCATACTTCCTTTATGCCTGCAGGGTGTTCGTAATTGCGTCCAACATCCGATTAAAGATATATATGTTGTTGCACCATATCAGGATGAAATAGTTTGCTTCTGTAAATCAAATGGTTTGAAATTTGTAGATGAAACAACAATATTTGGGTATGGTCCTCAAAGATTAGATATACAAATTCCTATTGCTAACGGGGAAACGTGGAATCGCAGTGGTTGGTTATTTCAGCAACTTGTAAAATTGAGCGGGGCTGTAGGTACATGTCGGTATTACCTGTGCATAGATGCAGATCATGTGTTGATAAATCCTCATGTATTTCTTACAGAAGACATGATCCAGGTGTTCTATATGAGTTACGAAGAGCATCAACCATATTATGATAATATAAAACGGTTGATTCCCGATCTTCCGTTGGCTTCGTTGTCTTATGTTGACCATAAGATGCTTTTCGATAAAGAACAGTTATCCCTTTTACATGAGATTCTGGGACGTCAAGCGAATGGATCTTGGGTTGAGGCAATTCTTAATGCGTATGATCGTTCAAATTTTTCTGGATTCTCAGAATTTGAACTGTATGGCAATTTTGTGAGGGAAAAAATCCATCGTCCTTGGTTGCAAAAACGTCTATCATATAAGAAATTGGAAGATTATGCATCACTTCAAGAAAAATGGAAGAAGAGATTGTCACTAACTTTTCCAGATTATATTAACAATGAATAAGTGTTAAGTATTATTCATTTTATTTGTAAAATTATTTGTAAAAGTTAAACCTATATGTTTTTGATAGTAAACAATAGGTTCTAAAGATTTAATTCTGGGTCGCATTGAAGATCTTTGTCGCAAACATATTGTTAGATTAATGAATCTTACAGAAGACTTTCATTAGTACTCTTTGAAAGGCCAGCCATGTAGCTAACTTCGGGAGATTTGTCTTTCCTATAATATGAAGCTCTTCTTTCAATGTTCTACCGAGTGCATATGACTCTAAGAAAAAAGAGAAAATGTATTTTGTCCAAACGTTTTTATGATGCCAATAATGGCCTATGATATGGTCAGCCTCAAGTAGTTTTGGTGTATATTGTTGCAACGCAATGGATACACTCCATTGTTCAAGATTGAAACACGTTATATGATCGTTGAGGAATGCATCACAAAGTTCTAGCGCCTTATCCATAACTTTTATAACTTGTTTGCGAGGTATGCCAACGACACCACTATTCCACATGTGGTAAATATTGGTGATGGTAATGCCAGCATAAGTTTTGTCCTTGGTTTGTTGCCACATCTTACCAGAATCACCTCTCATTAGTTCCATGCTACCTTCGTCTCGATGCAATACACCATATCCCTTGTTCAACATAGTGCTAATAAGAGATAATTTATGGAAGCAATAAGTGTCACAGTCCATAAAAAGAAGATGAGAATCGGTATGCGTTTGCACAAATTTCCGTATGGCATTGATTTTTATACGGAAGAAATAACCGTCCTTATACCAATCTTTAATTTCTTCTTCAGTGATTACAATAGTTTCAACAAAAGGAATTTCTTTATATAGAGCAGGTGCATCAGTAAGAATATAAATACTATCATTCTCTTGGGCATTTAGGTAAATAGTTCTAAGGGCATAGTGAGCCTGTTGGTGGAGTATTGGGGAACTGCCAATTACAAAAAGAAGAATATTCATGGTCAAAATCTTACATGTTCATTGCTAAACGGAAGCCGACTAAATCACGTCGTCTTCTTTGGTCATACATAAAACGATTGGTGGAACGACAATATTGTGGAGAACAATCATATCCACCGCCTCGTATTACGTGAAAATTACTTGATGGTTTGCTTTTAGGAGTCTTCTTGTACCAATCATCGCACCATTCCCATACATTTCCAGACATATCATAAAGTCCGAGTTCGTTGGGCTTTAGTTTCGCGACAGGTTTTTGTACATGTTCAGTATAATTTGAAAGAGTGTGCCCGACCTCATCAATATTATTACTGCCAGCATAGAGATAACCTTTAGAATGTTTGCCTCCGCGTGCTGCATATTCCCACTCAGCTTCTGTTGGCAGGCGGAATCTTTTACCTGTTAATTTATTAAGTTTGGCAATAAATTCCTGGCACATGTCGTAAGTTACATATTCTACAGGTAAGTCTTTGCCTTTGTGCTTTGATCGGTTTTTGGGCATAACAGCCTCCCATAGTTCTTGAGTCACTTCTGTCTCTCCTATGTAATAGTTCCTGAGGGTTACTTTGTGTCGTACCTCGTCAGCATCGGCTTCGTTATCACCATTTAATGCACCCATAACGAAAGTTCCACCTTGTACATATTTCATCCTAAATTCTACGCCCTTAACCTTGAAGACTTGCGTTTCTTGTGCATGTAAATATGCGGGTATCAATATTGCCACTAATGTAACAAGGGTTTTCTTGGCAATAGGTGTAAGACCCTGTGGACTGATAGCTAACCATATTATGCGTAGCCAACAGAGAAAATAGGTATATACATCCAGCCAAAAAGTCTGGTGTATGTAATCATGAATCCAAGAGGGGCATAGGATGTCTGTAGGTAAGATACAGAAATTTAGTACAAGTAACCAAAATAGTCCCCAATCTATCCATGTGCGTTTGGGTTGTAAAAAGAAAGCCATGGCATAAAAAGGCAGGGTGATAATGTAAGTATGCGTTTCAGGACAATCACTGAACAATATCATAAAACCTGTCAATACTGCCAGTGACTGAGCGCGGAAACGGAATTCTGACCAACGTTTATATTGAACAAAAAAGAGGATACCTAATAATGCGAATACGATGAACTGTACCATTCGGTAATTGGGCAAAAGAAATGGCTTTAGACCACGTGCAAAGAGAATACCAATAAAATCGGAATCGCTATGGTGGTTGGATATCATGTCAAACATCTCCTGATACAACACGAAGACATTGTCAAAAGCTGGGTTTAGGGCTGGTAACAACAAAAATCCTACGCCACAAAGAACAGCATAGCCTAGATTACGCCATACTTTAGGATAGCAAAATAGAATGGCTAACTCAGCTGCTCCATATATCTTTGTGGTTGCTGACAGCATAATGAGAAATACAGCCCAGAACCCTTTGCCTCGTTCTAATAAGATAAAGGCAAATATATAGATATAGCTTACTATGATGTTATGCTGATAACAGAATATTGTTTGGAGAACTACTGAGAGAAGGAATAAAAAAATCCAATGCTTGTATTTATCAAGTTGTTTGGGAAGAGCCTTTATTGCATAGGAAAATAGACAATAATTTCCTATATTCCATACGTAGGGACCTAACCACCATGGTAGAAGAAAAACAGGTGCAAAAATAACGCTAAAAACGGGCGAATAAAGAAAATAGATGCAATGAGCTTGAGCGTATTCTAACGTGTAAGGACTAATGCCCTCCCAAAACATACGTGTTGAGTCTTGATAGTCGAAATAGTTAGTGTTGCGTCCCCTAAATACCTCCAATGATGTTGCAAGGAGTACTATCAGTAGCCCGAAACAGAAGACACAGGTCGGATTACTAAAAAAACATTTTACCTCGTTTATCGCTTTTTTTATCATAGGGATTCCTTTAGTATAGGGTAGTCGGTATTTTCTCTTTCGCATTCTGGAAGTCTTCTACAGTATCTAATTCACAAGAGAACAGGTCTGTGACATCAAGAATCTTGAATGTGTGTCCTTTCGGTATAAGACGTTCAAATGCTTTTTCATAGAAAACATTCTCTAAATGTTCCTGATTCATCATAGGTTCTAATTCCTTGTACAATGCTGACGTGTATGGTTTTCCCATTTTTTCTATACCAAGGCTTTCACCGATGGCATCGGAAGGGGAACATGTCTTGCTGATTTCTATTATAACGCTACTATCAGTAACGACTTTCATCTCCTCTTCTCCAAGATCATGGCGTATGAGGGTTAGAACGTTTTCTGCATTCGTGCTGAGAATGCGTGTTATAATTTCAGGGTCATAAAGTAGGTCACTATCCAAGAGTAATATTTCTTCACCATCAGCTTTCGGGCGTGCTAACCAAAGAGAATATATGTTGTTTGTGGAATCATATACCTCATTGTGGATAAATGATATATTAATATTTGGATATTGTTGCTTAACAAAATCTTCTATTTGTTTATGAAGATATCCGGTTATGATTACTATTTCCTTAATGCCGTTGTTAATCAAAGCATCAATAGAACGTTGTAGCAGGCTACGTTCTCCAATCTTGAGTAAACATTTTGGAGTATTATTTGTAAGTGGGCGAAGTCGCGATGCCATTCCAGCCGCTAAGATAATTGCTCTCATATTTACTATTTCTGATATAGTGTATTGCGTTCTGTATTTAGTATTTTCTCTATGATATATGTAGGTCTTTCCTTTATCTCAATGAAGATGTTTCCTATATAAAGAGCTACAATTCCCATTACCATCATAATCATACCTGCCATAAACCACATAGATACGAATAGTGTAAACCAACCATCTACATCAATACCTGTCATTAGGGTTTTTATGGCAAGATATATTGCAGCGATTAGTGCTATGAATGTAATAATCATACCGAGATATACAATCATGTGCAAGGGCTTTGTGGAAAAAGCGATAGAGGTTCTGACGGCAAGTTCTATGCGTTTGCGTATGGAGTATGATGAGGCTTTGCCATCAGTTCTTACGGCATGAGGCACGTCTACGCCTGTCGATTTGAATCCGACCCATTTGTCCATCAGCGGATAGTAACGTACATAGTCCCCCATCTGTTTCATGGCATTTATAACTTTCCTGTTATATATAGCAAATTCTGCTATGGTTTCATCCTGCTCAACGCCTGTGAGAAATGACATGAGTCGATTAAACCATTTCGAGCCCTTTGTCATGAATGTATTATCTGGCCTGTCTTGTCTGCGGGCAAACACGATGTCAAAGCCCTCCTGGGCCTTGTCATATAGTGTTTTAATTTGAGAGGGAGGATTCTGTAAATCGCAATCGAGCACTGTTACCCACTCTCCGCTTGATATGTCCAACCCTGCATTAATGGCAGGCTGTTGACCAAAATTACGACTTAGGAAGACCCCCTTTACGTGTTTGTCTTTGCTACAGATATCACTAATAATCTCGCGACTATTGTCTGGAGAATAGTCTTCTACGAGAATTATCTCGTAATCATGCGTTATCTCTTGTGCAACATTTGTAATTTGTTGTACAAGTTCTTCGAGCAATGTGGGAGCTCCGTAGCAAGGACTAATTATTGAAAGTTGCATATAAGTTTTGCAATGTGTGTAGCTTCTTCTATAGATAGTTCGTAATATAGTGGTAGTCTAATCAAGCAGTCACCATATTTGTCACATTGCGGCAATGCGGGGATGTCTTTGAAGTGCTCCTTAGCATAACTGCTTGAATGTAATGGAATATAATGAAATGTGGATTGCACCTCATTCTCTTGCAGATATCTCATCAAATTTGTTCTCGTATTAAGGGAGTCACATGTGAGATAGAAGATGTGTGCATTGTTTGTTGCGTATGACGGAATCTCTGGTAAGTGTATGTTCTTAGGGAATGTTGCAGAATTACTCAGGATATTATAATATGTATTCCATATCTGTTTACGCTTGTCCTGTATGTTATCCATTTCCTCTATTTGTGCCCACAAATAAGCTGCATTGAATTCGGAAGGGAGAAACGAGGAACCAAGATCACACCATCCGTATTTATTCACCATGCCTCGATAGTATTCAGCTCTATTGGTTCCTTTTTCCCATATTATCTCAGAGCGGCGTATAAAACGCTCGTCGTTTATGGCTATCATACCACCTTCTCCGCAACTGAGGTTCTTTGTCTCATGAAAGGAGAATGCTGCCATGTGTCCTATACTGCCTAATGGACGTCCTTTGTAGTATGAGTCAATAGCCTGAGCTGCATCTTCTATAACGATGATACCATGCTCTGTTGCAAACTCCATAATAGGATCCATGTCGCATGCAACTCCTGCATAATGGACTACACATATAACTTTTGTTCGAGAGGTAACAAGAGGTTTGATTGTGTCAATTGTGATATTAGGGTTGCTTTCTCCGCAGTCAGCAAATACGATATTTGCCTTGTCGCGCATGAAAGCGAGTGCGGTAGAAACGAAAGTGTATGAAGGCACGATGACTTCATCGCCTGGTTGTAAATCACACAGCATTGAGCACATTTCTAACGCATCAGTGCCAGAGGTGGTAAGAAGGCATTTCTTGAAACCATATTTTGTTTCAAAAAAAGCGTGGCATTTCTTCGTAAAGTCACCATTACCTGACATTGTCATTGAACGACACACATCAAGCATGTATTCCTTCTCTTTTCCTGAGCAGTATGGTTTGTTGAATGGTATCATAACTATAGATTAAGTTTATGACAAATTGGTAAAGCCAAGAACTTTTTCATACGTTTCTTCTTTTGCTTTATTTAAATCATCGTTGATGATTATGGTATCGAATCTGTCTGCGAAAGTGAGCTCGTATTCTGCTCTGCCTATTCTCTTTTCTATTTCCTCTTGGGCTTCGGTGGCTCTGCCTGTGAGGCGTTTGCGCAGTTCTTCTATCGACGGGGGCTGAATGAAGAGACTCAATGCTTGGCTGCCATATGCTTTCTTGATATTCATTGCTCCATGCACGTCAACGTCAAAGACGACGTTCTCTCCGTTTTCCAGTTGCTTCTCCACTTGACTCTTCAGCGTGCCGTAGTAGCGGTCAGCATATACCTCTTCATATTCCACGAACTCGTCATCAGCAATCTTCTTGCGGAATTCTTCTGGGGAGATAAAGAAATATTCCACACCATCCTGCTCCTTTCCACGTGGTGGGCGGGAGGTGCAAGAGATGCTGAACTTCATGTTCAACTCAGGATGTTCTTCCATCAACCAGTTGATAATGGTGGATTTTCCGCTACCGCTTGGAGCAGAGAAAATCAATAACTTGCCTCTTTGAGGCGTCTTTACATCATTCCCAACCATCTCAGTATGTCGTTTAGATTTGCTACAACCATCAGTAAAAGCAGTATTCCCATGCCAACATATTCTGCTCTCAGCATGAATTTCAGTCCTGGTTTTCTGCGGAAAATCATCTCATAAAGCAGGAACATAACATGTCCTCCGTCAAGAGCAGGTATTGGCAGGATGTTCATAAATGCGAGTATGATACTCAAGAAAGCAGTCATCATCCAGAACATGTACCAATCCCACACAGGAGGGAACATGCTTCCGATGGCTCCGAATCCGCCAAGGCTCTTGGCACCCTCTTTTGTGGCTACATATTTCAGGTCACTGACATAGCCGCCTAACATATCTATTGCATAGCCACATCCTGCAGGAATACATGATAGGATGTCATGTTCAATATGTGTTATGTTTGCATATTTTGCAATAGTTGTCATACCGACACCTAACTTTACTTCGTTGTCGAATGTCACATTGACCGTATCTGTTGTTGTTCCGCGTTGATAAACAATCTGCTTTGTGAGAACCTTTATTGAGTCTGCTTTAGTATTGCAATCAGTAAGCATGTCCGTCATGCGTCCTGTTTCATAGGTGAATGTGTTCCAAGAATCAATAGGTTTTCCGCCAAGCGAGACAATCTTATCACCCTTCTTCAAACCGACTTTTGCTGCTGGAGTGCCTGCCAAAATAGTGTCAACCTCAGCCGGAACAAACGGTCTGCAGAATACCGGATCTGTTTTCAGCATTTCCAACAGAGATAGATTGCCAGGTGTCGCAACTTCTATTTTCTTACCATTGCGTATTACATTTACAGATTTTGCTGCAGCGATATCCCTAAACAGTTGTGCACCAAACTCACGGAATTCTATTGTTTTCCCGTCGGCATCGGTGCATCCCGTCAAAATATCATTGTCCTTGAAGCCTATTGCTTTGGCATCCTCGTTGAATTTCATGCCGTATGGCATATCCTTTACTGCAATATAGTCTTCACCCCATGCGAAGAATACTGCGCAATATATTACCAAGGCAAGGAGGAAGTTCACCAATACGCCACCTATCATTATGAGCAGTCTTTGCCAGCAAGGCTTGCTTCTGAATTCCCATGGTTGTGCCGGCTCTTGCAACTTGTTCACATCATGTTGTGTCTCGTCTATCATACCCTCAATCTGGCAATAACCGCCAAGGGGTATCCATCCAATACCATATTCTGTTCCTTCATATTCGTAAGTTCCATCTTCTTTTTTCTTTGCAGGAGGCAGACCGCGTAGCTTTCTCCACCAACCAAACTTTGTTGAGAAGAGCTTGAACTTATAATCAAAGAAAACATAAAATTTATTTACTCTGACGCCAAAAAGTTTTGAGAAAAAGAAATGTCCTCCTTCGTGTAGAGCCACGAGGATGGTGATTGCGAGAATGAATTCAAGTGTCTTAATTAAAAAAGGACTCATCATAATAATTCTGTTGCTATCTTTCTAGCTTCGTTATCACTGTTAATATAATCTTCGTATGTTGGTTTCTTTATTACTGTTGCTCTTTCCAAAGTCTTTTCGATAATGTCTCCCATATCAAGAAAACCAATACGCCCCTGTCTGAATGCAAGATTTACTATTTCGTTGGCAGCATTGACTACACAACAAGCGTTGCCACCCCTCCTGATTGCTTCAAAGGCAAGCGCAAGACATTTAAATTTCTTAAGGTCTGGCTCAAAGAATTCCAGTGGTTGCTTAAAAAAATCCAGCCTGTCTCCGCTCATGCTCAGTCTGTCGGGATATGTGAAAGCATATTGTATTGGCAGACGCATATCTGGTACTCCTAATTGTGCTTTTATTGCTCCGTCTTTAAACTGAACAGCACTATGTACAATGCTTTGTGGGTGTACAAGGACTTGTATTTTGTCTGCATCTACTCCAAATAGCCATTTTGCTTCTATAACCTCAAATCCTTTGTTCATCATTGAGGCAGAATCTATGGTAATTTTTGCTCCCATATCCCATGTGGGGTGCTTTAGGGCATCAGCTGCTGTCATAGTCTTCATCTCGTCAAGAGTTTTGAGACGGAAAGGACCTCCCGATGCTGTCAGCAGTATCTTTTCTATTTCGTTACCGCTTTCTCCCACGATGCTTTGGAAGATAGCGCTATGCTCAGAGTCAACAGGTATTATTGAAGCCCCACGCACTCCACCTCTTGGGGTAGAATATTCTTGTATGAGGTCGTTGATAAGGTCTCCTGCAACGACAAGAGTTTCTTTGTTAGCTAAGCAGATTTTTTTTCTTGCTTTGATCGCTGCAATTGTTGGTGCTAATCCTGCAAATCCTACCATTGCAGTTAGAACCATATCTATCGGTTCAGCCTGAACTACTTCACACAAAGCTTGTGCTCCTGCATAGACTTTTATGTCAGGACAGTCGTCGAGCAATGCTTTCAATTCTTCATATCTGTCCTCGTTAGCAATGACTACGCAAGCTGGTTTGTATTTGCGTGCCTGTTCTGCAAGCAATTCTATTTTGTTGTTAGCAGTAAGGCAATAGGCTTCAAAGCGGTCGCTATGTTCAGAGATTACCTCTAACGCCTGCGTGCCGATGGAACCTGTAGAGCCTAATATGCATATTTGTTGTCGCATCTTTTAAGTTTTTATATATCAAGCAATCCTTCTGGGATTGTCATTTTTATTTGTTTATTCGGCACGTCAATGTCTTCTATCAGTTCTTCTGATGCAGGTATCAATGTGCCATCTTCCAATTCAAACATTATGTTTTCTGTCTGGTGGTCTATATATGCTATTTTTCCGATATCATTCACCTGAAATCCCACCAACATGGGGTAGGAGAGAGCCTCTTCTTCAGAATCAATGCTATTATCTTTTATGTTGCGGGGGAAATAGACATCGATATTGGCAAATTCCTTTGCTCTTTCAAGGGTGTCAATACCTTCAAATTTTATCAAAGCGGTTGTGTCGGTTTTGAAGTAATATTCCTCAATGAAGAAAGGTACCATGATATTATCCAGTTCCAAAACAAGATAATCAGCGTCTGTGCGGTCAAAGATGTCATCTTCAACTTGCATTGTTATCTCGCCTTTTATACCATGCGCTTTACCTAATCGTCCGATTCTATATACGTCGTCTGCCTTTATCACCGCTTCTTCTGTTTGTCAGTTTCTTCGTATTTTTGCTCCTAACGCATTGAGGCGTCCTTCGATATTTTCATACCCCCTGTCTATCTGTGCTATGTTACTTATCTCAGATGTTCCGTCTGCAGACAACGCTGCTATCAGCAACGCAATTCCTGCACGAATGTCGGGACTAGACATGCGAGCTGCTTTTAAACTTCTGCTATGATTATGTCCGACGACAACAGCTCTATGTGGGTCGCAAAGTATTATCTGGGCATTCATGTCAATAAGTTTATCTACAAAGAACAATCTGCTTTCAAACATCTTTTGATGGAATAGTACGCTACCCTCTGCTTGTGTAGCCACCACGAGTAATACACTAAGCAAGTCTGGTGTCAGACCTGGCCAAGGGGCATCACTGATGGTCATTATGGTGCCGTCGATGAACGAGTTAATTTGGTATTTCTCATGCTTGGGGACGTAGAGGTCGTCACCATCCTCCTCAACGGTGATGCCAAGTCTGCGGAAAGTGTCAGGAATGATGCCGAGGTTCTTTATCGAAGCCTCCTTGATGCGTATTCCGTCACCAACCATTGCTGCCATTGCGATGAAAGAACCGACTTCAATCATATCGGGCAGCAATCTGTGTTCTGTTCCTTTCAAAGAATCTACACCTACGATAGTCAGCAGATTACTTCCTATGCCACTTATCGTTGCTCCCATTCTGTTCAGCATGTGGCAAAGTTGTTGTATGTATGGCTCGCAAGCAGCGTTGTATATTGTCGTTGTGCCTTCTGCCAATACTGCTGCCATGATTATATTTGCAGTACCTGTTACGGAGGCTTCGTCAAGCAACATATAGCATCCTTTGAGTTTTTTTGCCTTTATCTCAAAGACATCACGTCCTTTTACTTTGGTGTATGATGCCCCCAAGGCCTTGAAACCCATAAAATGAGTGTCAAGACGGCGACGGCCGATTTTGTCTCCTCCTGGTTTGGCAATAGTCGCTCTTCCAAATCTGCCAAGCAATGGACCAATCATCATCACAGAGCCCCTCAGTTGCGCACATTTCTTCACAAATTCGTCGGAGGCAAGGTAATTAAGGTCCAGTTTGTCTGCCTGAAATGTGTATGTCCTTTTTTGTGAGTCTTTGAGGTTGTGCCCCTTTACTTTTACTCCGACGGACTTTAGCAGCTTGATGAGGTTATTGACGTCAAGGATGTCTGGAATATTGCTTATAGTGACAGGCTCACTGGTCAGCAGGGTGGCACATATTACCTGTAAAGCCTCGTTTTTGGCTCCTTGTGGTGTAATGTCACCCTTCAGCCTGCATCCTCCTTCTATGATAAACTTGTCTGTGGTCATGACAATTCATAATTCATAATTCATAATTCATAATTCCCTTTAGCCAATCATGGTTTCTACATCTTTTGATGTCAGTTGAATCTTTCCGTTTGTGTAGCGTGCCAGGTCACTGGCAACCTTTTCTGCATCAACCGTTCCCATTCCCCATGTCATAAGGTCACGATACATCTGGCATACCGTCAGCTGGGTCAGGGCATCACGCTCTTCGCCTTCTGGCATATCCATCAGTTTCTCGAAAACCTCAAACAACAGCCGCCCATAATGGCGTACAGGAATCCTTCTCCTGTCGGTATTGTAATCCAAACCTTCAATGTTCATCTCTATAATAGTTTTTTTGGTAATTTCGCTTCGTATTCTTTTCCGTAGTCCGGCACGTAGTATGCTACATCTTCAAATATTCCCTTGTGATAATGCTTTTCTGCCAATGGCATCATGTGGCGTGCCAAGGGTACGATGTGGTCAATGAAGTGGGCATTGGGATGCCTGATGACCTCCTTGCATTTCCCGGCTCCATTGCCGAAGAAGTAAACGGGATGTTTGTCGAGAAATTCTTTGTAGGTGTCTTCTTCAACAATATCTGCCTGAGTCTCGCGTACAGGCTTTAGCGCCCTGTCATATATGGCAGAGAAAACTTCCATTCTCCTCGCGTCTATCATAGGGCACAGTAATGCGTCGTCCTCCATTTCGCGTCCGAGAAGTATGGGGACGCACATTATTTCCAATGTTGGTACGGCAAGCAACTTGGCATCCGAGCCGTATGCAATACCCTTTGCCATTGACATTCCTATTCGCAGTCCCGTGTATGATCCAGGGCCTCCGCTTATAGCAACTGCATCTAATTTCTCGTTTGATAGCAACTGTTTCATTGCTTCATCCACGA
>Ga0326512_10002409_pt1 | contig 13851 bp, 18 predicted proteins | sample 1_2617_0518_D_FD_203652 | JGI IMG/M metagenome (GOLD analysis project Ga0326512, IMG submission 203652) | Bovine rumen microbial communities from UC Davis, California, United States - 1_2617_0518 | ecosystem: Host-associated > Mammals > Digestive system > Stomach > Rumen | place: USA... | reverse complement strand
AAATATCGGATATGTGCTGTGTAAAAATGAAAGAAGAACCGCTAATAAAATGGCAAAAAGAGAACAATAAATCTATAGCAATTATAGGAACAATGAGAGAAGAAGGTGGAAGGCGTAGCAATTTAAACTGCATTGTGATGAATGGAAAAAAGATAACAAGATTTCAACCTTTAGCTCCCTTAACAAATGACTGGGAAAATTGGTTTATCGAAAAATATAATATTTCTATATCCGATATATATAAACCACCTTATAATTTTAATAGAACAGGCTGTAAAGGATGCCCATTTGCATTAAATATTCAAAATGAATTAGATACATTGGGGAAATATTTTCCTAACGAAAGAAAACAATGTGAGATAATATGGAAGCCTGTATATGATGAGTATAGGCGGTTGGGGTATAGGTTAAAGAAGGAGGTTGAACAATGACAAGAGAAGAAAGACAAGAAGCAAAAGCACAGCTTGAAAGAATAAGTAAAAATCTTGCGTCAATCGGTGAATCCGTTGATTATACAGAATTTGCGATTGAAGCATTAGAGCAAGAGCCTTGCGATGATTGTATCAGCAGACAATCATTGCTTGACCGTATCAACAAAGCAGAAGAAACTTTTAAATACGACCACATAGAGAGTATATCAAGCTGTGATGAAGATCCTTTTGTTGATGGTGTATTGAGTGCAGTATTCAGCATACGACAATTGATTATAATGGAGGAAAGTGAGGAATTATGAATAAAAGCATTAAGGTAAGAGATTTGTACAAAGAACGTGCAAAGTATAGTGACATTGAACCTGTCGAAATGGTGGACATTGATGATGATGTTGATACTTGGTATGGAATAAGCTCGATGGTTATTACAGAGAAGCAGGTGGAGGAATTGAAAAATGGCAAGGCGATATATTTCACCGATGGTGAATACGGAAACGTCATCGTGTTAGACAAGCGGTTGATAGAGCAAGAGCCTTGTGAGGATGCGATAAGCAGACATGCGGTGCTTGAAACGATTGATAATAGAATTGAGCAGTTAAAGAGGGATGTAAATGAAATAAACAAATCCTATTCTCATTTAAGTTTTGCAGAGGGTGTACACGATGGTTATTGCAGATTGAAATGTGATTTGCGAATTTTACCACCTGTCACACCACAGCCGAAGATAGGGCATTGGAATAATCATCAGATAGCGTGTATGCTTGCGGATTTGTTTGGTGACGCTTGTGCTTGCAACTATAACGGTATTGATGAGTGGTTAAGTGAACTATGTGACTTCAAAGATACTTGTTGTCCAAATCCTGTTGGTGTTGCTTGTTGGGAGCAATTTCTTAAGCATAGAGCAGAAAGTGAGGAAGAAAAATGAAAAACCAATATGAGATTGATTATCAACAAGGTTATGATAATGCCAATGAAGAATGGTTAAAAAACTTGACAAGATAAGAGCCGAGATATTAAAACTTGACGATATCAACCCTGATTATCCTATGGATAGAACAATACATATAAGCAGAAATGATGTATTACAGATTATCGACAAGTACAAGACAGAAAGTGAGGAATAAAAAATGGATCTAAACGCAACAAGAGAAGAATTTGAAAATCTTGATTACTTTAACCCAACGATTGACTTTACTAGTGTTGTAATTATACCAACAAAAGACTTGCATGATAGTGGATATAGATGCATGAAATACGCTTTAATAAATAAAGGTGAAGTTGTGGGGTGCATCGGTGGCGGATGTGATGTCATGCACCTTAATGGTATCGGCGGATATGGAAAATATGGTACATATGCGTTTGATATAGCACATAAAGGCAACATTACAAAAAGAATAGCATGGTGTATTGATTGTTTGCCGAACGGATTAATAAGGTTATTTTGCGACCATAAACTTGACACCGATAATATTATATGTTCTGATTTTAGTTTATACATAAAATGAAAGCGAGGAAATAAAAAATGAAACAAAAATATAAATACTATGAATATATTAATAATTACATATTGACATATGATACTGCTATAATCCCAAGCACATACAGAGAACTTACACATATAATAACATTTAGTGCGTGTACTATGGATGGAGATATTTACTACTACTTTATAGACACATTTAATAAAAGCGCAACCATGCAGGAACTAAGCATTATATCAGTTAATAACCCTATAGGCTGCACAGCAGATTTTAACGAATTATTTAATATAATAGATGAAGAAGAAAAATCACATAAAAATGACAACTTGTCTCATAGTGGGGTATATAATCACATCTTAAAAAGATTTAATAGAGGGTTATAAACATGTTAAATAAATTAATTAATATGGGCTTTAAAATAATAACAATATGGTTTATAATCATACTAATAGTGGTATACGCTAACTAGTGCCCTATACGCTGGTTAGTTTATATAAAAATAAAATTATGAAAGAAATGAGGTAATAAAAATGAGTATTGCGAGTAAATTTAACAAGGGAACAGGAAAAAAATTTAATTTTGACATGGAAGGAAAGAACTTCACATATGTTAAGTTATCCGAACTCAATCCAGACGCAGTTTACACTGTTAGGATGCTTTACATTAACAAAAAGAGTAAATATGGTGATGCACCGTGTGCTGTGCTAGACGGTAATATTGTCAACTTACCTAAGCACACTTTAGACACAGTAAACGATATTATAAACTGCGCCGAAGCAGTGGATGCAATCAACAATGGCAAGTTTGGTATAAAGTCGGTGTCATATGAGAAAGACGGTAAAACATTATACTCTCCCGAGTGGGTTGATATAGACTAATAAAAAAGCCCGCTGTATAGGGCAGCGGGTGACTATTTTTTAAGGAGATAACAAACATGAATATACTGGGATCAATAGCAAAAGGTGTGCAAAAGATAGCATCCGGCATAGCAAAAACAGCGAAGCAGGCAGCACAAAAAATAAAATCAACAGCGAGCAAGGCAAAAAATAAAATTAAAAGTAAAAGAACAAAGGAAAAACCAAAGGAAGAACCCACACAAGAACCAGCACAAGAACCACAGGAAGAACCAACACAAGAACCAAGTGAAGAACCAAAGGAAGAATATCAAAAATATAATTATAATCAGTTAATAATATCAAACTTTATTAGTAAAATGCGCGAAATTGCTGATGAGGTTATATCAGAGCGAGAGAGCCGGAGAGATAATGTGAATTATTGGTATAATAGTTTATTAAACTTTATACAGCATCAGGATGAAGATGCACTTGCAGACTGCATTGAAGAAAATGCAGAAAGTTTGATAATGTATATTGAACGTTGTTTTTGGTCTTCAAATCAGCAGGCAAGCGCATATTATAACATTGTAATAACAATTATACGATCTCATATCGTAGGAGCGCGAACTTTAATAAATGAGAGTGTACAAGACACGCAGGATTTTTATTTTAATGAGGATATTTAAATGCTTAAATTTAATCAAGCAAGAAAGTATGTTGCTGATTTTGAAACAACTGTTTATGAAGGTCAAGAGTCTACTGAAGTTTGGGCGGCGGCAAGTGTACCATGTTGGAGTGAGGACGTATATGTTTTTAATTGTATAAATGATTTTTTAAGTTATCATTTTAAAAAGCCTGAAAATCAGATAATATATTTTCACAACTTAAAATTTGATGGTCAATTTATACTTGATTATTTACTAAAAAAGGGTTTTAAAATCTCCGGTGCTGATTTAAATCAAATTGAGTATGTAGACGAATTTTTTTATATAAAAGATTATAAAAAAATGCAAAATAAAAGCATTTACCCGCTAATATCGGACATAGGGCAATGGTATATGGTTGTAGTTAAAATTAATAATCACATCATAGAGTTTAGAGACTCTTACAAATTGCTACCATTTAAAGTTGCTGACATTGGCAAGGGTTTTAAGACAAAGCATCAAAAAACACTCATAGAATACACAGGAGAAAGACACGCAGGAGGGTTTATAAGTGAGGAAGAGGTAAACTATATAAAAAATGATGTTTTGGTAGTAAAAGAAGCACTTGAGCAACTTTTTGAAGATAATCATACAAGTCTGACAATCGGTTCCTGCTGCTTGAAAGAGTTTAAAGAAATATGTAAGCACTCAAAAAACCCGAATAACCCGCTAAGTCAGGGATTAACAAAGTATTCAGATGTATTTCCGGACTTGACACAAATTACAATTCCGGATGATTATGGAGCACAAAACGCTGATGAATATATCAGAAAGTCATACCATGGCGGTTGGTGTTATGTTGTTGACGGTGTTGAGGGTAAGGAACTAAAAGCACACGGATGCACAGCAGACGTCAACAGCTTATACCCTAGTGTTATGCACTCAGAATCGGGAAATGTGTATCCGTTTGGTCATCCTAAATTTTTTAAGTCGGAGATCCCCGACAAAATTATCAATAATAGTAATTATTATTATGTTGTACGCTTTAAATGTCGCTTTAAAATCAAAAATAATTTTTTGCCTTTTATACAAATAAAAAACAGTTTTTTGTATAAATTTAATGAGTACTTAAAAACAAGTGATTATTGTATAAATGGTGACTATACACGCTACTTATACAGAGACGGAGAAAAAGTTGACAGTATACAAGAATTTACAATGACTTGCAGTGATTTTAAGTTACTTTTTAAACATTATGATGTATATGATTTTGAGCTTTTAGACGGATGTTATTTTAACGCATTTTGTGGCTTTTTTGATGATTATATAAATAAATATAAAAAAATAAAGCAGGAGAGCAAAGGAGCAAAAAGAACAATAGCAAAGTTATTTTTAAATAACTTATATGGTAAGTTTGCCACAGGGGACAACTCATCATATCAAGTGCCGATTTTAGATCAGGACAATACGGTCAAATATTTTACTGTTAAAGAAAATGAAAAAAAGACCGGATATATTGCAGTTGGGGCAGCGGTAACCAGTTACGCAAGGAATTTTACAATTTCACACGCACAAGAAAACTTTCACGGTGCGAGTAAACCGGGGTTTAAGTATGCTGATACTGACAGCATACATTGTGACTTGCCACCTGATCAGCTGATTAATATAACTGTACATCCGACAAATTTTAACGCTTGGAAAATTGAAAATGAATGGGATAATGCAATTTTTGTCAGACAAAAAACATACATAGAACACACAATAAAAGAAGATGGCGAGGATGTTAAACCATATTATTTAATAAAGTGCGCCGGGATGAATCAGGAGTGCAAGGACTTACTTAATGCGAGTATAACACAAGATTTTAGTAATTTAGATTTAAGCAAATTATCGGAAAAACAAAAGGAATTTATAAAATTAAAAAGGACTTTAAAAGACTTTAAAAAGGGACTAGAAATTGAAGGGAAACTACTTCCCAAAAAAATAAACGGCGGAATAATTTTGATAAAAACAACTTTTAAAATGAGGTGAAAAAGACATGAAAATATTATATTATTTTTTAAGAGCGTTCGAGTCTATTTTTGGTATAGGTTGTATATTGATTTTATGTGATGAAACACCACACAATAACGATTTATATTGGTTTATAATCAATAAAATTATAGTTACAATTATATTATTTTTAGTAATATTTTTAATTGAATATGTAACTAAAATAATCAAACAAAAAGCTAAAATTAGAGATTAAGGCGGTGATGTTGTGAAATATAAAGGAGTTGAGGAGCTGGCAAGTGCTGTTATAAAGCAATCTTGTATGGATTATTTTAAATTAATAACTACACAATTTACTGTCAAGCGTGTATATAATAAGGATTTACACAGGTTTGAGAGTGATTCTGATTATTTAAACAGGTGTTTAATAAAAGCACGTGTTAAAGCTCATAAAATTAGAGTGTTAAGATCATGGTTTTTATCTGATGATTTTAATTTTTGGAGTGTAAACATAGACGGTAAAGCACTACTGCAAGAGCTTGACCGCAAAGCAAAAGCAGGCGAACAATTACATTTTATAGGTTTAAAATAATTTTAAGGTGTACATTTACTTGTACACCTTTTATTGCATTTATTATTAAAATATGTTAAAATAATGACGAAAGAGGTGATTATAATGTCTGATTTAGTAAATTTAATTAGTACAATGGGATTTCCGGTTGTAGCATGTCTCGGGATGGCGTACTTTTTTAAGTATGTTTTTGACAAAAATAGGGAAGATATTAACAGCCTGAGAGAGGTACTAAACAATAATACACTAGTAATACAAAGGTTAGTTGATTTTTTAAAAAATGAAGGTGATCATGATGATGAATAGTAAAATCAAAAAAGCCTATAATTACATCATTAGAAAGTGTGAAAATCCTAAAGTGGGGTACAGTCAGCAATACAGGGGCGCACAAATCGTTGATGGTATACAATACTTTGATTGTAGCAGCTTAATTTACTACGCATTAAAACACGCAGGTTTTACCACTGAGGACATTGGAACTTATCCATTTACCACATACACAATGAGGGCAAAACTTGAGCCGTTAGGGTTTAAAGTTTTGGACGCTAAAACAGCAAAATGGAAGAAGGGCGATATACTGCTCCGGTCAGATCATACCGAAATGGTGTATAAAGGCTTTTATACTATGGGCGCACATACAAGCCATAGAATATTATCAGACCAAGTAAGTATAAACACGCTCAAATCAAGTCCAAATAATTGGACATATATACTTAGATATAAACCTTTTAGATAATTTTAAAGGGTTTTATATAAAATAAATACAAAAGAGGTGAGAAACAATGAAGGAAGAAATTATTAAAAAGCTATCCGAATATATCGGAGAGGACACAAGCGAAGAAGCTATAGCACTACTTGAAAGTGTATCTGATGCACTTGATGTGTCAATCGAGGATAAGGAGCGAGAGATTGAAGAACTAAAGAAGGCTATCGAGGAACTCAAGCGCAAATATATCGAACGCTTCACAAATCCTGAATCAACTACAGAAACAGAAGAAATTGATGAAGATGAAACAGATGAAATTGAAATCAAAGAAAAGTTTGAAGAACTTTTTGACTAATCAGAAAGAGGTGATTAAAAATGGCTAGAAAAGTGGCAATTAATAATTTAAACGCAACAACACTCGATATTTTAAACGTTATCAGAGCAAACGCAAGCGCAGAGTATCAGAGTTTAGTACCTGTAGTTACTACAGAGCATGACGTCCCAAAAGTGGGTGAGGTAATACTTGGGCATCCAAGTTTTGCAAACCAGTTTCTGAATGCACTTGTTAACCGAATCGCATTCGTACGTGCTAAGTCAGCACTCTTTTATAATCCTTATTCAGACCTTAAAAAGGGCTTTTTGGATTATGGCGAAACCGTAGAAGAGGTTTTTGTTAACATTGCAAAAGCGCGTGAGTTTACACCTGAAAAGGCAAGCGCAAGGGAGTTTAAGAGAACTTTACCGGATGTGAGAAGTGCTTTTCACGTAATGAATTATCGTGTACAGTACCCTATTACTATACAGGAGTATGACTTACATCAGGCATTTTTAAACGCTGACGGTGTTACAGACCTTATTGATAAAATCATATCAAGCGTGTATACTGCTGCAGAGTATGATGAGTTTTTACTTTTTAAATACCTTATTATAAAGGGTGTAAGCAAGGGGCAGATGAAGCCAGTTAATGCGGGTGCTACTACAACAACAAGTGCAAAAGCTTTTAGGGGCACATCAAACAAGCTTACATTTATGTCACCTGATTACAATCAGTCAGGTGTACATACAGTGACCGCACGTGATGATCAGTATATTTTTATGTCAGCAGATTATAACGCAGAATTTGATGTTGAGCAGTTAGCAAGTGCTTTTAATATGGATAAAACTAACTTTTTTGGACACTTAAAGTTGATTGATAGTTTTACAACTTTTGATAATGACAGATTCACAGACATCATAGCAGGCTCAGACCAGATTGAACTTGTGACGGATGCAGAGCTTGCACTAATGGCAGACGTTAAAGCGGTACTTGTAGACGCAGAATATTTTCAGGTATATGATAATCATTTTAGGATGTCAAATACTGAGGTATCATCCGGTGAATACTGGAACTACTTCCTGAACGTTTGGAAGACTGCATCCACTTCACCATTTAGCAATGCTGTAGTCTTTGTATCAAACAGCGCAGATATTACTTTACCAAACACTGTTACTCTTAAGTGTTCCACAATTACATCTGATGCAAACTCAAATATTTACGCGTTTGATGTGGTTGAACCTACAGCACTAATAGGCGGAGTAGTTGAGTTTGTACAGACTGAAGATGCAACCGAAGCAGGTGTGGCAGTACAGAGATATGGAGCTGTTACAATACCTAATACAGCAACATCATTTACTGTTGATGTTAAAATTGGAGCGCAGCACTACACAGCAGAGTTAACACTTGCAGATATTGTTATTGATGCAGATATCACACTTAATAAAGTAGTGTAATACTCATTTAATCCTTTAAATAATAGATTTTATAAGGTGTACAGTTTATTGTACACCTTAATTTTAAAGAGGTGATTTAAATGTCAGCTTTTAATACTAGTATAACCCTTTTTAGAGGTGTACCACTTGATGATACATACAGTGTTGTTTTTTATGAGCAAAACATGGATTTTTATGGGTTTTTACTGCAAAACTTTACTTATAAAGATTATACAAATTATAGTCAAGTGCGGGATGATACTTTTAGAGTGTACATTGATTCTGAAACATCAACAAATACCGTTGATTATTTAAAAACTTTTAATTACATGAGCTTTAAAAATCATAATAACTATACTAACAATAAAAGATTTTTTGGATTTATTAAAAATGTTAAGTATATTAATGACAATTGCATTGAGGTTAGTTATATCGTGGACTACTGGCATACTTATATAAATAATATTACTTTTAAAGATAGTTATATCAATCGGTGTCATGCGTCAACGGATAATTTTGGAGATAATGTTATTCCAGAGCCGCTAACCTTTAACTGTGATTATAATTATTCAGGCAGTATTAAAGATAATATTATTAATCAGTACATGTATGTACTTGTTACAAACGAGGGTACAGGATCGCCGAATGAGCATGACGGAGTTTACAGCCCTTGCAAGTATAGTATATACCATGCAGACGCAGGAGGTGTGCAGGCTTTAACAGATATGATAAATAACTATAATATCACCCCTGATAAGATTGTCAATCTTTACCTTGCACCCTCTTTTCTTTTAGGTTGGGACTCATCCGGTGGAGTTACTCCGGTTATGGATTCTTTTGCTAATGGCTCAGACCCAACCAGTGCAATTGGTCAATTTAACCGTAATCACACAAGAACGGTAACTCATGCAAGTGCTCAAACAGTGCTTAATACCTTAAACTTACAAAATCAAAAGACTTTTACAGCACCTTTTTGCTTTTTTAATGTTAACAATGGCGGAGCAGGTCAATCAATGGATTTAAGATATGAGTATTTTGACAATGGCACACCCGAACTATATTTTGAAGCAACTTATGTGTCACCTGTAAAGTGCGTATGTAAACCACATTCTTATAAGGGGTACAGCTCCAACATAATGCCAAATGAGTCAATATCTTTAGATAATTATCCCACTTGTGCATATCAGAATGACGCATATATGAACTGGCTTGTTAATGCAGGTGTTCCGATAGTAGCGCAAGGTGCGTTATCCGCTGCAGGCGGTGGCGGTGTTGGTACTACAGTTACAAGTTTTGCAGGTGGAGCATATAAAGCACTTAATAGCGCACCGATTTTAAGTGGTAATGTAAACTCTGGTAATGTTAACGTAGCACATAAAGAACAGACTTTTTACACAGCTTGCAAGCACTTGCCTGTTGAGGTGCTAAAAAATGTTGACGCATTTTTTACCCGGTACGGTTATCAGCAAAATACTATTTTAAGACCAAATTTAAACGCAAGACAAAAATACACATATATACAATCAGACAATATCGAGTTTATCGGTCCATTATCAAACCCTGCTAGGTTAAAAATTAAAGATATTTTTAAAGCAGGTGTGACAATATGGTTAACAAGCGCATATAATAATTTTGGAGATTATTCAACTAACCCTATATAAAAGGAGATTTAAAGAGATGAAAAGAAGATACAAACACTTAGATTTTTTTGATGAAAGCGCAAGAACTATACTAGATTATTTCTATTACTATTTTAACAGACTGAAAGAACTTGCGATATCACGTTTTGAATATGAAAATATGCCACTTACAGTTGATACAAGATATTTAGAGCTAAAAGTTTTTGAAAATACAAAAGCGTTATTTTTTAAAGATGATATACTTGGATTTTTAACACTTGCATATGCTGACGGAGGCCGGCTTGACATTTACGGGAATAGCATCAAAAGACGAGCATATGCTGACAATGGGTATCATATCAACCGGGATAATACTAATAGCGTAATCATATACGATAATTACTTGCGCAGGTCAACATATAATGATATTACTATTTTTTCAAAAAAATTAGCTTTACTTGATCATGTTATAAATATAAATGTAAATGCTCAAAAAACTCCAATATTAATAACAGCGTCACAAAATGACCGTCTATCAATGCTTAATTTATATAAGGAGTATTCAGGTGGAGCACCTGTTATTTTTGGTGATAAAAATCTAAACCCTGAATGGCTCAAAGTATTAAACACGCAAGCTCCATATGTTGCGCGTGATTTATATGAATTAAAAATAAACACATGGAATGAAGCATTGACCTATTTAGGTATCTCCAACGTATCTATACAAAAGCGTGAAAGAATGGTATCTGATGAAGTTACAAAAAATTTAGGCGGAACGATTGCAAGCCGAAATAGTGCATTAAATTCCAGACAGTATGCAATAGAGCAAATTAATAAAATGTTTGATTTAGATATAAAAGTATCATTTAATGATTTTGATTCCTCAAACGTTGAGATGCCAAACAGTGAGGAGGTGGACAATAATGAGTAAGTACACAACACAATTAAGATTCATATGTGAGGAGCTTGCAGGACTTACAGAGTCTAGTGATGATTATACTACAGTTATTAATACTGCAAGACCGTTAATATTTAATTTTACATATCCATTTTTTACGGACTCAGCTGAAGTAATACAACAGCATCCGGAGCTTGAAGGATATAAAGAGTATTTAGAAACTAAAATATTGAAGCATTATTATGTGCGTGAAATAGGTTTTGAAACTTATGGACTTTTTAAGCTTGCACTTGATAGTAAATTAAATGAGATAATGCCATATTTTAATAAGTTGTATTTATCGGAGCTGTTAACATATGACCCACTTACAAACGTGGATGGATATGAGACAAACAACCGCTCGAAGTCGGGAGAAAACGAAAATACAAGCAGCGGAACGAGTGAAACTCACACAACCGGAAGTACACACGACGAAGGCACAACAGACACAACAACAAACACATCCGGTCAGGAGTCAGGAGAAACACACACAACCGACAAAATACATGATACCCCACAAAACAACGTCGGTGGAACTGCTGATAATTATTTATCACAAGTTAATACGTCAGACACGGATGCAAGCAGCACAAGTGCAAGCGAGACCACAGAGCATGGTACCAGTGAGAGTGACGGAACTAGTCAATCCGATACAACAGGAGAAACAACCGGAAATTCCAACGGTAATTTTTCAGAGACAGAAGATGCTACAAGACATATATATGGTAAGCATCCGGGGACTGACTATGCAGATCTTGTTACAAAATACCGTGATACATTTTTAAATATAGATATGCAAATTATTGATAGTTTAGGTGATTTATTTTTCTACTTATGGTAAAATATAAATATATTAAAAGAAGGGAGATATAAAGTTATGCACGATTTAAACAAATTTAGGTTTTGGTGTCAGAAAGTATTACCACTTGTGTATGATAATAGTTTGTCATATTATGAAGTACTTTGTAAGATACGCGATTATATTAACAACATAATCGACAACATGAACGAGATTGCAGCAGACATTGACGCACTTGAGGAACGTATGACAAAAGCTGAGGGAGATATTACAGCTATCAAACAGCAGTTAGAGGACATATCACAAACCATAGTAAATGAGGTACGTGAGTATTTAAGCACCCCACAATTTATTACAGATTTAATAAATGCACTTGATGGCAATCAAGACTTTGTAGATTTTATTGTTGATGAAATTACAAACAATGAGGATTTTTATAAAAATCTTGTTACTAATCACTATTTTGAAGATTATTTACAAGCAAATACAAGTGTAATATCTGATGTACTGGCAAGTATGACGGATTACTATGAGAGCTTAGACATATCCGCAGCAGATATTAGTACACAGCTAGCATCAGCAGGAGTTACGCAATCATATGTTGCTTTACAATCCGGGTTTACTGCTGGAGCTACTTATCGGGCTTATGTTCCAAGTGCGGTTTACTCATATACAGGTAAAGCACAGGTTACAGAGTCGGGCGGGATATATACAGTTTCAATTGATGCAACACAAAACACATGGAATACTTATATTATAGATAAATCTAACGTACAAAATAAAAACATAGGTATTAAATTTGATGCAACAGCCGGAGACATTGTATATTATAATATTAAACGTGGTTCAATTGCGTCCACTCATGACAGCGTGTCAACGGACACCGAACCAAATAGCACACTAGATCAAACACACCCTGCACAGGGTACTATATATCAGCCTAACAAGGTTAACAATGCTAATTATATGATTTTATCTGTTAATAATGCAACTGCTGACAGTATCGCACATGTATATAATCGATTTACATGGGATAGTTTAACTTCACAGTTTATTGTATTGCCTTTAAATACAGCTTATATTGTTGCGGATGATCTGACGCAAGTTGGTACAATTAGCGTTTATATTCCTAACAATGATTTAGCTAAAATTATACTTGGATTGCTAGGTGCTGAAAATAGTAATACCTCTGTTAATATTGCAAATCTTGAAAGTGTCACGGTCACAAACTCCGAAAATATAGAGCTATTAAAAAACTCTGTCAGTGATGGCAAGGCTCAGGTTGCGCAGGCTATCACAGACAAGGGAGTACCAACGAGCGCAACCGATAGTTTTGCAACAATGTCAAATAATATTATGAACATATCAACAGCATCTCACACATGGGACGTTGTGACGGAATCGTCTGGAAATATTGACTTGTGGACAAAGTACAGCCGAACCAACGGAGAATCAATTACATCATTTTTATCAAATATCGCTGCTGACATTGGTGCGCAGCTTGATGCAATAAGCACAACACAGTTTTTATTGTATTTTGATGGTGATGCGACGAATGGGTTTTATTTTGATACAAGCAATACTAAATTGCAATTTTTTATAAATTCACAGGTGCTTGCTTCGCCTTCACAGACTTTTGTATGGGATGTAAGCGACGATTATTTTTATGATGTTTATATTTTAAAAACATATAAAGGTGTATGCATTTATACTAATTCAGGGACACAGACGGACGTAATTAATGCTTTTTGTACTGATGTATCAAACCTTGATAATAGATATTGGATAAACCCCGCTTATATTTTTAAAAATGGTAACACAACGAATTTATTTAGTGATTTTGTCGGTTATGGCTCAGTTGGTACAACAGATATTGCTTTTCCAACGTATAACAATAAATACCTACTTGTTACTACGTACATAATTGTAAATCAATCCTTCGATAATCCAGAGTATCTGGAATCAATCATGTTACATATTAGTAATAAGTCATTCCGTAGTAAGTTTGCTGGTGATGATTTTACAGGTGTTTACTTCGCAAACGGTTCTACGTACAAGAATGTTTTTGCTGTATTTATATAATTAT
>Ga0326512_10002408_pt1 | contig 13854 bp, 17 predicted proteins | sample 1_2617_0518_D_FD_203652 | JGI IMG/M metagenome (GOLD analysis project Ga0326512, IMG submission 203652) | Bovine rumen microbial communities from UC Davis, California, United States - 1_2617_0518 | ecosystem: Host-associated > Mammals > Digestive system > Stomach > Rumen | place: USA... | reverse complement strand
CCTGTGTTGTCCAATTTGGGAGTACCGTACAATGTCACACGGGTCTTCTCCCATTCACTCTTTAGCGTGTTCCACAGCACTGTACCTGTGTTGTCCAATTTGGGAGTACCATACAATGTCACACGGGCCTTCTCCCATTCACTCTTTAGCGTGTTCCACAGCACTGTACCTGTGTTGTCCAATTTGGGAGTGCTATACAGCGTGACTTTCGCCGCGTCCCATTCGCTCTTAAACGTATTCCATAACGCATTGCCGGTAGTGCTTATATTTACGCTTACCGGCAATTCCCGCGTCTCCGCGTTCCATGCAGTGTTGATTGTACTCCATATATCCTTAGCGGTTTTGTTCGCTTCAAGTTTTATTGTCAACTGTCGGTTATCGCTGTTCCACTTGCCTTTGATCGCTTCCCACAGTTTGCTCGAAAAATCCTCGCCTTGATCTTCCTCGTCATCCTTGGTAAAAGCGTCCATCAAAGGCTTGATGATGTTGGTCGCAACCCAAGTGACGATTCCGCCCATGACGTTCAGAATGCCGCCAAGCACGGTATTGATAATCGTCTCGCCAATCGCCGCAAGCGATTGTACTACCGTCTCCGCAAGCGTAAAGGCCTTGGTAATAACGTTAAAAACATTGTCGATAATCCACTGCTCGATCGTGCCGATGACATTCAAAATGCCTTGCAGCACACCATTCATAATATCTTCGCCAGGGCCGTACATCTCTTTAGCAGGAGACGCAATTCCAAAAGCTTTTTTGAATCCTTTTATAAATGGTTTGAATATGTTATCGACAATCCATACCCCGATATTAACCAAGCCGAGGATAATGCCCCTCAAAATACCGCCGACAATATCACCGCCGCAGGCTTCAATCTGCTTTTGAAAGAACTTTCCTATACCTTCAAATGCTCCGGCAATCTTTTCACCGATGGCCTTGCTCAGTCCGCTGATCAGATTTATAGCAGCCCCTAACAGGCCGCCAAGAAATTCGGCGATACTGCTAACCAAATCTGCATAATCAAAACCAGTTATGGCATCCACGATATTGTTGACAATGCTCTCACCGAGTTTCATCCAATCAGTCTTTTCAAGCCATTTCGACAGTTCCGTAAATATGCCGCTGACAAAATTGCTGAACTTCTCCGATGCCTGTCCCATATCAAAAGTCTCAAAGAACCCGATGACCAAATCACCGATAATGGTCAACTTTTGCACAAGCAATGCGCCAATTATGCTAAAATCAATTTCTTTAATCGCGTTGTTCAAAAATTCTGCGATCTTACTGCCGATATTCGTAAAGTTGATGGTGTCCAGCGTCCAATATTTGGTGCTGAACCAGGCGTTGATCGCCTGTCCGACCTTTTCACCCGCACCGGCGAAGTCGATGCCATTCACAAGATCATTGACCTTGCCGCCCAACAACGTGCCCAGCTCCTGCCAGTTGCTGGCGTCAAACGCGGCCTTCAACTGGTCCGCAAAGCTGCTCACACCACCGTCGATGGTGCGCTTTTCAAACATGCCGCTCGCGTCTGTACTGCTTCCGCTTCCGGTTCCGCCGCTGCTGCCACTGTTGGTCTTGCCGTTGAGCTTGTTGATCTCGTCAAACCCAAGGATCGTCCGCTTGATCTCGTCTGAGGCATCCTTTGCGCTCTTTGCGGATTTCTTGCTGGCGTCGTCCCACTGCGCCGCCACCTTCTTGGCCGCAGTGTAACTGGTCTGACCGGACAGCCTCGCAATTACCTGATTGATGAAGTTGAACAGATCTACGAATTTATCTATAATAAAGTCAATCGCAGGGGCCAATGCGTTCACCAACGGTGCGGCCATAGCAGCAAAACTGTTACCCATATATTTGGTAGCAGTCGCAATCTGATTCATGCTGTTGTAAAACGTCGTATCTGCTGTCCGGCTCCAACTGTACAGGTTTTTAATCCCCTCGTTAATACCTTGGGTAATCAACTTCAACGCCGTGCGTATCAGCCGATATTTCGCTATCCGCACGATGGAATGGAAGAACCCTGTCAAGCCCTTCGTGGCGCTCTGGATGTTCTTAATCAACTGCCCGCCGAAGTATTTGGGAATGGCAATCAGCCCGCTCGCTATGGGTCCAAGCACGCCAGACAGTCCACCAAGTACACTTGACAGATTACCAAACGCGCCCGCAGCGTTGTTTACGCTGTCTGCAACGCTGCCATCTATTGGATTGAGTGTCACCCTTGGCAATTCGTCTTCAAGTGGCTTCATTTTGAAATTCGCAAACGGATTAACAAACTCCGTTTCAATCACATCTGCCGCCTTGGAGGCCGAATTACCAAAGTCATCATAGGCCCGCGCCGCATCCCGGATTTCGTCTGCAACCCAGGGACCTTCATTATTGCTGCCAACGTTCCCGGTAAGCATACGCACCGATCCACCGGATCGCGCCGCATCGTCTGCAAAATTCGTGAATATCGGAGGCACGCCGCTGCCAATAGCCGCTTGGAACTCCAGATATGCTGCCGTAGCGTCCCGAATGCTGTCCGCCGTGTATTTAAACACGGTCATCATAGAATCCGTAAACTGCGTATCAACAGTTGAACCGCCACCGGCCAGCGCCGCGCCAAATTCGCGGTATGCCATAGTCGCGTCACGAATGCTGTCCGCCGTATACTTGAACACGGTCATCGCGCCGTAGGCTGCCATGTTGCCAAAGCTCGGCTCCGGCGTTCCCATGCCACCAAGCGACGCGCTCTCGCTTACTCTGCTGCTGGAATGCAGCGACCCGCTCATCTCTCCGCTCAGCGCGTCCCGCACCGCACCCAGTTTGCTCACGTCGGCGTCCTTTATGCCGCCCAGCGCGTCGCTGGTCTGCTTGATGCCGTTCGCAAGCCCGCTCAGTCCCTTGCCGCCGCTCTGGCCGATGCTGTTGACCGCGCGAACCACGCCGGAAAGATTCTTCCCTGCGTCGGCAAGGTTGGAAAGGTCCCCAACCTTGGAAAGCGCTTTAAGCCCGCCGGCAAGCCGCGCGAGCCTCTGTCCGGCGTCGGTATCCACTTCCTTCGCCGCTTTTGCAATGGAGCGAATCGACTTGCCAATCCGTGATTCCGCGGAAGCATCTATAGCTGCCGCTTGCAGCATACGCAGCGCGTCTATGACGCGCTGTATCGAATTTTCCGCCGATTGCGTACTGGCAGTCAACTCAATGGAAATCGAATCAATAGTATCCGCCATGATTCTCAATCCCCCTTAGTTCCCAATTCTTCCGAAAGCCATCCCGTCCCCAAAAGCCTTCCCCTTTGGGGACGACGAGCGCCCGGAAATCTGTCCAGTGGACAGATTTCAGCGAGGCGGGGCCGGTAGGCCCTTTGTGGCATCCCGCAGGGCTGACGGATGAGGTCCTGGTTCCGTGGGGCACTATCCCCCGCCAGAAGACATCGTTTCCCCGTCCCCATCCATCGTCTTTTCCTGTTCTCTCTTGCGAAGGTTCTCCGCGCTCTCCCGCTTGAACACTTCCAGCATCCGTTCCATCTTCTGCCGCTGCTGCGCTTCCTGGCGCTCCTCCGCCTCCCTGCTGGACAGCGGATAAGGCTCTTCAGAATACTTCCCGGGCTCCACCTTACCCTTGCCAAAGGCCGCCCGCATCACCGGAGCCACCTTCAGCAGCGCCTCGTAGATGTATCCGCCCTGCCACCACATCTCCCAGTTCCGGTAGGCCTTCTTTTGTTCCCACGCCAGCCGGTATGCCTTGTGAACCTTCGTGTTGCTGTGCCAGAACTCGCTGTAGCTCATGCCCATTGCCATGTAAGCCGGACAGATCTGTGTAAACATCTCCGCTAAACTTATGGGAGCGACAGATGTCTCTCCTCCGTCACTCACATCCTGTGCGTTATCCGTCGAACCCTTCCTTACAGGGTCGCCGTCCAGTCCACGTTTCCCTCGTCGTCCTCATCGGGCAACAGGTACTCCAGGGCGTTGTTGTACATTTCGGTCAGCTTCTTCAGCAGCTCCTCGCGCCGCTTCATCTGCTTGAACAGTTTCTCGGGAATGCCGTCGCCCACCGCCTTGCGGTGATGTGCCAGGAACGCGCCCGCCCACAGCTGCTCCAGCCGGGTCGCGGGCTTCTCGCCGATCTCGTTGATGTTGAAGCCGTTGGCCTCCATCCTCTTGATGGTCTCCGGCGTGTATTCCAGGCAGTAAGCCTTCCCGTTGTATTCGAACTCAATCATATTGGCCTTCTGGATGTCACTCATGATATTCTGTTCTCCCTTCTTTTTTCTCGCCATTGCTCTTATCACTCCGTCGATGTGTCGTCGCTTCTACAGACAGGGGCAAGGGCAATCCGTCCCTCGCCCCAAACGCCTGTAGACTGTCACGTTCTCCCCAAAAGCCTTCCCCTTTGGGGAATGTGTCACGCAGGCGGCATTGCCGCCGTCCGCGTGACGGATGAGGTCCTTGTCCCGTGGGGCACTATCCCCCGCTGGATGAGGTCCCCCGTCCCCCTTACTACTCCACCAGCACAAAGCCCTCGGTCATGGTCAGCGTCACCGTCATGTCCACGACCTCGTTGATGCCCTTGCCGGGGATGCTGGCGCGGACATAGCCCTTGCCCTCGAACTTGCCCATGCTGCCGTCGGGGGTGTAGGTGGTGCCGCTCTTGGTGTAGCCAAACCACACCGCCAGATTCAGCTCCTGGCCCTCCAGTGCCGCGATCTTCGCGTAATCGGTGGGGTTGTAGTTGCAGGTGAAGCTCTTCTGATCGTTGCCGAGGATGCCCTCGATGTAGGTGCGCTGGGCGTCGGAAGTTGTGGTCTTTTCCAGGGCCTCGACGGTCCCAATGAGGTCCGGGAAATCTTTTATCTCGATCAGTTGGGACCACGTCAGCGTACCGGTACCGGTGCCCTGCATCAGAGTCGCCTGAAAGGTATTGATCGCCTGAGACATATCTATCTACCTCCTGTATACTGTCAAATCGTCGCTGACCACCGCCCGGTATCTCCCAACCATGCGGTAGATCGTGGCGTCGTTCATGTTCTGTACGGGCGTCACGGTGATCCGCTCAAACCCGTACTGCTGAAGCATCGTGTCGATGGTGCCCATGATGGCCTTCGCCTGGTTCTTTTTGCCCTTTGAAAGGTTGCTGTACACGTTCACCTCGTACATAACCTCGGCAAACTGCTCCGTCTGCCGGTTGCTCCACGTTGGCAGGAACGTGGCGTTGTCCATCTCCACGATGGAAACCGATGGAAACCCGGCGGGCGCGGGCACGTATTCGCCGTATACGGTGATGCCCTTGTACTCGCTTCTCAGCGCCCCAGCAATCTCCGTAAAAAGCGGACTCTCCAGGTCAATAATGGCAATCACCCCCAAAATACTGCCTTCGCCGCCTGCTCAACCATCTCGCGCAGCCCTTTACCTGTTTGGTACATCGCCGCGCTGGGCGGGTTGCCGTAGGTGTGAACGCCGCTTACTCCAAATACGTTCTTCGGCAAATACCAGCCGCCGGGGTCCATTGCGTGGGTTTGTCCCGGATAGGTGCCAGGCCCGTATTCCATCGGATTCGGATGTCCGTTGCCATACGTTACGCCAGCGCCAAATTCCAGGAACAGCACGGTCTGTCCGCTGGCGACGATGGCATATTTGCCTGGGCCGCGTTCCTCTACGGTAACGTCCGCGTTCTTATGGCCGGTATACGGCGTTCTCGCGTAAACAAGCGATACGTTTGTAGCGCCTGCCTCCGCCAGCATCCTCACCAGCGCGTCCGCCTTGACCTTCAGGCTCCGCTTATAGTTCTCCAGCCCCTTGATGATGTCGTCGATGCTGCCGTTCATATCACGTCACCCCTCAGCCTTCCCCTTTGGGGAAGGTGGCGCGTAGCGCCGGATGAGGTCCCCGCCGCAGCGGACGGTTCCCTATCCCCGTCACGTCACCGTCACCTTGTCCACCGCCAGCATCACGCCGCCGAACACCGGCAGGCTCGGGGCCTTCTTCCGCACGATGTAATTGTGCGGCGTCACAGGCTGACCGTCCTCGTTCAGGGCCAGATGCCCCTCCCCGTCCAGCTCCGGCGTCACGTCAATCCAAAGCACTGCGTACTCGTCAATCGGCGTGTCAATCGGCAGCGGCCCGATCACCCGGTCATACAGGTCGTCGTCGCCAAACTGCCTTGAAACCACCTCGCCCTTGGCCGGGGAGATGTTTCCGCTGGTTTTCACGGGGTCGCCGTAGGTGGCATACTGCTGTATGATGTTGCCGTATTCGTCCGTACCCTCGGATGTCTGGTCAAACAGCGCATACCAGAAAACCTGCTTGTTGCGGTTCGCGCCCCTCATGTCCCGTCACCGTCCCCATTGTCTTCCCCTGCTTCCGCGCTTGCGCCAGGGGAAGGTGGCTGCCCGCAAGGGCAGACGGAAGAGGTCGTTCCTCGCATAACCCCCGCAATGGGAATCACATGCGCCCGCACGTACTCCACCATGTCGCTGTAGTTGAAGTGCCTGTGGATGCCGTTCTCAATGGAAAGCACCTGGCCCTCGACGCCAGCTTGTGTGTAGCCGTTGATGACCGCCTGCACCTGCGTGATCTCGTACTCCGTTGGAACGGCCTCCGGCACGTTGTCCGGGTTCGCGTGGGAATACCGCCAGGACAGCATCTCCTGCTGGGCCATGTCCAGGTAGGTCGTAATCAGCGCGTCCTCGGAAGTGTCTGTGTCGTCAATGCGCAGAATCGCCTTGACCATCGCCAGCTTCGCTTCGGATGTCATACGGCCCACCTCCAATCGTCACTTCTTCGCGGGTCTCCCCGCCTTTTTCACCGCCGCCGGTTTGGCCTCGACCTTGGCCTCGACCTCCGGCTCCTTCTCAACAGCCTCTTTCATGGGCTGATCCTCCTTGTTGAGAATCAGCCCAATCACGCGGCCGTGAGGCGTCTGCATCACAGCCATGCGCTCACCTCATCAGGACAGGGCCGTCGCAGCGCGGTGCAGGTACACGCCCTTCGCCTTGTTCTCGTAAACGAAGGCGTCCCAGTAGGCGCGATAGTCGAACTTCCAGGCATCGGCGCTCTGGTTGATGTCCGGGGTGAAGATGCGCGGCAGCACATGCTTCATCACCTTCAGCACGGCGCTGGGATGCACCATCAGGAAGTTGATGTTGTAGCCGGTGCCCGGGGTGCCGATGTAGCCGCCCGCGGTCTGACCGGCAGTCGTGCCGTCGTACTGGGTGATGGCGGTGTAGAAGCGGGTCTGCGGCACGCGGATCACGCGCATGCCGTTGTAGGCTTCCACGCCGTTGTAGATGTTGCGCTCGCCGTTCTCGGTGAAGCGGGCGATCTTCACCTTCAGGCCCTCGTAAGCCGTCTCGGAAACAAACAGGATGCGGCCCTCTTCGGGTACCTCTTCCTCGTTCATCGCCTTGGTGGCGGTGTCGATCAGGTCGGGCACGTCGGTGGTGCCCACGGTGATGTCCGCGTTCGCGCTCTGGATGCCGGAGGCACCGGCCAGCGCAGCGAAGGTGTAGGCGTCGATCTCAGGCGTCACACGAGTCCTGACGAACTCGCCCGCCAGGGTGCCGAAGGCCAGGTCCAGAGTCTCCTCGTTCAATGTGTTATCGCAGGGGCTTTTTATCCTCTGCTTCCGGGAGTTTCCTCGCATGACGGGATGTCGTTTCATCCCCGGTTCAGCATATCTCTTCACCCTCGGTGGTAGGGTGTCGGGCACTCGTGGGAGCGTTATATTCCGCAACTGTGCGGGTTCAGCTCCTATGCGTTGCGTGTGACTGGGGTATTATCCCCGGCCTTCCACTCTGATTAGCGTATTCGATGAACTGATCTTTGGTGTTCCACCCCTTGCCATAGCGTTTATGGAAACCCTCGTGGCATTGGTTGCAGAGTGTAACACCGTTATCAGGATTGCAGCGATTCTCTTTATCCCAGTTGTAGCCGTTCAGGTGATGCACGATCATTCGATTTTCATGCACACCGCAGATCACACACTTGTAATCGTCGCGGTCCATAACTGCTTTCAGAAATCCTCTGCGTTCAGGTACCTTGCGCGTTTGCTGACGTTCTTCATCGGTGATGTCAGGGTCGATGTTTACCCTGCGCTTGACCTCGTTCGCGCACGCTTTGGAGCATGTCGGATTTGGTCTTATATCCAACCTCGACTGTCTCCTCAGCAGCGGCTTCCCGCACACGCAGCACTTGGTTTCCACAAAACCTTTGTGCTTCAGAATGGTTTGACACTCCCTCGAACACACAGGGTGTTCGGCGCGTTTGATGAGTGCGGGTTTACGGTCAAACTCTTTGCCGCAAATGAAACAGGTACATTTCATCGAACTTAGCCTTCCAGTTTTCTTGCCCGATTTTCACTTACGGATTACTCCGCAAGGGGACAACATTCGCTGTTAAGCAGCGACTCTATCCATACGATCGATCTGGAAGCTCCTGCCGCGGTCCTGGCTCAGGGTCATGGTCTCCCAACTGCCGTTCACCGCGCCGTTGACGTAGCCACCGTTGCGGCTGTAGTCGGCCAGGCCGTCCATGCTGGTCTTGTAGACCTTCACGGCGTTGCCGCCGACAAACTGCACATTCTGGTTGTCCAGGATGGCGGAGCGGGAACTGTACTTGTATACCTCGTCGAGCAGCGGCAGATACCGCTGGGCAAGGGCAATGGTGTTCGCGTAATCAGGCATAACTTTTACCTCCCTCTGTTATTTGCTGTTGGAAGGAAGCCCGAACAGTCTGCGCAGGTTTTCCTTGTCCTTGCGCTTGGCTTCCTCGCTGTTGGGGTCGCTGGCCGGAGGCTTCGGGGTTTCGGCCAGAATCTTCGCTCGAAGGGCCTTTTCATAGGCCATGTCCCGCCGGGCCATGATGTCGAACAGGGCGTTGGTGTCGCCGTCCGCCAGGGCTTCGGCGGCCTGTCTCGCGCTCACCTCGTCGTAGCTGCGTCCCAGGAAATTGGCCGTCAGGTCGGCAAGCGTCTTGTCGCGCCGCAGCATCTCCAGTTCCGCTTCCCTCGCGTCCAACTCCGCCTGGCGTTCGGCCTCCTTCGCCTGCTGCTCCGTCATGTACTTGCGAAGCTCCTTGCGCAGGTTGCCGTTCTCGCTGGTCAGCTTGTCCCTCTCGCGCTTCCATGCCACCTCCGTCATCAGCGGATTGGTCGGCTTCGCGGCACTCTTTGCCGCAGGCGCGGGGGCAGGATCAGCGTTCTTCGGCTCCGCAGGCGCGGGTTCAGGCTCGGCCTGTGCCGGTGCGGGCGGGTCGTAGTTGTTCAGCAGTTCCAGCTTCTCGTCGGCGCTCATGTCCTCCCGGTATCCCTCGATCGTGTTCCAGTCGATATTCAATTCCCTCTCCTCCTCGTTATTGCGTTGGATTTTTACCCCGCCCTTCTCTGGGCGGCTTGCGCGATTAAGGTCAATCTCCTGACCATCTCAAACGGCCATCGCCGTCTAAAATCAAAACAAAAATGCGAGCCAGACCTACACCACTTCGTAAGTCCAACTCGCATCTCGTAAATTCAATCTATATTCAATTTTCAAAGTCGCGGGTGGGGATTTCCACCCCACATGCCGTTTTGATTACGACCCCAATAAGGGTGCGTCTACTGCGCGGCGGAAGGGAAGCACCGCGCCGCGACCTGCGCCGATGGGAAAGCGCATTTCGCGTTTATTCCGCCACCGCGACTTTTTATTCCCTTTCCTGCGTTCTTCCATGCCAACCCAATCCAGACGACAGCGGCACCTCCAGTGCGCCGGATATTCCGGCAACATCTCTATCGGATAGAACTGCTCGTCCCTCGGCTTGCACACGCTGCAAACCTTTTCGTCCTTCTCCGTAATCCACACCAGCACGTCCGCCCCGGCCCGCTTAAAGGCCGTCACCCGCGCCTGTGCAGTGATATTGTCCGCGTACTGCCGCACCTGATTCGCCAGCACGTCCAGCCCGCGCTTCAGGTTCTTACGCATCTCCTGGTTGCCGCGCTCTGTGGCGATGATGCTCTCGAACAGCCGGTCCCGCTTGCGAATCCATTCCCTGTCGTAGATGAAGTCGCTTACCGGATCGTAAGCCTTTAACATCCCGCTAACGAACTTCTCCGCGTCGAACGCGCCGCCGTCCACCCCGGCTTCCGCGATGGCGTCCATGTACGATTTCCGGGCCACGCTCCGGTACTCACGGCGGATCACCTTGTCCATCCGTTCATACATGGCGTTCACCCGCCGCCGGGTCTCCATCACGTTCATTTCATCGAACCCGATCTCGGTGCTCAAATTCTGGAACTCCCGAGACATGAAGTTCAGCATCACCATCAGCGCCCGGTCCGCGTGGCGAAAGATGTCCACACTCATGCGTTACCATTCCTCTGCGCGGTCGGCAGATTGTTCGGCAGCCCGTTTCGACCCGTGGGCCGATACGCCTTCACGTTCGCCCCGTTGTTGTTCAAATACCGGGCCATGTTCAGACAGTCGTCCGAGCAATACTTCTTCCTGCCCTCCGGCAGCGGCTTTCCGCACAGTGCGCAGCGCAGATTCCTTCCGCCGTCGCTCTTCTCGCCGCCCTCGGCCACGTTCTCCTCATCCTCGGTGATCTCCGCGTCCTCTTCCTCCGGCGGCACGTCCTCCGGATTTCCGCCGCCTGTACCCAGTGCGGGATTGGCGTTCATCGGCACCGGCTTCCACTTCTCCAGGTATTCCTCGCTCTGCTTGTAAACGTCCATCGGGTCGTTGAACAGCCCGCTGGTGGCAATGGCGATCTCCGGATGAATGCCCGCCTGGAGCAAAGAACTCAGCGCCTGGCACTTGCTCTGAAGGTTGTCGTGCTGACGCCTCGTAAACTTGCACTCAATCCCGGACAGCTTCAGGTCGATGTCAGGGCGCGTATCGCCCATGATCCGCAGCACCAGCCGCAAAAACTCCCGCTCGCTTTTACGGTACAGCTTCTCCGTCTGTTGCGCCCGCGCCTCGCACTGCTGCCAGCCGTCGCGCAAAAGAACCGCGGCTCCCGTGTCCGATGTGCTGCCGCCGCCCTTGGTGGTCGTCGGCAACCCGCAGATGTACAGCACCTGGTCGTACAGGTAATCAACCAGCGTCTGCGTCTGCTGCTGATTCAGTTCCTGCGACACGATGTCCACGTCGCTGTTCAGCCCGTTCACGGATTTCAGAACAATCGCGCCCATCTTGCGCAACTGCTTCACCGTGTCCTCCTCGATGTCGCAGTTCACGAACTTCAAAAAGCTCTGTACGAACTGCTCCAGGCCGTCCACGCGGTTGCTCTGAATTGTGTTGATGGCGTTCAGCACCGGAATCGCCGGTTCAAAGCTCCCCAGCATGTTCATGTTCAGCCGGTACTCGAAGATCGGAATGTCCCGCAGCGTATGCGGCTCCCACTTCACGATCTCCGCGCCGTCCCACACCTCGAAGTAGTGGGTCCGCGTATACCCGCAGATCAGCCACTTATACGCGCCGTCGTCCCGCTGCCGCCATACCATCCGGCAGCCCATCATCCGCTTGTGGCCGAAGCCCGTGGAATAGGCCACAAACGTCGCCCGCGGATCGGGCGTGTCGATCTCAAAGGGCGCAAGGTCCGGGTCGTCAAAGGCATCCTCGTCCGGCAGACACATTCGGTAGCCCACGCCGCAAATGGCCATCCAGGTTGCCATCTCCATGTCGCGGGTTGCCTTGTCCTCGAACATCATGTAGTCGTTCAGCACCCGCACGTCATCGGAAAGGCCGTCTTCCTCGCCCCGCCGCACGTACACCACAGGCTCCCCCATGAAGTACGCCGCCGTGAACTGGCTCACTTCGCTGGCGTGATTCTCCACGACCTTGTTGTTGATCTCAGGCCGCGTCGCCTTCTTCCGGTTCAACACCGGCTGCATTCCCCGGTTGTACCGGTACAGGTAGTCAATCTGCGCCGCGTTGAACCAGTGAACCGCCATGCACTCAGACAACACCATCTGTAGATTGTCCCGCGTGATCTCGTCAACGCCGGTCAATACCTCCACGCGCCCAAACAACTGGCTCGCAGGCGGCACCAGACAAGTCCCCTCGGGAATGTTGTCCCAATACGATTCAATCTGATTCCCGCAATCACAATTCGCCACGCAAACTGACCTCCTTTCGCCCAAAAATCAGAAAAAGCGCAAGACGGATATTCGTAAATCCATCTTGCGCCCGTAAATCTTTGCAAAGTATTCTATTTTTTCAGTATCATTCTATCACGTTTTTATCTCTATGTCAAGTGATTCTGAAAACTATTTTCATTTTCAAATGTCACAAATGTATTAAATGTGGACGGAAGGGGTTGACTTATGTACTCTCGTAATTTATTATAGGAGTACGAAAGTGAGGTGAAATAATGAGCCCAAGAACAGGGCGTCCAATTCAAGGTCAAACGAAAAAAGACTTGCGCCTGCAACTGAGATTGAATCAAGAAGAGATGTCAATACTGGATGAATGTGTTGAGCGTACCGGTAGCAATCGCACAGAGATTGTTATGAGAGGCGTAAGAATGGTAAAACGCGAATTGGACGAAGAAAAATAGCCGAACGGGGCGTATGCTTGGCGGCACACCCGAACGGCTACCCACCGCCTCGAAGGACGGTATACAAATTATAGCACTGTATGCCTCCTTCGGTCAACCATCAATTTGAACGATAGGAGGACTTCTTTATGTCTACCACCGCCACATCCCCCGTCAAATCCGCCGCGGATATGCAGGATATGCTCTGCAACATCGCCCGCCTGGCCCGCAATGCCAATTACATCATGCAGGAGCTTCAGGAAGAATACTTCGACGCCATGGCCCCGGATTGCCAGCGCAACTGTCTCGTCATACTCAACGAGTTCGACCGCAACAGCGTCCGGGCAGATGTCATCGCAGACATCATCTCCAAGATCGAGGAGATTGCCAACACCGACATCCCAGCAGGCGTAATTTGATTTGAAGGAGGAAATAAATATGAACGATATGCAGGTTTTCACCAACAACATGTTCGGCCAGGTCCGCGTCGTCCAACGCGACGGTGAACCGTGGTTTGTCGCCGCTGACGTGTGCAAGGCACTGGAAATCTCCAATCCGCGTATGGCTACTGAAAGGCTTGACGCAGACGAAAAGAATACCGTCAGTTTAACTGACGGAAATAGAGGCAACCCCAATATGACCATCGTCAACGAACCGGGCCTGTATACGCTGGTTCTCGGTTCCCGCAAGCCCGAAGCGAAACTCTTCAAGCGCTGGATTACCCATGAGGTCATCCCCGCCATCCGCAAGACCGGCGGCTATATCGCCGGGCAGGAAACCTTGTCCGACGACGAACTCATGGCACGCGCCCTGCTCGTCGCCCAGAACACCATCAAACTGCGCGAAGAGCGCATCAAGGCCCTGGAGCATTCCAACACCGCCCTCGAAGCCAAGGTCGAAGCCGACGCGCCCAAGGTCCTGTTTGCGGACAGCGTGGCCGCCAGCAGCCAAAGCATCCTCATCGGCGAACTGGCAAAGATTCTCCGGCAAAACGGCATTGACATCGGCCAGAACCGCTTGTTTGAGCGCCTCCGCAAGGAAGGTTATCTCGGCACCTACGGCGAATACTACAATATCCCCACCCAGCGGGCCATGGACCTGAAGCTATTCGAGATCAAGAAGCGGGCCATCAACAGCCCCGACGGTCGCAACATCGTCTCCACCACCGTAAAGGTCACGGGCAAGGGCCAGCAGTATTTCGTCAACCGCTACCTCACCAAATCCTCTGCCCTGTGATTATCCACAACCTTTTCCACAGCATGACAGGCGAATGCAAAATAGCATCCGCCTGTTTTATTCTCAAAAAATTCGGGGTATCACCTTCACCTTCGCTCCGCCCATGCTCTCTGAATATAGAGCAAGTTGC
>Ga0326512_10002407_pt1 | contig 13859 bp, 18 predicted proteins | sample 1_2617_0518_D_FD_203652 | JGI IMG/M metagenome (GOLD analysis project Ga0326512, IMG submission 203652) | Bovine rumen microbial communities from UC Davis, California, United States - 1_2617_0518 | ecosystem: Host-associated > Mammals > Digestive system > Stomach > Rumen | place: USA... | reverse complement strand
GAGCGCCCATCGCCCGGAGTGCGCCGACGGAGCCGCCGTAGCCGAGAGCCAATTCGCTGATTTTGCCCTTCTGCCGAAGGTGTGCGTTCTGGCCGTGCTTTTCAACTACGCAGCCAAACATCCTGCTAGCGCTTTCGCAGTAGATATCGCGCCCGTCATGGAAAACATCCATGCGCCACTGTTCCCCGGCAAGGTAGCTGAGCACCCTCGCCTCGATGGCGGAGAAGTCACTCACCACATATTTGAAGCCCGGTGTTGGAATGAAGGCGGTGCGGATCAGTTCCGACAGCACGTTCGGCACCGAGTCATACAGCAGCGATAGCATTTCGTAGTCGCCCTGGCGCACCAGTTCCCTCGCCTGCTCCAGGTCGGGGAGATGGTTCTGGGGCAAATTCTGCAATTGCACGATGCGGCCGGCAAAGCGCCCGGTACGGTTGGCTCCGTAGAACTGGAACATTCCGTGGCAGCGGTCATCGTCACAGGCGGCGTTTTGCATGGCGGTGTATTTCTTTACGCTGCTCTTTGCCAGCTGCAGTCGCAGAGACAGCACCTCTGCCAGATCGTCCGGGGCGTCCTTCATCATGGCGGCGACATCCTTTTTGCCCAGGGACTCAGCTTCCACGCCGTTGTCGGAAAGGTAGTCCTTCAGCTGGGCGACGCTGTTGGGGTTGTCCAGACCGGTGCGCTCTTTCATTTCTTCCGTGAGGCTGTTCTTGGAAAGCTCGTCAATGCGGATGGCCTGTTCCACCAACTGCCGGTCTATCATGATGCCCCTGTCGTTGATTTCCTGGTCGAGCCTATATTCCTCCCAGACGGATTCAGGGACAGCATAATTCAGGAGCCGGCGGTGTATCTGCCGCTCGACCTCCACGTCCCTTTTGTTATATGCCTTAAAGGTCTCCCAGCGGTCTGGAGCGTGTTCCGGGAGGTTCCAGTCCCGTCCAGCCGTGCGGCTGGGCGTACAGAAGAAGCGGATCAGGTCGCGGCCTTCTTTCAGTTTCTGTTCCTCAAATCCCAAGACCGAGCCGACCTTATCCAGAGATAGGGGCAGGCCGTTGTATGCCGCCAGCACCATCGTACATCGCCAGGCCACCGGATCGAGGAATCCCTGTGTGGGATCGCCGTCGATGCCATAGCCGGCGAACAGGTCCGGGTAATGCCTGCGCAGCCAGAAGGACAGTGCCACCCGCTCGAAAGCGCAGTTGTGCGCCCACTTGGTAACGCTGTCATCCGTGAGAGCGCGAAGTATATCATACGGCACCGCCTCTCCGGACGCCAGGTCTACAACATTTACTTCGCCGTCGTCGGCGGCATATCCGAAAAGCAGTATTTCAAAATCAGGAGAGGAAGCGTATTTGTACACGCCTCCCTTGGCCAGATCGACACTGCTGCGACTCTCTAAATCCAAATGGAGGTCGTGAATCATACCCATTGAAATGTCCTCCCATGTTTGATTGAACTGATCGTGCTTTGGCTGACGTTGAACTGATGGGCCAAGTCTATGCCGAGGAATCCGCAGTATAGGGCAAACTTGATTTCTTCCACATCATCTACGCTCAGTTTGCGCCAGATCCCGCCCTGACGGTAAACGTCAAGGATGTTTTCTGTCCGGGTATCATACCGGAGATTGCAGAGCCGGTTATCCGTGGGTTTGCCATTATTATGCAGCACTTCCTTCCCGGCCGGGCACGGCCCCAGAAACGTCCTGGCTATGAGCTGATGAACGGGACTGCCATTCGCACCGTGGCCGAGGACAACGGAGACATGGCCGGATTTACAGTATCGCCCCGGCCGGAGAATGCGTCCTTTTACCATCTTTTTGTATGTCTTTCTGGTGGGGCAGTTGTACTCGATCATACGGTCGAGGCTTCTGATGCGCCCCATTGTACTCGCCTGGTACTTCCCCTCATATCCGGGGATATCTTTCCAGATTTCTTTTTCCATAATCCACCATCCTTCAAAAAAGGGCGGCGAAGTGCCTCCACACCTGCCGCCCACAGTCATTATTCCGTACTTTCAGTTTTGCGCTTTCTCACGAACGCCACGATCTTCTCGGCTGTCCAGCAGATGAGCTTGGCGAGGATGTTCCCGGCGGTAGCGCCGATAATGGCGGCAAAGCAGAATACAACGATCAGGTCAGCCGCCTGGCTGAGTGTTGAGCTGTCCATAACTATTTACCTTTTCCTTTCCCGGAGGGAGACAGGCTGTGTGCCTGCCGCCCTCCGTCTTTTTGTCAATCGAGGAAGTCGTCCTCATCGTCCAGGTCCGCAAAATCATCCTCAGCGCGGCTGTGTCCGCCGAGCGGGGTGCCGTCGGAGAGCTTCTGCAGGTTGTTGAGGCCCGCCGCGATGCCCTTGTTGCCGTTGGTGTTGAAGGCATACAGCGTGATGCTGGCGCGGCCAATGATGCCGGAGTACAGCTCACTGGTTTCAATGATGGGCTGGCGGTCAGCGTCGACCACGCCCGGCTTGGTGGTGCTGTTGGCGTTGATGTACCAGCAGCCCTTGTAGGCATCGTCGCCCTTCTTGTCGCCGTCACGGAGAGGCTGCTTGATGTCCTCCAGCGCGGGAACCGTCCTGCCGGTACCGCGGAGCTTGCCCTGGCCTTCCTCGTAGGCTGCCTTGATGGCGGCCTGAATCTTGCCAACGGTCACGGTGTCGCTCTTGGGAATGATCAGGCTGACGGAATACTTCGGGGTTCCACCGCCCAGGGGAACCTTGGGCTCGTTGACGTTCAGGTAGCTGAAGATGGTCTTGGGTCCGGTGATAACTTTGCAGGGGTTCTTAACAGTAGTCTTAGACATAATTCATTCCTCCATAAAATCGTCTGCCGCGGATTTATACTCCGGGCGTTTGTCTGATGCCGGTGCGAGGACCGGCTTGCCCTGGGGCTTGACCACCAATGCGCCGAGCAGGGTGTCAAACCTCTTTTTGCCCAGCTGCTTTTGCATCGCGGTGATGCCCAGCAGCTTCTGTTCATACGGGTCGAAGCCCGCCTTTGTGACGACCGCGGCGACCGCCGCCTCGTCGGTGTACTTCCTGATGGATCTGCCTTCCACCAGTTTGAAGCCGGGATACCTGACGCCGGAAAGTGCCTGCTGGAGCGCCCAGGACTTTACGTCCTCCGCCCAGGAGACCAGAGTGTCGATCTGCGGCAGGATGGCCGCGATCTCGTCCGTATCCAGGGTAGGCGCGTCGGCAAAGTCGTACTTCGCCAGCTCCATCGCGTACTCAGCGCGTTTGCGGCAGGTGGCCTTTACCTTGCAGAACTGGCAATGGTCTCCGGCAGTAAATTCTCCCTTGCCTTCGTATGCCAGCTTTGCGGTAGGAGCCAGAACCTCGTCCGCCCAGCGGAGCAGTTCCTCTTTGGAAATCTCCCAGGTGTCCACGTTGTCACGTCTTGGCTGGAACACGCTCATGCGGATGCGCTCGATGTCGTAGAGATCGCCGAAGGTGTCCAGTGCGCCAAGGCCATAGCACATCATCTGTGAATTGTGATCAGCCTCCACCAGGACGCCGACACCGTATTTCAAGTCGATGATGTGCAGGACGCTGTCGGCAACGATGACTGCGTCCCCAGTGCCGAATCCGTGCTCCACCCACTTGGAGAAGTCCAAGGTCTGCTCGACGCAGACCAGCGGGTCCTTGCACAGCTCCTTTGCTGCCTCGACCTGTTCCATTACGAAGGAGCAGTAGGCTTCAGCCGCTTCCTGCATTTCTGCGTCGTAATAGTCCAGATCCTCGGTCGGGTCCTTGCACGGTCGGCCCAGGGCTTTCTCCACAAGGTACTGCCCGAGCTCGTGTGCACAGGTGCCCTGTGCTGCATAAGGACTGCCTTTATCTTCTTCCTGGGCGCATAGTTTCGCGCTCGGAGGGCAGCTCAGCCAGCGGTGACTGGCAGATGCGGAGAGGTAAGCGTGTTTAGGCACTGCCGATCACCTCCGCTTCTTTTGCGATGGCCGCAAGTTCCTCCGGGTCGGTGATGGCTGACAGCTTGTCCGCGCCGTGCGCTGTGAGCAGCGCCTTGACCTCCGCCCTGAATCCTGTCCTGGACTTCTCTGCGAGGATCGCCCGGACTTCCTCATAAGTAACGGCCTTGGTCGGTTCCGCCGTCTGCGCCTGCTCCGGTTCCGGGACGGGTGCTTCCTGCTTCTTTGCCGGGGCTGTGTCCGCGCCTTCCAGTACAGCCGCGATGTCTGCGATGTCCTGGGACAGCTTCTTCAGCCCGCCAATGAGAACTGCTTTGTCCTTCTTTGTCATGGGAAGTTCCTCCTTTCTGTTGTTCTCGGTTCCCTATGCCTTGAAACGGCGGATTTTTATAATGGAAATTCTGTGTTTTTTTCTGTCCGCTGTTTCCCGGCACACTCCTATGCCTTGAAACAGCTGATTTTTATAACGGAAGATTCCTGGTTTCCTTGCTGCTCGTTTCCCGGCACACTCCTATGCCTTGAAAGAAGGCATTTTTATAGCCGCTCCCGGAGCTTTTTTCCGAGGGCGGCTTTTTTCATTTTTATAAAGAAGCGTTATAAAAATCGTCCCTAACAAGGCATAGGAAGGCAGAACGATGAAAGGAGACGCTTTCCTATGAATACGAGAAACAAAGATTCACCCGTTGTCTACATCTGCTCAATGTTCAGGGGGAATATCGCACACAACATGGAGATGGCAAGGCGCTACAGCCGCTTTGCCGCCGACCGGGGATGTGTACCCCTGACGCCGCACCTCTGGCTGCCGCAGTTCTTATCGGAAGAGACGGAGCGGGACCTTGCCATTAGCATGGACCTTAAGCTCCTGGAACGCTGCGACGAGCTGTGGGTGTGCGGGGACGAGATCAGCGAGGGCATGGCAGCGGAGATTGCCCATGCGGAGGAAACTGGAATACCGATCAGACGCATTACGGAGGAGGATTTATATGTTTGCGATTGATGAAGGACTGAAAAAGATCAACGGCGCGGAGGTCAGTACCTTCCGGCGCGAGGTTGTGGAAGGACACACCTGCCTTGAAGTCGAGGCTGGTACTACAGGTTACAAGGGCGGATGCTGCCGGAATGCCGGCGGCCGCACCTATATCGGTATCGACTGCGTGACCGGGGATTTCTGCTTCCAGCCCATCACGGACGATGAGGGCAGGCAGGTCGGCATCGTGATCGCTGCCTGTGGGGATGACGGGCTGAACGCCATCATGAAGGCACTGGACTTCTGCCGGGACGCTTTGAACGACCAGCGGTGCGAAGTCGATGACTGACGCGAAAAAAGCGGGGCCGCGCACTGCGGCTCCGCCGGGAAGGAGAATTTCGATATGAAAGCAATTGAGACTGAATACAAAGGATACCGTTTCCGCTCCCGCCTTGAGGCGAGGTGGGCGGTGTTCTTCGATGCCTGCGGAGTGCGCTGGGAGTATGAGCCCGAGGGCTTTGTGCTTGACAACGGGCAGTATTATCTTCCGGATTTCCTGCTCCACGATGTGGATGGGCGCGTCGGGGGTGACCTTTATGTTGAAGTGAAGGGAAAGATGACTGAGGAGGACGCGGCTAAGATTTACAGCTTTTGCGGCTGGGACAAGGTTGAGATCGGCGTGGTTACGCCTGTTCTTGTACTGGCCGGTATCCCTGACGGCGATGGCATCAGGGACATTGAGGATTTTTGCCAGCGGTGGGGCTATGACGGTTTCCCAGAGGCCAAGGGTGGGCCGTATCCTTTCAATTTTGAAACCATCGACGGTGATCATTTTGTGGCGCATCCAGGTATTAACAAGGATGGCCGGTTTGAGCTTTTCGGGGATGATGGCAGTTACACGGCAGACCGGGATGACGCGGCAACTGTGAGAGCCTTCCGCATTGCAAGGCAGGCAAGGTTTGAACACGGCGAGACCCCGGCATTCAGGAGGAATGCATATGCGTGAACTGAAGATTGCCTGCGCTGCGCACCGCAAGGCAGTGAAATGGAAGAACAGCACTATAGCATGGCCGGACCTCCGGGACCGGCTGTGCGCCACTGTATATACTGCAGAGACCCAGGATGAGTACTGGGCTATGGGAAAGGACGAGAGGGATGCAGCCAAGGACAAGGGCTGCTTTGTGGGCGGCTACCTGAATAAGGGACGGAGGAAGACAGAGAACGTCGGCTGTCGATCCCTTATTACGCTCGATGGCGACGAGCTTGCGCCGGGCTTCATTGATGGCTTTCAGGACCGCTGCCGTTTTGCAGCCGTGCTTTACACCACGCACAGCCATACAGCGGAAGCGCCGAGGGCACGGATCGTGATTCCTCTGGAGGAAGATATTCCACCGGATCGATATGCGGCCGTTTCCAGGTTCCTCGCTGCCGAGTTTGGCATTGACCAGTTTGATCCGTGTTCCTTCACGGTCAACCAGCTGATGCACTGGCCGTCCACATCGAAAGGGGCGCAGTTTGTCTCCGTTGTGGTCGATAAGCCGTTTCTGGATGCGGAGGCTTTTCTGGCGGAGCATCCCGGCTGGGAGGATTATTCCAACCTTCCGATCTCGGCCAGGGAGAAGCCGCTGAAGACGCCGGACGGCAGGAAGCAGGAAGACCCGCTGGATAAAGAGGGCATCGTAGGGGCCTTCTGCCGGGTCTATTCCATCCATGACGCTATCGCAAAATTTCTGTCGGGTGTCTACGCGCCGTCGGCTGTAGATGACCGCTACGACTACATTCCCGGCGAGGGTTCCTGCGGAGTCGTAGTCTATGATGATAAGTTCGCTTACAGCCACCATGCTACCGATCCGGCTGGTGGAAAGCTCATGAACGCTTTCGACCTTGTCCGCGCACACCGGTTTGGGGACGCCGATGAAAAGACATCCTTCCTCAAAATGTGCGCCTTTGCCGAGGCTGACGACCTGGTGAAGGAGGCCCTGGAAAAGGAACGGCTGGCGGATGCCCAGAAGGACTTTGAGGCTATTAGTTCCAAATGGGAAGAGCCTATCCCCTTCGGGAAATATAACCTTGAGCCGTTTCCTACCGACGCTTTGCCGCCGGATATCGCAGAATACGCCGCTGCCGTGGCGGAGAACACACAGACCCCTGTCGACATGGCGGGGACAGCCGCACTGGCATTCCTCGCGGTGTGTATGCAGGGGAAATACCGCATCGAGGGAAAACCGGGCTGGGTAGAACCGACGAACCTTTTTGCAAACATTATCGCCAGCCCCTCCGAAAGAAAGTCTGCCGTCCTCCACGCTGTGGTGCAGCCCGGTGACAACTACGAGGTGCAGTTCAATCTGCGCAATGCCGCCCGCGTCGAGGGCAGTAAGATGCGGAAGCGCATCCTGGAGCGCAGGCAAAAGGCCATCGAGGACAAGATTGCCAAGGGACAGGCAGAGCCAGACGAGCTGGAAGCTATCGCTCAGGAGATTGCATCCTTTGAGGACGTCAAGCCGCTTCAGCTGTATGTGGACGACATCACTACTGAGAAGCTGGTATCCGTCATGGCGGGAAACCGCGGCCGCGCTGCGCTGATCTCCAGCGAGGGAGGCATCTTCGACACGCTGGCCGGCATCTATACCCGGAACGTCAATATCGACGTGATGCTGAAAGGCTACTCGGGAGACACCATCCGTGTTGACCGCATCGGGCGTGAGAGCGAGTGCATCATGGACCCGGCGCTGACCATCCTGCTGATGACACAGCCAAAGGTCATATCTGACGTACTGAGCAATGCGACCTTCCGTGGGAGAGGACTCACGGCGCGTTTTCTCTACTGCCTGCCCACATCGACTGTCGGGGAACGCCGGTTTCAGAGCCGCCCTGTGCCCGATGCCGTGTACCAGCAGTACGAGCAGAAGATCGTCAACTTACTGGAAGAGGAGTACCCCTTGCGCCCAGAGATCATCACACTGACGCCGGAGGCATCGGATCTGCTGACCTCCTTTGCAGAGGAGATCGAGCCCAAGATGAAGACGGACTACGCCGAGATTGCTGACTGGGCCGGAAAGCTGGTAGGCAACACGCTGCGAATCGCCGGGCTGCTATGCAGGGCGGATGTCTACCGTGCGCCGGAATTTCTGAGTGAGAATGATGCGCTGAAAGTCAGCGGCGCGACGATGGCGAATGCCATACGGCTGGGACGTTTTTTTCTCAGTCATGCGTTGGCGGTGTATGACGCTATCCCGGAGGCGTCCATGTACAAACAGGCGGGGAAGATTCTCCAGATGATCCGTGAACGGGGCCTGACCGATTTCAATCGAAGGGACGCCATGCGCTACTGCCAGACCTTCAAGAGGGTCGATGAGATACAGCCTGTACTGGATTTCCTGGAGGACTATGGCTATATCGCGTCCGTTGACAACCGTCCCACATATGGCAAGGGAAGACCTGTTCTTCCGAAGTACGTGGTGAATCCGGCGGTTTTGTCATAGCTGTCATGCGGTTCAATGCAACCTTCCATGACATAAAAATGCGATAAACAAAGGGCTTTCTGATTTTTGTCATATAGTCATTTAATCCTAATTATAGACAAAAAAAGATTTATTCTTTCTTTCTGTTTTTCCGCATACCCCTTTATGCCTTAAGGGTGCAAGACAGAATGACAAAAACCAGAAACGCCCAAAAACAGGAGGTTTTCAATGTCTGACAAGAGAAAAACCGGCTCTGACAGGGCTGACATAAGTGAGAAGAAAATCGAACAGCGTCTTGTGCGGGCGGTGAAAGCCGCCGGTGGTATTTGCCCCAAGCTGGTCAGCCCCGGCTTCGACGGAATGCCTGACAGAATGGTGCTGCTTCCGCCCGGACGCATTGGATTCGTGGAGGTCAAGGCACCCGGCAAGACCCCGCGCCCGCTCCAGACGCATCGGCACAGGCAGCTTAGGGCTTTGGGCTTCCCAGTCTTCGTGCTGGATGACCCAGAGCGGATACCGTGGATTTTGGAGGAGGTGGCGGCATGGCGGATGTGATACAGCTTTCGGACGGCAGCGTCCACACGGTCTTTGACGAGAGGGATGCCCTGGACCTGATTGACAGGCACATGGGCTTGGAGATGCGGAAATGGGTGGAGGGCTGGCTGAGCGAAAGCGATGACGACGTGGCATACATCGAAGACCTGGAAAAGGAAGCCGATGGGCTCCGCGCCCATCACAAAGAGGTCATGACAGAACTACGGAAGCAGTCGGAAACCATCGCCGGGCTGATCCGCGAGAAGGAGATCGACCGCAGGGCGCTGTCTGCCGCCGCTGGTGCCATCGGCTGTCTTACCTGGAGGGAACTGCGGTGAGTGGCTACGAGGCGCTGGCCAACGCCATCATCACTCAGGCAGCGAAGGACTTCAGGGCTGCCTATAAGCGGATGAAGCGGTTCCCGAATGATGGCCGCGCCCAGGAAGAAGTAAGGGAAATAACGAAGTTCTTCTGCTCCCAGTGGTTTGAGATGCTGTCCGATGTGGACGGCCCGACCCTGCTTAAGAAGATGAAGGACGAGATCGACTCCGGTATCGTCCGGAAGAAAGAGAGGTGAAATGGCATGGAGTTCATACCCCATGATTATCAGAAATATGCCGTGCGGTTCGTGAAAGAACATCCGGAAGCCCTGCTCCTGCTTGACATGGGACTTGGGAAAACGGCCATATCGCTGCAGGCCATCCTGGATCTGATGTTTGACAGCTTCGATGTGAGCAAGGTGCTGGTGATAGGCCCGCTCCGGGTCAGCCGGGACGTATGGCCTGCGGAGATACGGAAATGGGACGGCTTTGACTTCCTGCGGATGTCGGTCATCGTGGGTGACGCGAAAGCCAGAGCTGCCGCCGTCATGCAGCCCGCAGACGTGTACGTCATCAACCGCGAGAACGTGAAGTGGCTGGTGGAGCATTTCGAGAAGAGACATCAGCCGTGGCCTTTTGACATGGTGGTGATCGATGAGCTTTCCAGCTTCAAGAACCACCAGTCCCAGCGGTGGAAGGCTCTGCGGAAGGTTCGCCCGCGCATTAAGCGGATCGTGGGCTTGACGGGTACTCCGGCATCTAACGGATTCATGGACCTGTGGGCGGAGGTCTTCCTGATCGACCGGGGCGAACGGTTGGGGCGTTTCATCGGCCAGTACCGCAGCGCCTATTTCAAAGCCGGAGCCATGAACCCGTACACGGGAGTGGTTTTCAATTACATCCCGCTGAAGGGAGCGGAGGAGAGCATCTATAAGCGGATCTCCGACATCACCGTTTCCATGAAGGCGCTGGACTATCTGGACATGCCGGACTATGTGCCGGTCACCCATGAGGTGGTTATGGAGCCCGCCGAGCGGAAGCTGTACGAGCGGATGAAGGAAGACCTTCTGGTTCATGTCAAAGGTGAGGAGATCGATGCCGCCAATGCCGCCGTCCTGTCGGGGAAGCTCCTGCAGATGGCGAATGGCGCGATCTACAATGACGCCGGGGAAATCGTGCAAATACATGACAAAAAGCTGGACATGCTGGAAGACCTGATCGAGCAGGCCAACGGCCAGAACGTACTGATCGCCTACTGGTTCCGCCATGACCATGAGCGGATTCAGGAACGGCTGACGGCGCTGGGCTATGAGCCGCGTGACCTGAAAACCGGGGAGGACATCGCGGACTGGAATGCCGGGAGGATACAGGTCGGCCTGATCTCACCCGCCAGTGCAGGACACGGGCTGAACATCCAGGACGGCGGACATATCCTCATCTGGTTTTCGATGATCTGGTCGTTGGAAATGTACCAGCAGACAAACGCCAGACTCTGGCGTCAGGGACAAAAGGAAGTTGTGACCATCCACCACATCGTGTGCGGGGATACCGTTGACGGGGATGTTCTTTCGGCTCTGAAACGGAAGGACACCACGCAGCAGAACCTCATCGCGGCAGTGAAGGCGCAGCTGGGCAATCTGAATGGCAATCCGAGGGAATAAAAATCTTTATTTTTCGGAGGTAGAGCCATGAGTGTAATGTGGAAGTATCTGGACAAGCGGTCAGCCACGATAGCGGCGATCAAGGACCGTGACAGCATGAAGTTTATCATTGACCACACGGATGAGGAAATCACGGCGGAAAGGGAGAAGATGGTGGGCGTCGGTTCGGTGCGCATGGACGGACTGCCCCATGCCCACAACCCGAATGCCGGTGAAGAGCGCATCTTAAACGGAATCGAGGAGATCGACATCTTGAAAGAGCGGTACCGGCAGGCTGTGGAATACCAGGAGTGGTTTGAGCCCGCCTGGACGCAGCTTTCGGAGGACGAGCAGTATGTGCTTGAGACCTTCTACGACGAGAACACCTACGGCAGCAACGCCGCCTGGTACATCGCCGATCACTACAAGATCGAGCAGGCATCGGCCTATCGCAAGAAGAACCGCGCCCTGGATCATCTGACCGTGCTGCTATTCGGCAAGTTCTGACCGTGTCCACTTTCTGATAAGATTCATATAGCAATCCCTGCTATACTGATATCGTGAAAGAGCGCGGGAAACGCAAAAAGGCACGGAGCGGAATCATTACGGTTCCAACCCCGTGCCTTTTTCATTCCTGCAGAAAGTGAGGAGGGCAATGCCAAGGATACCTGATCATCCCTGTTCGCACCCAGGCTGTCCCAGGCTGGTGCCCAGGGGAAAGAAATACTGCGCTGAGCACGCTGCCCAGCACCCGGAGGAATCCCGGTCAGCTGGCGGTCGCGGCTACGGTTCCAAGTGGAACAGGGCGAGGAAACGGTTTCTGGAAAAGTACCCGCTGTGCGCTGAGTGCATGAAGCAGGGGCGTTACGTCAAGGCGACCGACGTCGATCACATCGTCCCTCACCGGGGAGACCCCAGGCTGTTCTGGGACGAGGAAAACTGGCAGGCGCTCTGCCACAGCTGCCACAGTAAAAAGACCAGGAACGAGGATCACGATCCGGTGTACCACTACTGAGAGAAAGGATGGGTACCATGTTCTACAAGCTGAAGCCCTGTCCGCACTGCGGAGGGGAAGCCTATCTTGAACGCGCACACCGCGCCTTCATCAACGCGCAGACCACGAGGGTGGCCTTCGTGCGCTGCACCGTATGCAACGCGAGGTCGGGACGCTATAAGCTCTCCGACTATGGCACGCCCAACCACTCCTCTGACGCAGAGAGGCTGGCAGTGGAGTCGTGGAACAGCAGAGTGTGACCACCCCGGGGGCGGGTTCACTTCTCTGTGCTAAAGCGTCACGGAGACCGTCGCCCCCTCTCGCGTGCGAAAAAGGCGAAATCTGAAGGGTAATTAAAGGGTCCCTGGAAAGGATGGTGAAAAATCATGCCCACGAAAAGCAACAACATCGGCGGAAGGGGCGGCGCAAGGCCGGGAGCCGGGCGCAAGAAAACTGCCGTCAAGGACAAAGCTGCCGCAGGAAATCCGGGTGGCCGCCGTCTGGAGATGCTCGACATCCCGGAGGTGGAAGGCGTGGAGATGCCAAAGCCCCATGACTTCCTGTCGGCGGAGCAGAGGGACGGCAATCCCCTGCAGGCTACCGAGATTTATGAGGAAACCTGGCAGTGGCTGAAGAGTATCGGATGCGCGGCAAAAGTGTCACCCGCGCTGATCGAACGCTACGCCATGAGCAGCGCCCGGTGGATTCAGTGCGAGGAGATGACCAGCAAGCTGGGCTTCCTCGGAAAGCATCCGACCACGGGCAAGCCGATCCCCAGTCCGTTCATCAACATCGGCATCCAGTATATGAACCAGGCGGTGCGTCTCTGGAATGAGATATTTCAGATCGTGAAAGAGAACTGTTCCACGGACTACGACAGCGGCCAGTCGCCGCAGGATGACCTGATGGAGCGTCTGCTCCGCGCCAGGGGCAACTGAAATACACATATTGGGAGGAAAGAATATGTACGAGAAAGTCAATCCCGCCCACCCGGATAAGGTGGCGGACCGTATCGCCGGGGCGCTGGTGGATTACGCCTACACTCAGGATGAGAATCCACGCATCGCCGTTGAGGTTTTGCTCGGGCATGGGATGTGCCACATCATTGCCGAGACCTCGGTGCGCATCCCCCAGGAATATGTCGAAAAGACTGTGCATCGCATCGCGGGGGACGGTGTGTTTGCGGATTATGTAGAAGTGCCGCAGGACGCGCTTCTTGCCGAGAATCAGGCCGGGGCAGTACGCTGTGGCGACAACGGCATCTTCAAGGGTGTGCCCGTGACACAGGAACAGAAGGAGCTGGCACGGATCGCCAGGGTGATCTATGCCGCCTGGCCGTGTGACGGGAAATACATTCTGGACGGCGGTCGCCTGATCCTCTGCCAGAGCAATGCACCGGCGGAGACGCTTACGGCGCTGTATCCCGGAGCACAGGTTAACCCGCTGGGTAACTGGACCGGCGGCAGCGACGTGGACAGCGGTGCTACCAACCGGAAGCTGGGCAGCGACATGGCGGACTCTGTCACGGGCGGCGGCCTGCATGGAAAGGACCTGTCCAAGGCGGATGTGTCCGTCAACATCCATGCTTGGCTCAAAGCCCAGCGCACGGGACAGCCCGTGGAGCTTTGCTGCGCCATCGGTGATAACACGGTGGACGACCTGCCGTATTCGGAGATCGTGGAGGAGGCGCGGGAATACATCCGTAACCTTGGCGGCTTTGAGGCGTTCGCGGAATGGGGGTTAGTGAGATGAATATGACATCTGAAATGGAACGGGTGCCTGTAGACAGGCTCATCCCGTACATCAATAATGCGAGAACACACAGCCCGGAGCAGATCAAGAAGCTCCGGGCTTCTTTGCGGGAATTCGGCTTCGTCAATCCCGTCATCATCGACAGGGATTACAACGTGATTGCCGGACACGGCAGGATCATGGCTGCGAAGGAGGAGGGCATCGCAGAGGTGCCCTGCGTTTACGCTGACCACCTGACCGAGGCGCAGAAGAAAGCCTACATC
>Ga0326512_10002404_pt1 | contig 13870 bp, 7 predicted proteins | sample 1_2617_0518_D_FD_203652 | JGI IMG/M metagenome (GOLD analysis project Ga0326512, IMG submission 203652) | Bovine rumen microbial communities from UC Davis, California, United States - 1_2617_0518 | ecosystem: Host-associated > Mammals > Digestive system > Stomach > Rumen | place: USA: California... | reverse complement strand
TTGACTTAGAAAAGCAATTTGTACCTGCAGATATAAATTATAAAATACCTAGTTATTTAGAGAGTGCATTTGAGGATTTAGATTTAAGAAGAGATTATATGTACTTTAGGGCAATGATGTTATTATTTAGTTTGGTAGTATTTATGGATAAGGTACAGAATAAATCAGACCCTAGGTATGTAAAGATAGCACAATTATTAGCAAATGGGGCAGTATTTGTATTTGATGAGTTTACTAATTTTACTAATAAATTCTTATCTACAAAACCTACAACACAAGGATGGTTTAAGGAGTGTTATTCTATATCTGGAATAAATGAGTGGAAAAAGTTATTATCATCTGTTAATAGTGCTAATCTTGATTATGAGTCAAAGAAGTCTGCAGAAAAACAAAATGAGAGTCAAATAGCAAAAGCAGAAGGAAAATTAGAGAGTGCAAAAGATGATGCAAAGAATTTTTCATTAGACCAGTTATATTTTGCAGAGTTAGCAGATGATTATAATGATCTTGTAAGTACTATACCTGAGTTATTTAGAGCAGGTGGTGCATTTGTAAAGCAAATGCAGATATTTATAATTGGGCAGAATATACCATCTGAATATTATGATGGGGATATATTTTTTACAAACAGTAATGGTAAGTCTACGAAGAAGTTTAATAGTTCTACGCATAAGGCAGGAGAGTCTACAAAGCCTAATGTACCGATGATTAAGATGTTAAATAATATGGCAGGAGATTATATTTTAGGGTATCAACCTCCTACTATAGGTGATCCAAAGTATTTAGCACAGGATGAGAAGAATAGAGGTAAGTTAATATCAGCAGACATGCTTACAGCGTCAAGGCGTTGTTTCTGTTATCATAAACCCGGAGTGGCACTTAGTTACAATGAAGCATTAAAAATGACTGATACTAATAAGGCGTTTAATGGAAATATGTCAGCAATGTCATCATATTTAAATGATAATTTTACTTATTTTAAACCCTTCTTAATTTTAAATAATGGAATTCAACCACCAGATGAATTGTTAGAAGCAGATGGAGAAGATGGGTATCAAGTATCGAATGAGTTAGCAAATAAGAGACAAGGAGCAAAAGGGTTTGAACAGTATGCAGCATCACAGTATGTAGGTCAATGCCTAACTTCTTGTAATAAAGCAGGTTTAAAGTGGAGTGATCTTTTAGGAGATAATCCATCTCCTAATAATCCTAATGTAATAAATGATGCAATAGGGTTTGAGGGATACATAAAAGCAATGAGTAGTTTAAATGGAAATGGTGGAGTAATACCGGTAGATGATTTAAATAAATCAGGTAAAGTTATGGATGTACTTGTAAATGAAGTATTTGGGTATAAAGATGGGAATTGGTTAGATTTTCTTGCTGATTTTAGGCCTGAGGGTTTATTTAAGCCTAAGGATTTCTTAGATGCTATAGATAGGGCAGATACTTATAGTATAAAAACTAGATTAATCGGTTCATTCTTTAGCGATGCATTAACTAAAGAGACAGGTGGAATGAGTTTTGCAGTAGTATTTGCAGATGAGTTAGGTACTTTAGCGAGTTATTATTCAGGGCAGGGTAGTTCAGCAGATGACGCTGTTGGAGATGACGATGACGACCTTGGTGTTGAACATACCTTTGTTGACGATGATGATGATGATGATGATGACGATGATGATAAGGCAGATAGTTATGATGATGACGATGATGATAGGGCAGATAGTTATGATGATTATGAGGCAGGTAGTTATGATGACTATGATGGTGATAGGGCAGATAGCTATGATGACTATGATTATGGGGCAGATAGCTATGATGACAATCATCATGCAGGTGAAAAGACTGCACAGACCATAAATGATGCAATGGCAGGGGCATTAAATGAATTTGCAAGGAATGATAGAATAAGTGAGATAATTGCAAATGTGGAGATAGTCCTTGCTACTAGAGAGTCATGGAGGGAATTATGGGATGATAATAATATAAATACTAATGTATTTGCTACTGAACTTGTAGATACTAAATATCCACCTAATGGCATAAGAGTGTCTCACGGGGATATAGAGAAAGAAGTTTATACAAAGTTATACAAATTAATATATGGTATGGTGGCAACTTCAACACATACATTATGTGATGGTAATGATACATATACAAATTTAGTGATATCAAAATGTGGATCATTGGATAAGTTTATAGAAGTAGTTACAACTGCAGTTCTAGCATAAGGGGGAGATATAAGTGGCTAATAGTGGAAATAGTACACAAGATAAGATACTTAAGTTAATGAGGGAAATATTATTGAATGGCAGTGATGGGTTTAATGAAGGTGCAGGTGGAGATTTTCCTCCTGTACCTGGTGAAAAGGATGGATCGGGAGATTTTCCTCCTGTACCTGGTGAAAAGGATGGATCAGGAGATTTTCCTCCTGTACCTGGTGAAAAGGATGGATCAGGAGATTTTCCTCCTGTACCTGGTGAAAAGGATGGACCAAGAGATTTTCCTCTTCCTATACCTGATGAAAAGGATGGACCAAGAGATTTTCCTCTTCCTGCACCTAGAGAAAAGACTGGCACAGAAGATTTTCCTTTTCCTGCACCTAGAGAAAAGACTGGCACAGAAGATTTTCCTATTCCTGCACCTAGAGAAAAGACTGGCACAGAAGATTTTCCTTTTCCTGCACCTAGAGAAAAGACTGGCACAGAAGATTTTCCTCTTCCTGCACCTAGAGAAAAGACTGGCACAGAAGATTTTCCTTTTCCTGCACCTAGAGAAAAGACTGGCACAGAAGATTTTCCTCTTCCTGCACCTAGAGAAAAGACTGGCACAGAAGATTTTCCTCTTCCTGCACCTAGAGAAAAGACTGGCACAGAAGATTTTCCTTTTCCTGCACCTAGGGAAAAGACTGGCACAGAAGATTTTCCTTTTCCTGCACCTAGAGAAAAGACTGGCACAGAAGATTTTCCTTTTCCTGCACCTAGAGAAAAGGATGGTAAATATAAGCAACAGAAGGAAAGAAATCCTGAGATAGAGCTTAATATAGCATTAACTAAGATATTTAAAATGCATAAGAATTGGAAAGATGTATATGATTTAGCAAGGGGGCAAAATCCAATAATGGATGCATTTAAAGGTGAGGTATTAAAATATGATAGTATAACGCATGAATCTATAGAGAAGCCATTAAAAAGGGCATTATATGCTATAATTCAGGCTAGAGTATATTCTGCTTTAGGGGTAGCAGGGAGTAAATTTCCTGATTATTTGGGGACGATTAAGAGTAAGAGATTTGCAGACCATATAGTTGCTAATGTTGTACATAGAGTATTAGAGAATGGAGATGAGGGTTAATGCGTAATACAAATACAAGCAGTTTAGATAGAGTTATAAATGAAGAAATTGGAAAAGCATTACTTAATCTAGCAAAACGGAGTAATAAAAAGATTGACCCTAGTCATATAGATTTTGTAGGTAGAGCTGAAGAAAGATTTCAGAAGAGGATAGCAAATAGTCAGAAGATAGTAAATGATAATATAGAAAGGGAGAAAAGGGAAATGGCAATGCCATTTCCTGCACCAAAATTTACTGAGCCAGTACAACAACCATCTTTCAGTACTAATCAATTTGGTGAGCCTGTATTTACACCTAGGGAGACACAAAATTGCAGAGTAGTTACTACTGATGAAGTTGAGGTACCTGTTATAGATTATGATAGTAAATGGTTTAAGATGAGGAAGAAATTATTTGAGAATAGTACTGGAACATCTTATGTATTTAAATGTTACTGGGATCAAGTACTGGAATCACTGAAGAAGTTATATCCTGACTCAGGTATAGTGAAGTTTATAGAGATAAGGCAGGATACAATAATATTAAATAAGAAACAATTGAGTTTATCACGTATACTTGGTGGGGAATATGAAATAGAATTAGTAGATATGCTTGATATAGTGAGTTTATTAACAAGGTATAAGTTTGTAAAGATATTGAACTTAGATGGGGTTGCAATGTCTAAAACAAGAATGGACTATGGTAGTATAGATGTAGGTATTAAGGATTATTTTGAAAAGGCACCTAATTTACAGCAGGTTGGATTGATAAGTATTGGTGAGAGTAAACCTAAACATATATTATATAGAGAGCCATTCCTAGCTAATGCCAATAAAGCATTAGAAAATGCTAGGGGTGATTTAGGGAAAGAGGAATTAAAAGAGAAGATAAGTTTATTTTCTGCATCGAAGATACCTAAATTTGGTAAGATATCACCTGGAATGATTTCAAGAGGTGCAATAAGAGCAAGGAATTTTGGAGGTAAATTAGGGAGTCAGTTTGAAGAGCAACTACTTAGAGAGAAGACTAATTGGGGAGCAACACTTAAATATGGATTATTTGGTTTAGCATCTGGGGTAGTTGGTGTGGCATCAGGTGCAGTAGGTAAAGTAGTAGATGGTGCAGGAACATTATTTAATTTATTTAAGGACGATTAATCCTGAATAGGTATGCCATAAAATTTTAAGCTTAGTTAGCATGCTAGATTTTTAGAGTAGCATTGAGTTATTTCCAGCATTATTTATTAAAGTTAAAAATTAATTAGGTATTTTTCACAGAAAAAAATTAAATATTTACAGTATGAAAAACTATAGTATTCATTGAAGAAAAAATGGGTAATCAATGGGGTTAAAAAATTGAGATTTTGGAAGTAGAGAAATTGAGAAGGAAAAAATGAGAGAGAAGGAAATAAGGAAATAAAGTGGGAATAGAGTAGAGGTACTGGTAGAAGTGCTTCTACTTTATTATGTTTATAGGCTTAGGGGTTAAAATAGGGAATTATTGATATTCAGTTATAATATATAATATACATAACAATACACGTGTTTATTGCAATAAATTATACATGTGTTTCAATAAAAATATAGAAATTTTTAAAGTAAGGAGCATAGAATATGGAATATAAGCGATTAAAGGATATAGATTTGCAAGAAAACATAAATAGAAGGGTATTCATAAAGTTTATGGCAAGGGATGTAGATGTAAGAACACAGAAAGATGGGATGACAAAATATTTAACATTAAGTTTATGTGACTTAGATGTAAAAGTAGATGCTAAGAAATTTGGAGCAACAGATGATGAGATATCACTAATGAAGAAAGGGGCTATTTATAGGGGAGCAATTGATGTAAAGGAGTATGCTAAATCTCCTACGGGGTATAGTTGTATTATATATAATTTTGAAGCAATTGATGAAAATCCATCTTCATATGTAGAGTGGACTAGTGGCATGGAACATGCACAGTCTATAATACAGTCTGCATTAACAGATATAGGGGAAAGTATATATAAGAGTTTAATATATAATATAATAATGGAGAATTGGGATAGATTTAGTATTTGGACAGCGGCTAGTAGTTTTCATCATAATCAATTAGGAGGTTTACTTGTTCATACAGCTGAGGTAATAGAGCAAGCAGATAAGATAGCAGAGTTTTGGGAGAGTAAATACGGTCCAGGATTTATAAATAGACCTTTAGTATTAAGTGCAGCACTATTACATGATATAGCTAAGACACAGGAATTAAGTGTTGATGCATTAAATGGGACAACTGAGTATAGTACACAGGCTTCACTTGAAACACATATAACTATGTGTGTATCTATGATAGATGTACAGGCATATAAGCAGAGTTTTGGTAGGCAAGTTTACAATGTAAATGAATTAGATGCAGATGATAAAGTGGGATTAAAGAGTGATGAACAGATTAAAAGTGAGCAAGAGGCATTGAGTTTATTAAAGCACTGTATACTTGCACATCATGGTAAATTAGAATATGGTAGCCCGATATCTATGAATTGTCCTGAGGCTAATATAGTACACATGGCTGATGAGTTAAGTGCAGTAATGTACAGATATAATAGAGCATTTAGTAACATGGAGTCAGGAAAAAGCAGCACACAGTGGATAGGTGGACAACCAATAACAACATATAAGGATTTATCAAAATCATAATTTATATACATATATAAATTAGATATTAAAATAAATTTATGGATAGGAGTCGATTAATAGTATGAGTAAAAAGGTAGTGGATGAGCAAGAGCAGAAGGGTGGAGCTACTAATAATAAGACCACTGCATTATTGATAGTTGGGGTTATGTTAGGAAGTGCAGTAGGAAGTGGTGCTGGAGCTTATTTATTAGGTAAAAACAATCAAAATAGCACAGAGCCAACACAGGTATTAGAGGAAACAATTAATACAGATGAGTCTACAACTGATGAATCTAATAGTGATGATGAATATACACCTATAGATGTAGATGCTAGTGAGCAAGAGGTTATATTAGCAGATATTCAGTCAGAGATTGATTATTTAGATTCCATATCTAAATATGTAGAGGTACAAATAGGGGAAGATAGTTATGATGGTTATTTGTATAATACACATGGTGAGATTTTGGCACAGAGTCAGAATAATGAATATACAGTAGTGTTTACGAATGATGGTAGATGTGTTAGAGTAGCATCAGAGGGAGATGAAGAGAATGGTAGTACATCATTGACTTATAATTCTTCTATTGATGTAATGAAACAGTGTAAAAATGCACTAAATAATATGAATTATTCTGGTTATACACTTAAAAAAGTAGAGCATACAAATGAAGATGAGCTTAAAGAGGGGGTAAGGGAGTATGTAATAGATATAAGAGGAAGGGATGCATGTATAGCATTATATAATGGAGTAGGTGATGGTAATTCCTTTGGTGGGAAGCTTATTGATACAATAGTGAGTTATTTAGCAGAGAGTACAGGTGGTACATGGGAGCCACATATAGAATTAGGAATGTTATACAGTAATAACCATGATTTTATGGCATATTTAAATTTAATGGTAAATGATGAACCACAGAATAACTGGTTATTATTAAGGTATGCAGAGGTACCAGATTGGCAATTAGATGAAAAGTTTTATACAGTAGAGTTTACGGAGGAAAATGCTGAGGAAGTGTGTGAGTTAGTAGCAAAAGCAACATCTGATATTTATTCTATTATTGAGGATGATATAGCATCTAGAGAAACAGAGAGTAACACAACAGATGAGAGTAATACAGATGAGAGTACATCGTCAGATGAGTAAGAGGAAAGGTAGGGTTTTTGAGTAATGGCGAATACAGAAGAGAAAAAGAATCAAAAGAAGTTAGCTAAATACAAGCCTAAAAAGCAGAAAAAGCCAATTAATTTAAGTAAGGTATTAATGGGTGTAATTTTTGCATTTTATTTAATAGCTCAAATAGTGGTAGCAGTGCAAAATGCAAAACCATCAAGTGGATCATTAAAATATAATGAATTATTTGAGATGTTAGATAGCGGTAAAGTTAAGGAGATATCAGCTACATCTGGTGAAAATCTTGTTACAGTTTATACAAATGATGGTAAGAAATATGATATGGTAAATCCACGGAGTCAAACCTTTATAGAAGATTTGATGAAGCATGGAGCAGATATAAAATATCATAAGCAGACCACAGTTGGTGCCATAACTAATATATTAGTTACATTACCGATGGTTATGATTATGATGATGTTTGCAGTTTATATAGCAGGTACGATTATAGGAAGTAATACGAAGATGTTTACATTATTGAAACCTGGTGAAAATGACACAACATTTGATAGTGTAAAGGGAATGAGTGAAACTAAGAAAGAGGTACAGTTTGCAGTAGATCAGTTAAAGAATTGGGAGAGTTTAGCAAAAGTAGGGGCTAGACCATGCAAGGGATTATTATTATATGGACCTCCTGGAACAGGTAAAACATTGATAGCAAAGGCAATAGCCAATGAGGCAGGTGTACCATTTATTAGTGCAGCAGGTAGCGATTTTAATGAAGTATTTGTAGGTGTCGGAGCAGCAAGGGTAAGAAGTTTATGGTTACTTGCAATGGAGAATGCACCATGTATAATATTCATAGATGAAATAGATTGTTTGGGTAAACGTAGAAAAGGTGGAGATGGAGCAAGTAATGATGCTAATCAGACACTGAATAGTTTATTACAGAAGATGGATGGTTTAAATAAGACGAATGGTGTATTAGTAATAGGTGCGACTAATAGAAAAGATGACCTTGATGATGCATTATTGAGACCTGGTCGTTTTGATAGACATTATTTTGTTGGACCTCCTTCAAATAAGAAAGATAGAGATGAAATGGTACAGTTCTATTTACAGGATAAGGTAATGGAAGAGGATGTTACATTAGAGGAGGCAAGTAAGTTATGTGTAGGTTTAACAGGAGCAGAGATTGAGGAAAGTTTAAATGAGGCAGTATACACAAGTTTAAGAGAAGGGCGTAATGGTACAATTAAGATAAGTGATATAGATGAAGCGGTAATGAAATTACATACTGAAGGTGTAAAAAAGGAACATACATCTGAGAGGGATATAGAAATTACATCAATACATGAGGCTGGTCATACGGTAGTGGCATTATTACAGGGTATGTCATTAAGTAAAGTAAGCATAGCACCTTACAGTAGTGGTGCAGGTGGTGTGACGGTGAAAGACCTTGATAAAACATTTGATATGAAATTAAAGTTACAGAGTGATATAGATAATGATATTAGGATGTATCTTGGTGGAATGTTGGCAGAGGACATTCATTATGGTGAACATACACAGGGTTGTAGTAATGACCTTGAAAATGCTACAGGGTTAGTTTATAACATGGTTACATCTTATGGTCAAGGGGATCATTTATTTAATGAGAATGTTTTAATGGAGCATGGTATTTCACATTTACTTGAACAGGATATAGTAGAGGAGTGTAATAGGAGATTAAATACATATAAAGCTGATGCTAAGCAATTATTAGAGGAGAATTTTAGTTTAGTATTAACATTAGCAGAGTATTTAAGAGCAAACATGACAATGGTTACACCAACACTTGAAAAGATTAGAGCATTGCAAGTAGAAGATAATAAATAAATTATACAGGGATAAGTTGAAAAGGCTTATCCCTGTATTTAGGATATAGAAAAAATAGATATACAATTTGAAAAAATTAATTTACGTGTAAATATACATGTTAATATAGTTATTAAATAAAAAATTTAAGAAAAGGAGCGCATGAAATATGGCAATTTTAGAAGTTAAGGTAGAGGAGATAAAGAACAGCAGAGGTAAGGTGACAGCATATAAGCTTGTAGATGGAGCAGGTGGAGTTATGAATGTAAATCCACAATCTTTGATCACTGCAATTAAGGGTAATAAGATTAAGTGTAATAATGCATTTATTAACAAAGCTGGAAAGTTAGAGGTTCAGGATTTGGTGTCTAAAGAAGTACAGCAAATTGTTAAAGATACTATTGCAGATGTAAAGGAGAAGGAAATTAAAAAGGATAATGTTATTGTAGATAATACAAATAAAGTTGAAGAGGTAGCTAAGGAAAAAGTGGAAGAAAGTAAAGAAGAGGATAAGACAGTTGTAGAGGACACAATTAAAGTTGAAGATAAAGAGGAAGTAAATAAGCATACAGTTGAAAATAAAGAGGAAGCAGTTACAGTTGAGGAAAAAGTGGAAGAAAGTAGAGAGGAGGAAGAGACAGATAAGACAGTTGCAGTATCTGATGATATTATAGCAGTGGATAAGAAGGATAACGAAGAGGTTATTAATGATAATTTCTTTGATATCTTCAATTCTCATGTCAATGGCATTTATAAGGATGAGAATGAGGTTAATAGTTATTTAAGCTACATTGCAAATACAGTAAATGCATTTGATGATAAAAAGTATGACAGATTTGTAAAATGGGTAGATGCAACATCTAAAGCCTTAGCTGATAATAATGCACTTGTTACACAGCTTAACAGATGGTGGACAAATAGTGTTGATGGTGTAGCATTTGATAATAGTGTTGTAAAAGAGGATATTTGCACATGGGCAATTATTTCTGGTGTAGGAGTTTATGATAGATTGAAAGTAGATAGTGTATCCTATGATGACATTAAGCATATCGAATCATACACAATGTTTAACGGTGATAATATCTACAAATATGCCTTAAATCATGTATCAAGAGATATTCTGACAAGAAAATAAGAAGTAATGTAATATGGAAATGACTCGACTCATTTCCATATTTTTAGTTTAGAAAGGAAGAGAGAATAATGACATACAGAGATATGATAAGCAAGTCCATAGAGGGAGTTTACACAACAGGTATAGCAAATAAGATATTGCAGCATATGGACAGGGTAAGAAATACAAGTGATTTAAATCACTCTAGGCGTTGGGTAATGGAATTATTGCAAAATGCAGGTGATACTGCATATAAAGAAAGCGATGGGGTTGATGTAAAGATTACATTATGTGATGACAGATTATATTTTGAGCATACAGGTAGACCATTTAGAATTAAGGATATTTTATCCATTATTAATCAGGTGTCATCTAAAGATGCAAGTAATGATACAGTAGGTAAATTTGGTACTGGTTTTGTATCTACATTTCAGTTAAGTGAGATAGTAGATATTGATAGTATTTTAAAGGATGAAGATTTACCATATAAAAAATTTCACATTACAATTGATAGGCAGGGGCATGATAAAAATGAGATTTTAAAATCTATAGATGAGTCTATGCAAGAGTTATATAGAGTTGATGATAATGATTTAGATGGGCAATTTAAGAAGGTTGATTTTAATACAAGGTTTACATATTATTTAAGTAATACTGAAAGTAAAGAGAGTGCAAGATTAGGGTTAGAGGATTTAAAGCAGAGTGTGTTATACATATTATTATTTACACATAATATAAAGAGTATAACAATAAACATGGGTGATGAACAATTAAATTTCAAGAGGGGAACAGATACAGAGGTTTATCAAAATTTATATAGATTAGTGATAGTAGAGAATGATAAGAAATATCATAATTTATTACACATAAAAAATACTAGTGAGAATATTGAAATAGCAACAACAGTTGATGCAAATGACAGGTTTACAGGTTTAGGAAGTAATGTATCTAGGTTATATGCAATGTTTCCACTGATAGGTTCTGAGGATTTTCCATTTCCTGTAGTAATAAATTCATTAGATTTTAAGGTTACTGAGCCTAGGGATGGGATTACACTTGTAGATAATGTAAAATCAGTAGATTCAGTGACAAATAAGAGATTGATTAATGATGCAATTTTATTATATGATGAATTTATTGATAGTGTACTTGTCTCAGGCTTGTTTACAGGTTTTGAGGGGATAGTGGAGATACCAGAATACAAGGAAAAGAAGGAGCATTCAGAAAGTTATATTAAGGATAACGTATATAAAGGATTATTTAACATTATATCAAAATATAACATTATAAAAATAGCAGATGAAGAGTATACTAGTATAGGTAATGTAACAATTATAGTAGGTAATAATGAAAATGGAGAAAAGCAATTAATTTATGATATTATACATAATTATATGGATGGTATAATGGTACAACTTGTTGGAGACGAGCATTGGGATACAGCATTAAAGCCATATAGTAAAATTGATGGGATTAAAGTAGAAAGCATTAATGCATCTAAATTACTTAAGAATCCATTTAAATATAAGATTAAATCAAAAGTAAAATTAGTTGATTATGCAAATGACTTATATAAGCTTAGCCAATTAGGGTATAGTGAGTTAGTTAATACGGGGAAAGCAAAGATATTTCCAACACAACAATGTGAGCTGGTAGATATAAACAGTGTTTATATAGATAAAGAAATACCTGAAAAATTTAAAGAAGTGAGTGATCGTATAGATAGGGAGTTTGCATTTGCTAAAAATTTATCTAGGCATAGAGGTAATGTAAGAGTGCAATCACATATAAACTTGGAGATTAGGAAAGTATTACTTGATAAAGAGTTTAAATATACAGATGGAATTAAGGATTATGATGTATCTAAGTTGATAATGTATTTAAGTGAGTATTCGTCATTTAATAAAGGAAATATAAATGATATAGGAAATGACACTATTATTAGTGTAAATCATAAATTACTTAGTTGTAGTGATAATGAGGAGTTATATGATTGTGTAGATAAATTGCTTGATTTAGCGTTTGGATATGGGAGCGTTTATAAAAGGTTACCTGAATCAGATTATGAAAGGTTTAATGGAGTATGGTCTAAGGTATTAAGGAATGAAGTGGAAATTGCATTAAAAACAATAGGAGTGAAATATAGGAGTATACATGATTTTGAATGCATTTGTAATATAGAAGATGGCATAGCATGGATAAACAACTTATTAAATTTTGCTAATACATTTAGGCTGGATTCAAGGTATTATATAATGGTAGCTAAAGATGGATCAATATTTAGGTATAGGAACAATGCTTATATAGATGACGTAAGTGTAGAGGATATGTACAAAGTCTATAGTACACTAGTTAAGGATGACATAGATGAGCTTGAGCTTGCACTTGATACTGTTGAGGGTGAAAATATATTTAATAGTCATAAGCATATTATAGATAAAAGGATGAATAATGCTATTTTAAAACTACAAAGATTTACGGATAGTATGATTTGTGGAGAGGTATTAAATGCAGTAGATAAATTATTAGCAAGTAAGTCATTGTCAAATGCAACAGAAGAGGAACAGGATGCATGTACAGAATTAGCTAATATAATAATGAATAATAATGAATATGCAAGTAAATATTTAGTAAGATATAGTGGTGAGGAGGAAGTAATGAAATTGTTTACTCCTAAGGCTACACAGAAATTGCATAGAAAAGCAGAGGAATTAAAGGTTGAGAATGAGGAACTTAGGGAGAGGATAAAGCAATTAGAGGAAAAAGGAGTTAAACCTGAGATAGAGATACCTGAGGATACTATGATTAATATGGGTGACATTACATTTGATATGTCAGATATACCAACTGGAATGACACTTGAAGATTATTGTAAACAAGTAGGAAAAGCAGGAGAACAATATGGATTAGAATATATAAAAGATAAGGTTTTAGAGAGTGGAGCAGTTATTATAGAGGAGGAGTCCGGAAGGATAAAACTTGAAAGAGATGGAGAGAGTATTATAATAATAGTGGGGGATACAGAGTTAAAGACACAAGAGGGTTATGATATACGAGTTGAGTATGGGGATAAGCGAATAGAGTATTATGAAATAAAGACACATACGAGCACTAGTAGCTGTAGAAATACTTTAAAGTTGAGTAGGAGTCAATTTAAATATAGCTTAGAGTATATTAATAATTTTAATGTATTAAAGGTAGAGGTAAGTAAGGAATTAGGTTTAGTAGGAATAAAGCAATTTAATATTGTCAGTGATACAGTTAATAAGAAATTAACAACAGATGATATAACATTTTATACAGAGTAATAAGAGCATTGGGAGAGAGTGGGAGTTTACCACTCTCTTTTTAATGCAGTGAGTGATAAAAGAAATACAATAGATTTATCACCATACAATAGTAAAATTTATATGTAATCCATAAAATATACATATAATGCAAATAAATTTACAACAGCCTCAATAGAAGACATATCCCCATTACTACTGAATTTAATATACAGATTATAGTCATAAAACTAGAAATAAAAATATAAGGAATACAAAAACATGACTAGCTATATAAAGGGGAATGCATATTTAATAGAATAGGCATTAATATAAGTGTAGAAATCGATCCGACTCCGTAATATAGATACAGAGGAGAAAAGGTGTGGGGAGGAAAGAAAGGCAGGACGGTGTACATATAAAAGCCAGTGATTAGGGGTCATTGGTTTTAATTCTAAAGTGATTATGCATTATGAATGTAAATTTACAGTCTTTGCTTAATGTAATCAGATGTAAGAGAAAAAAGAGGAAG
>Ga0326512_10002403_pt1 | contig 13875 bp, 13 predicted proteins | sample 1_2617_0518_D_FD_203652 | JGI IMG/M metagenome (GOLD analysis project Ga0326512, IMG submission 203652) | Bovine rumen microbial communities from UC Davis, California, United States - 1_2617_0518 | ecosystem: Host-associated > Mammals > Digestive system > Stomach > Rumen | place: USA... | reverse complement strand
ACGCTTATCGCCTCAAGACTTTCCGCGACGGCGTTGAACGTGGCATCGGACTCGCCCGCCTTCTCCATGGAGTCGGAGAGCCTCTTCATGTTGCCCGTCACGTCTGCCGTGACCGTCTCGTTGCGACGGTCCAGCTCCTCCTGCGCCGCAGCCGCGTCCTTTATGACTTGGTTGGCCTCGTTCATCTTCTCGGTGGCGTTGGAAATCTTGCCGTCGAGCGTGGACACGACCTCGGAAGTCTTCTCGAACTCGGTCTTGCTCTGCTCAAGAGCGTTCTTGGTCTGCTTGAGATGTTCCTTGTAGGCACCCTCTGCTAGGTCAGCCCTGCCGACCTTCTCGATGTAGTTGTCGATCCACTCCTGCTTGCCGGCCTCGGTGCGTAGGTTCCTGTACTCGGCTGCGAGGTCCATGACGGTCTGCCGCGCGTCCTCCTGCTCGCCAATCGCCTTCGCGTAGTCGTCGCTGTAGTAGTCGATGAGCGCCTGCTGCTTGCGGGCCTCGATGTTGGCGAGGATTACGCCGGTGTTCTCCTGAATCTTGCCCGTCTGCGTGTCGATGATGTTGCCGTACTCGTCAAGTCCAAGGTTGGTGTTGCACTGCTCGTTCAGACCCTGAAGGGCCGCTGCAAGCTTGCTGGTCTCCTCCTTGGATCGGTCTGACTTGTCGCCGAGCGTCTCAATGGTCCTCGCGTAATTGTTCAGCTGCCCAGCGTAGTTGCTGTACTGCCTGTTGGAGTCCTCGAGCGTCTTTGTGAGGTCTGCGAGCCTGCTCTCGCTCCTGCCCGCATTGTCCATGAGCTCGCCGATGGATGCCTTTGCGCCGTCAACCTCGCCTGCCGCCACGACGGACGCGTGGCCGACGCCCGCGATGGCGTCCGTAAGCCCCTCGGTTGCCGCAACGTGGTCCTGATAGCGCTGGTAGAGCTGGTACAGGCTGTAGCCGATGACCGCGATGCCCGCCACCACGGCACCGACCGCAAGACCCTTCAGCAGGGCCATGCCGAGCTGCCCGCCGACTATCTGCACCTTCTCCATCGCAGACATAGTGGACTTCAATGAGGCTACGGCTTCCTTGCCGCCGATTGCAAAGGCCTTTTTGACCACTGCGGAACCACTGACAACTGTATCGACCCAATCGTGGAACTGACCCCTGGCCTCCGCGACCGTCGCGCCCATCGACAGCATCGGGCCGAGCGCGGCTGTAATGCCGCCAAAAGCCACTATCCACTTCTTAGTGTCAACGCTGAGGGTTGAGAACCATTCGGAGAGGTCTTGCAGACCGTCAGAGAGCATGTGAATCCACGGCACGGCGCCCTCGCTCAGCTCGGCGAGCGCGTTCTGGCCGATGTTCTTGAGAATCTGCATCTGGCCGGAGAAGCCTTCGGCCTTCTTCGCTGCCTCGTTCGCGGCGTCGCCCGCCTGCCCCCACTCGTCCGAGATGCCGTTCCAAGCGTCCTCGGACATACGCAGGTTGTCGTTAAGCCCATCCACCGTCTGCATGAGGCCCTCGATGGCCTGCTTCTGGCGGACGGCCTTGATGCCGAGGTCCTGCAGCACCTTGTCTGCGGAGCCCTCTGCGCCCTCGATGTCGTTTAGGCCCCTGATGAACGCCTCGAGGACCGTTATCGGGTCGTCCTCCCACGCCTTGGCGAAGTCGTCGGCAGACATGTGGGCAACGTCAGCGATGAGCTGCAGGTCGCCCTTTGCGGCATCCACGGCATCATGGATGGTCGCCGCCATGTCCTTCGGTGCCTCGTTCCACTCCTCCGTGAACTCGTCCACGGTCTTGCCGGTGAGGGACGCGAACACGGTCAGCTTGTCTCCGCCCTCCTGCACGGCGGCTTCGATTGCTTCGAAGCTCGTGTCCATCGTGCCGGCAGCGGCGGAAACCGCAGTCTCCATGAAGCTCATCGTGCGACTTATCGCGGTACCTGCGGCCTCGGCGTTCTGTCCCGTGCTGGCGATGGAGCTGGCAAGCGCCAATATGTCGCTGCCGCTCATGCCGACGATGCTGCCCATCGAGCCGATGCGCTCGGCGATGTTGGCAATCTCGGTCTCGGTGGAGGCCCCGTTGTTGCCCAGACGCACGAGCGCGTCGGAGAAGCCAACGTAGTCTTCCTCGGTGAGGTGCAGGATGTTCGCGAGGTGTCCCAACGTCTCTGCGGCGCCCTCCACATCAAGGTTGGTGGCAACATCAATATTTGAAATAACCTCTGCAAAAGTCTCCAGCGAGTCTGTAGCCACTCCCAATTCGCCGCCGATTGCCTCTATCTGGAGAATCTGGTCGGCGCTGGTTACGTGGGTGCGCGAGAACTCGATGGCGCTCTTCCTGAGAGCCTCGAACTGCTCCTCGGTGCCCTCGACCGTCTTGCGCATGTCGCGGTACGCCGAATCGACCGTGGCGCCCGCGTCGGCCATCTTGTAGCCGAGCGCGGAAAGCGCCGGAGTGACCGTCGCGGAGAGCGTCATGCCGAGCGACTTGACGGTTGACGGGTTGATGATGGCGTCGCTCTTGAACTTCAACTCGTACTGAACCTGTTTCAGGCTTGACTTGGCCTCGTCAGACTCCTGCGAGACCTCGCGCATGGCCTGAGCGGTCTTCGCGAGCTCCTTCTCGGTCTTAGCGGAGTCGTAGGCCGTCTCCAGCTCGTTCTCCTTGGCCTTGGCCTTGTCCAGCTCGCCCTCGAGCTGCACCAGCTCGGCCTCCGCCTTCTCTATCTCGCCAGTCGGGTTCTGGAACAGCTTGACCTCGCGCGCTTTTGCCAGCTTGTCAACGGACGCACTCAGCTCGTCAACCGCCTCCTGCTGCTGTTCGAGCGAGCTCTTTGCGGTCTTGGCGTGGTCCTGCTGCTCCTCAAGCTTGGTGTTGAAGCTAGCGGCCTGCGCCTGTGCGGCCTTGTAGGCGTCATCGACGCGATCAATCTCGGCTGGCAGCTCTTGCAGACGGTTGTACATGCCCCACTTGGTGTCCATGTCAACATTGGGGTCGTCAAAGACTTGACTATATGTGGTGTCAAGTTCCTTGTACTCACGCTTCAACGCCTCGAGCTGCTCACCGAGTTCTTCTGCCTCTGCCTGAGCCTTGTCGAAGTCAACCTGCGCCGTGTCGAGAGCCTTCTGGTGCGTGGCGACTTCCTGCTCCCTCTTGGCGAGCTCCTTCATCGCGTCGGAAAGATCCTGCGTGCCCTTCTTCCACTTGAGGACGGCATCGCTGTACCCCGCTAGGGTCTCATCGCCCCTAACCATGCTGATGGCTTGGCTCAGGCCGGTAACCTGGTCCTCGAGGTTCGCCACCTCGGCGCGCTGGTTGGAAAGCTCCTTGTGTGCCTTGCGCGCGGCCTCTGCGGACTCCTCTACCCACTTTGCGAGGTCCTCGTGCTGCTTTGCCGCCTCGCCGGCACCAGTGGCGTCAAGATGTCCCATCTCCTGCCGCAGAAGCTCGACCTTCTCCTCGGTGAGCTTCGCCTTCTGCTGCAAGTCGTCAAAGTACCGCTTCGCTAGCTCGACGTTGCCGGGGTCAATCTTCATCGCCTCGCCCGTGCGCTCCAAGTCGGCATCGAGGTTGTCTATGGCGGCGTCAATCGACCTAACCTCCGACTCGAGGGACTGGAACCACGGCGTTCTGCCAACCTCGGTCATCCCATCGTCAAGCTCGCGCATCGTCTGCGAGAACTTTTCGACCTCTGAGTCAACGCGCCGAACGTCGGTGCCCATCTGATCCCATCGGAGAGCTTCATCAAAGCTCTTCTTCTCTGCCTGCGCCTCCTTGAAGGTCTTCTGGAGGTCGCGAACGGTGGAGATAGCGGAGTCTTCGATGGCAATGTCGAGGTCGTTTGCGCTCTTGACCACATCGTCAAGGTCCATCCCGCGCTTGAACATGTCGTGGAAGTTGAGTTCCTTGAACTCCTTTGCCCTCGCGATGTCGGCGTCGGAGATGAGCGGGGCAAGGCTGAGGGGGTCTTGTGCGCGCTCCTGCTGGATGCGGCTGAGTTCAGCCTCGAACTCGCGCAGCGTCGTGGTGCTCCTCATGAGGCGGTCTGCGTCCGCCTGAGACAGCATCATGTTCTGCCTCATGAAGTCTGCGCCCTTGTCACGCGAGAGGCGGTTCCACGCCTCGTAAATCTGCGCGAGCGAGCCCGTCAGCTTGTTGTAGCGCTCGTCTGCCTGCTTGGCCTTGAGTGCGAGGTTCTCGGTCTCGCTGGCGAGCTGCCTGACGGTCTTCTGCGTGCCATCGGCGTTCTTTAGATGGGTGAACGAGTCGCCCAGCTGCTGCATGGCGGTACGCGTAATCTGAGCCTTGGACTGCAGGCTCTGCATGCGGTCGCTCGTGATCTTGATGCGCGTCGCGACGTTGCCCAGGTCGTGCGGGTCGAACTGCATGGCGCGCGTAATCTGCCTAATCTGGCGCTGCAGCTCCGCCGCGCTCTTGGTGGACGCCTTGAGGGCGTTCGTGAGCTTGGTAGTGTTGCCGCCAATGCGAATCTCTAGACCGGCGTACTCCGCCATGCGAACCACCTACCCCAGCATCGTTCGTATGTCCTGTTGCGTGGCCTTGGTGACGGTCACGTCAACCTCTTGTTCCTCTTTGGTCGGCCCACCGTCGTTCATGGCGGCGAGGTCGAATATGATCTCCCCGAACGGGACCTCTGCCAGCTCGCGCCGCGAGTACCCGAGCCTGAGAGCAGACACCCACACCTTCGAGTAGTGGAGGCGCGACGGCTCATCGTGCTCGTTGTCGCTACTGCTGCTCCCTTGCAGCCTTAGCGAGTCTGGCGGATAGGGCACGAAAGGTGGCATCTATCTCGCGCGTCACGCACGTGTGAAGGTCGGAGAAGTCGATGATGTCGGCTGCGTGCGACTCTATGAACTCTTCGTAGTCGGGGATTGGCTCAACGCCCTTGTTGAGCCCCGCAACGTCCCCCGAGCGCAGCATCGCCCACGTGGCACGCATGTCCGCGTCCCAATCGATGCCGACGAGCGCCGAGAACGTCATATCGTCAGCCTCGCCCGTGTCCATCACGTCGTTTATGAGCGAGTGGTGCTTGGACGAGTGGTTTTCCATGAACGCCTGCTCGTACAGCTTGATGGCGTACATGGAGCACACGGCCACGTGAACGTCGTCACCGTCGCCGTAGCGCAGCGGGTTGCGCACGCCACGCCCAGAGGCGTTCTTGTACCGAATGAGCATTGTCAACACTCCTGTCTGTGTCGAAGTATGCGAGAGGCCCCGCCAGCGCAGTGACAGGATGCGCAGCGGGGCCGTCTCTACGTGTTGTTGGTGTGCCTGCGACCTGCGCTTACGCCTTGGTTGGCACCGGCACGGACTGATACCAGCCGGCAAACGCGGTGTCTGCGGTGCAAGCCGAGCCCTTGACCACGTTCTTGGTCTCGCCCGAGAGGGTGAAGTCCTTGCCGATGGCGGTGAACTCGAGATCCTGAGTGTCGGGGGTGGTGGAGTCGGACTTGGTGTTGGCGGGGGCGGCGACGCGCTGGGCGGTGCAGTTGAAGAACACGTAGCGCTTCTGGTCGGCATCGCCCTCGACCTCGTACATGAGGGCGAAGGACTTGCTCACGGCGTCGGAGAGCTCGACCTGCATGCCGTTGTCGTCCACGACCTCTCCGAGGACATCGACCTTGAACTGGTCGGGCACCTTCGCGAGCGTGAGGGTGCCGGTGTAGCCGCCGTTGACGGCGGGAGAGATGTAGTAGGCGATGTTATCCGCATAGAACGTCTCGGGGTCGCTACCCTCGCGGTTGAGGGTGAGGGCGGTGGCGCCGGGGAGTGCGACGGGAGTGCCATAGGTGTTGTTGGTGATGACGGCGTAGTACGCCTTGGAGAGTCCGAACTGGACCTTAGAAGCCTCGGCCATGATGGCCTCCTATTCTGCTCTGTAGTGATAAGTGAACTCGTACTGCTCGATGTGGCAGACCTCGGACTCTGACCAGAGGCCCGTCTCGTCGGGGACGCACCCAAGGGAGAGAATCGCGTCCCTCACGAGCTTCTCGGTCGCAGGGTTGGAAACCTTCTCGAACAGCTCGACGTGGAATCGCGGAAGCCCCGCGTAGATGGTGCCATCGGCAACGAAGCCGCCTGCCGACTCCACCGTGTAGACGAAGAACGGTGGGGTCGGAGCCTTGCCAACGGGGTAGGCGTCCTGCCTACCAGGTATGCCGGTGGCCGTGAGGGCCGCGTACACGACTGACTTTGCGCTCATCGCAGCTCCCTCGCTACGTACTCGCCGATGTGCTCGCGCGCATACCTGAAGGCGTACTCTGCGGCGGGCTTGACGTGCTCGAACGCGCGCGTCTTGCCGCCGCCTATCTTCGCGTGGCCCTTCTCGAGGAGGTGCGGGAGACCCGGCTTTCGCGAGTATATGTGGCCCTCGGTGCCGTGCTTCTGGCGCAGCGCGCGGTAGGTGACGTGCCTGCCGTACTTCCAGTTCCCCTTGTGGTACTTGGCCTTGTAGGAACTCGCCCCGCGTCGCCACTCGTCGCGGCCAAGCTCTAGCGCGTCGTGCACGCACTGGAACACCGCCTCGTCGGAGGCATCGACTATATCGCCGAATATCTCGGACATGGCGGCGGCGAACTCGTCCTCCTCGACCCACAGGTGCTTACCCATTGTCGTTCCTCGCATGAGTCGCGTAGGTGAGGATGGTGTTGTCGCCGCGCGTGGACGAGTAGCTCAGGTCGTACTCGCGGCCCTCGAACACCGCCTGCGTCTCGCCGTGGAAGTCGATGGTGCGGACCTCGACCGACAGCTCCGGCTTGATGCCGAGCTGCGCGGCGGTGGCCCACGTCTCGAAGCCCACCGAGCGGACGTTGCAGAACACCTGCGTGTCCACGGGCTCGCCCTCGACCTCGTTGCCCTCGTCGTCAACGACCATGTTGGCCTCAACGTCACGGAGCGTTATGACCGAATCCCAGCGCACCGTCGCTCACCTCCGTCTCGTAGACGGCGTTGAAGCGGCTGTTGCCGAGCGAGCACAGGATGGAGTCGTAGGACTTCCCCAGACGCTCGGCCTCGTCGTTGTCGTAGCCGTAGTTGGCCTTGGCGTAGGTCACGATAGCGCGCTTCGCCATGGCGGGCAGCGCGGCCTCGTCAATGTCCTCGATGGAGAATGACGGGTCGAACGGGTCTGTTCCGAGCCACGTTGTCGATATGCCCTTGTTGGCGATGTCGAAGACAGCCGCCGTGATGAGGTCCGCAATCTCGGAGTCGGTGGCGTCATGCCCCACCCTCAGCGCGACCTTCACGTCTTCGAGCAGGGACATGACCACCACCTACCTATTCTTCTGTCTTGGGCTTGCGTGCGCGCGCGGTGCGCTTCGCGGGGGCCTTCTTGGGCTCCTCTGCGGTGACGGGTCCAGCCGCCACCTCGACCAGCACGGCACCCTCGGGCGCCTTGCCGTCCTCGAAGCGCCAGAACACGCCGCGCCACCTGTAGGTGCGCAGCATTAGGAGGCCGCCACGGTGATGTCCACGAAGCCTGCGGGGCGACGAACGGCGAGCTTTTCGCGGCACTCGGCGCGGACGGTCATGAGGTTCTTGATGAAGTCGTCCTGATCGGTGTTCACAGCCTCGATGGTCACGCCGTCAGCCTTGGTGACGAGCGACGCGCAGGAGTCGAACGCGCCGACGACCACGTGGTCTGCGGTGAGCTGGGTGGAGAGCACGATGGGGAGGTTCCAGATGTTCTCGCCGTGCAGGGCCTCGAAGTAGCCGCCGCCATAGTAGTCGTTCACCTGGTTCTTGCCGATGCGCAGAATCTTCCAGATGGCTGGGGTCATGACGATGGCGTTTGCCGGACGGCCGGAGTAGGTCATGGTGTCGGCGATTGCGTTGGCAATCTCGTCGGCGATGGCGACTGCGGTGCGGGTGACTGCGGTGGTCGCGCCGATGGTCTGGATGCCGGAGGTCGCGAGCAGGTTGGCGATGACCTTGGCCTGACGCTTGAAGTTCAGCTCGTAGAGCAGACGGCCATTGATGGCGGAGGCGAGGTAGCCGTAGTCATCGATGTACTCGTCGGACTCCTTGATGTAGGCCGCGATCTTCTCGAGGGTCACGGTCACTGCGGTCGGGTCGGCGAAGTGCACGCGGGACTTGGCCGCGCCCTCGGCGATGGAGTCGGCGATGGTGCCCTCCATGGCGCCCTCAACGAAGTACACGAGGGTGTTACCCTGAATGACCTCGCGGCCAAGCAGGTTCAGGACGCCCATGGACTCGCGCACGCCCTCGACCACGTTCAGGTCGTAGGTGGTGATGGCCTGAGTGGCCTGCGGCACGGTGGTCTTGTTGGGGGTCGTCTGCACGTCGGTGGCGGCGCGGGAGAACGCTGGAGCGACGATGTGGAAGGACTTGCCGTGGCCCTCGCTGCGGACGTAGTTGACGAAGTGCTCGCCGAGCGAGCGTGCCTGGTTCGGCATGGCGGGTGCCTCCTCTGTCGGGGTGTTGACTGCGGCGGTCGCGATGGACTCCACGGTGGAGCCGCCGCCGTTGAGCACGAGCTGGCGCTTCTCGGCGTTGAGAGCGGCCATGTTGGCGCGGTGCTCGTCCTCGGCCTTGTACAGGTTCATCTCGGAGTCGATGGCTTCCATCTGCTCGATGGTCGCGTCCTCGGGAAGGTTGGCGGAGAGCTCAAGCACCTCCGCGCGGCGGGTCATGTAGGCCTCGCCGTCCATGCGGCGCAGCTCGACGGCGCCCATGGGGGTGAACTCGGAAATCAGCATCCGATTCCTCCTAGTGTCGAAGTTGCATTGACTTGGCCCGTAGCTCCATGCGCTTACGTCTAAGCTCCATGGCCCTCTGGGCCTCCAACGCGCTTTGAAGTCGCTCCGCTTCAATCCTCTTGATCGCTCCGTCGAAATAGGAACGCGCGCTAATCTCGGTTCCATCGTTGGCGGGGAAGCCCTCGATGGCTGAAATGTCGTATAGCTTGGAAATCTTGGTGATGCGGGTGTGGTAAACGCCGTCGCTATCGACCGTGTACTCGAATCCGTCGTCGGCGATGTTGAAGCCGAAGCTCATGCGGTCAACGAGACCGTTCTTGATGGACTCGTAAAGCTCCTCGCGGCCACGCTTCGAGCCGCCGAGGTCCGCTTCGCCAATGCCGCCGTGCTCGTCAAACGCGAGAAGCAGCGAACCATTGCGGGTGCGAGCAAAAACATGCCCGTCATGATTGACCTGCATGATTACGTCGGACATGTCGCACGTGTCAAAGGCATGCGGGTCAATCTCCTCGAAGTAGCCAGGCCAAAGCTCGTAAGGCTCGTTGAAGGTAGTGAAGTAGCCGCGCACGCGGTAACTCTGCTCTTCCTTCTCTTCCGGCTCGCTTGCCTGAAAGTTGGAGACGGAGAAGTTGCGATACTGTCTGGTCTTTGGGTCAAAGGGCATCTCGGCCTCCTTCGCTAAGAAAAAAGCCCCTCAACGGGACTTGGGAACGTTTCTGGCTTGTCTTGGTAACACCAAACAAAACCGTATGCCTGTCTATACTTTCCTCGGCAACAGTTACCTATGTTTGAGGCTGCATATCCAGTTTGCTCTTGTGCATCCTTTAGGCTCTTGAAGGTGTTAACCAACTCTCCGCCAAGGGTGAATTGACAAACTGGACAACGCTTAATTAACTTGCTCTTGAGCCTTCCATCACTGATGTTCTGCTTCCACTCAGTAGGTCGCTTCTTACCTCTGCTTGCAGCACCAATGCGCTCTCGAACTTCATCAGACTGATGCCGCCCATACATTGGGTTGCCTTTACCCATGCGGTCAGAACTCATCTTCGCACGAGCATCATCTGACATACCCACAGCTTGAAGCTCACCACTTGCATATCTGCGTTTCAATGTGGTGCTTATCTTCTTGCGATGGTCACCAGACAATACTCTGCCCATATTGGCTTGCCTAAGCCTCAATAAACCCTCAGCAGATAGCTCATGTCCAAGACAACCGCCTCCACCTTTGGTGTGGTTGTAGCCATGCTCGGGATTGAACGTATCCCACTTCTCAATAAACCACTGTTCGAGGAAGTCCGCGTATTCCTTGGAACTTACCGAGCAAAGTACAACGTGCTCGAAATTATCCCAACCATACCTATCAATGGCTCTCTTGAAATGCTCTTGACCTCTATAGCCACGACCTTCGCCCCAACGTCTTTCGGGCCGTTGGCACGTCTGCCCGATGTATCGCTTGCCGTTAGGTGCCGTGTGGCAGTAGATGTAGAACGTCCTTCCTGCCACAAATGCCTCCTTAGATGTCTGGCTTCTCGACCGCGCCGTAGGCGTCGGCGTCGTTGTAAATCTGGTCGTCACCGCCGAGGTCGAAGTCAGGGTCGTCGCTCGGGTCTGGCACAGGCAGTCCCTCGCGACCGCCCGACGCGAACACCACCCTGCCGCTCATGTCCATCTGGAAGAACTCGCCGCGCACCATGAACACGTCCATGCCGGGGAGCCTCGGGAGGTCGAGGATGGCGCGGCCCTCGTTGACGGTCATGATTCCGTAGGAGGTCATGTCTCGGACGATGTTGCGCTTAGTGGCCGCGCTGACGAACTGGAGCCGGTCCGACCCGAACCAGATGCGGTTCGGCGCGTCGGACTGCGTGACCATCCTGCGGGAGAAGCACGCCTGGGTCAGGCCCTCGGACAGGTGCAGGAAGAACGTCTCGACCTTGCCCTCGTAGTAGGAGTCCCACTTGGCCTCGTCGGCCTTGTTCTGCAGGATGTCCTCGTTGCAGCCGAAGTAGTCGAAGACGTGCTTGTCGATGCGCTCCATCTCGTCGGTCGAGATGGTGTAGGTGGACGCCTTGACCTGCTCGATGTCGGCGAAGGTGGAGTCGTAGGTCATGAGCACGGTGTCGTTGTCGGTGAAGTTGCGCGCGTAGAACTCGTCGCGCTTCCTCGCCTGGTCCTCCGGCGCCACCTGCCCCACGACCTTGCCGATGAACTTGATCTTGCCGCCCAGCTCCACGGCATTGTGCTCGGCCTGCACCTGCATGTTGAGCAGGTCCATCGTGGCCTGAAGGTTGTTCGCCGTGCCGAAGTAGTCGCTGAGGTACTGGTACTTGGAGAGGCAACACACCTCCGACGCGGGGAACGCCATGTGCTCGCCCGTCCGCAGGTTGAACCGCACCCACATCTCGCCGTCCACGTCGATGAGGTCGGTGGTCTCGGGCTTCACAGGGAACAGGCCGTTGGTGTAGCCGCGCTCGTCGTAGGTAGGAACCACGAACGCCGTGCAGTCAACCTCGTATATGGTCGCGAGCCTGTACAGGAAGCGCGGCCACGTCATGTACGGGTTGGGCCAGCTCTCGAACGCCTTGACCAGCTCCGGCCTTCCGCCGCCCTTGATGTGAGGCTCGCCCTTCGAGCACGCGCTCGCGAACGCGTGGATGCACGCGCGGGTCAGCTCCATCTCGTAGACGCCGCCGCGCCACGTGCGGAACGACGGGTTGTACTCGGTGAGCGTCTGGAAGTAGCTTGAGGTCATCGACTCAGCATTTGACCGTCTGCGGAACCTGCCGAGAATCTTTGACAGGAGGTTGTCGCTCGCCAAGGGCCATCGCCTCCCCGCTAAAAGAAAAGGGGCCACGCGTCGAACGTGACCCCTAGATAGATATCCCACTGTAGCAAATGTAAAGGAATCGTCTGTAATTGTCAAGAGAATGTAAGCTCTCGTGGTTTATTCATGGAACAGTCGGTTTTTGCATAAAAAACCAATTCCTCTTCGTTACACTCAGCGGCGTAGCGGTGCCGCGCAGCGCCTCAAGCGCTTTAGGCGCGCGCAACGCGTCACCACGCCGCTGGGTGTAAAGAATACGAAAGAGTTCCCAGCTCAGAACAATAACCAACTATGCATAAACGCGACGAAAATATGCAAAGTGCTGGTCAAGCGTATTAAAGCGAGTGGTTTGTCAATAATTCATTAATTAAAACCGCAGGATAAGAAGGCCCCGAAAATGGGGCCTTTTTGCATAAAGTCTGGTTGTCTACGCAAGTCGCTGGTAGATGTGGCTATCTACGTCAGAATCGCCTTGTACTCGTCCTCGTGGCGCAGAAGGGCTATGTATCCGTCCAACTCGGCCATGAAGCCGTCTATCTTGTTGGCGCCCTTGCCCTCCTTCTTGTCGGGCAGGATGTTGAGGTTGGAGTCGTAGATCGCCATGACGTTCATGCGGCACCAGCGGTTGATGGGGTGCGCGTCGTCCACGAACCTGCCCTGCTGGTAGTCGGCGCGTATGCGGTACATCGGGTCGGAGAGCGTCTTGGTGCCCTGTATGACCTGCTCGCACCGCTCCTTGCCCACCATCTGCTCGAGCAGCTCGCGGTCTCCGCCGAGGATGTGCCACGGGTCGTATCCGATGGCGAACGTGTACAGCCCGTGCTCGTCGCGCAGCTCGTTGATGAACTCCGCCAGCACGGACACCGGCACCACGTTGCCAGGCACCACCCTCAGCAGCCCCTGGTCGCGCCACAGCCTGTAGGGCGCGTGGTCCTTGGTGGCCTTGTCCCCCTTGGTCTCCTGCGCGTCGAACTTGGTCTCGGGCATCCAGTACATGCTCGTCTCGTATATGTGCGGGTCGAACACCGCCAGCCCGCGCTCGTCCCTCGCTATGTTGCCCTCGTTGTCGCGCATCGGCCTCATGCACAGCACCTGAGCGGCGGCGAGGTCCACGGACTGCGCGTAGTCGAAGCCGATGACGCAGTAGCGGAACCCCGCGCCCCAGAAGTCGAAGCGCTCCTCGCTCCCCGACTCCTCCCACGTGAGCCACGCGGTCGAGCTGTTCTGCGGGACGTTGAAGTCCTTGGTGAGCACGGTCGGGCGGAACGTCGGCTCGTTGATGGCCCTCTGCACGAACCCCCGCAGCGTGTCGATGGACTTGATGGTGCCGAGACCGGGGTTGGCCTTGTACCAGCATTCCTCGTCGTGCATCCAGTCGTCCGTGCGGTCCATCTCCCATATGAACGGGATGAATCGGTCGTCCTCTATCTCGCCGTCGAGCCAGCGCGACGCGTAGGCGTACTGCGTGTCGTAGATGGAGTTGCGCACGAACCCAGCGGTCGTAATCTCGAACATCAGCGGCTGTCTGCGGGCGCTCATGCCCTGCTTCACGTCGTTATAGGGGCCGTCAGTCTTCCACGCGGCTATCTCGTCGCAGACCGCGCCGTGAACGTCTAGGCCGTCCAGCTCGGTGTTCATGGTGAGCGTGGTGATGTAGCCGTCGTTGGCCTCGTGGAGGATGCCCTGCCGTCTGCGCTCGGGGACGAGCCCCATGCGCTCGCGCCTGCTGAGCGCCGGTGACTGCTTCATCATCTTCTTGGCGCCGCCGAAGCACAGAGCCGCCTGAGAGTCGGTGCACGCCATCGTATATATCTGGGGGCCGTACTCGCCATCCGCGACCATGAGGTACTGCATGATGGCGGCGGCGAGCACCGTCTTGCCGTTCTTGCGGCCCATTATCACGAGGACTTCCTGAAACTCCCTGTTGCCCTCGTCGTCGACCCAGCCGAACACGGCAGACAGCAGAAACCTCTGGAAGGGCTGCAGGACGAGCTTCTTGCCTATCTCGCCAGAGGTCTGGCAGCAGAACGCCTCGATGAACTGCATCGCGTGGTCCGCGCGCGACTGGTCGTAGTGCCACCTCTTGTACTGCTCGCCACGCGCCTTGAGGATGCCGCAGAGCTTCCTAATCTTGCCCGACGTTACGAACGCGCCAGCGAGGGCGTCGGCTATGTACTCGTGGTATGCGCTAGTCACCGGTAGGCTCCCAGAGGTTTATCTCGCCCTCGCGACGCCCCCTCGTGGCGACGAACTCGTTCAGGTCGGCGTCCTTGTGCAGCGCGTGCTCCCACCTCGTCGTATGGCGGCACTCCCCTGTCCCGTTGT
>Ga0326512_10002402_pt1 | contig 13876 bp, 17 predicted proteins | sample 1_2617_0518_D_FD_203652 | JGI IMG/M metagenome (GOLD analysis project Ga0326512, IMG submission 203652) | Bovine rumen microbial communities from UC Davis, California, United States - 1_2617_0518 | ecosystem: Host-associated > Mammals > Digestive system > Stomach > Rumen | place: USA... | reverse complement strand
TGAGTTATTCAAAGCCTGTTGCTCTATGTGCGAAATATATTCAGTTGTATTCAAAGAAAACTGTTTTAGACCTATTTGGCGGTAGTGGTAGCACACTAATAGCCTGTGAACAGTTAAACAGAAAATGTTTTATGTGCGAGCTTGACCCGCACTATTGCGATGTAATAATCCAACGGTGGGAAAATCTCACCGGGCAAAAGGCAGTACTTTTGAATGAATGAAACCGAAATCAAGGCAAGAGCCGAAGAAGAACAGAACAGAATACTCGACCTGCTGACGGATGTGGGAATATCGGACAAGCGCAAACGACTGCTTGAGCCTGTCATCCTCAACACGGCATGGATGAAGGCAAAGCTGGACGATTCCAGAGAAGCCATCAAGAACAGTGGCGTGGTCATTGCCTATGACAATGGCGGAGGACAGAAGGGAATCCGAGAGAATCCCCTCTTCAAGGGGTACGAAGCCCTCTGGAAATCGTACATGCAGGGCATGAGCCGAATCCTTGACTGTCTGCCTGCAGAGCAGATCGAAATCGCCGTGCCACAGGAAGAAAAGCCTGCCACGGTGCTTGAGTTAGTGCGAAAAAAGCACAGGAGTGACGCATGAAAGGCAGTCAGAAGCCGAGAATACAGATAGAACCGAGCCGCACAGCCAGCGATGGCAACGATGCGGCTCTTTTGATGCGTGCCTATGGGTGCCAGCTGGATGAATGGCAGCAGATGGTCTTGGACTGTTGGCTTGGTAAGGGCGAGGATGGAAGATACACCACAACCTCTGCAGGCTTATCGCTTCCAAGGCAGAACGGCAAGAATGTGTGCCTTGAGGCTCGGGAGTTCTTCGGACTTGTGGTCAATGGGGAGAAGATACTCCACACGGCGCATCAGGTGCGCACGAGTAAAAAGTCATTCCGCAGGCTTGCCGGAATGTTCACAGATAAAAAGCACCCGGAGATCACCGACATCGTGAAGAATATCCGATACACGAACGGCGAAGAGTGCATCGAGCTTGACAACGGCGGAACGATCGAGTTTTCTGCAAGGTCAAGGCAGGCGGCACGAGGTTTTGACGGCATCTCTCTTGTGGTCTTCGATGAAGCACAGGAGTTGATGGACGATCAGGTGGAAGCAATCATGGCAACGCTGTCAGCATCAGCGACCGGGACAAGGCAGCTGATATACACAGGCACGCCGCCTTATCCCAACTGCCCCGGCGAGGTATTCAGACGGCGCAGGCAGGTCTGCACAGACTCGCCAAGCAGTCACGATGCCTGGCATGAGTGGAGCGTGGACGCTGAGAGCATTGACAAGATAAATACACAGGACAAGACGCTGTGGTATATGTGCAATCCGGCTCTTGGGATAAGACTTGAGGAAGAGTTCACCGCCGAAGAGATGCGGTCAATGTCTCCCGACGGATTCGCTCGTGAGCGTCTTGGATGGTGGATGCCACAGCTCGAACATGCGCTCGATTATGCGATAGACGGCAACCAGTGGGAGAAGTGCAAATCAGACGCACCGAAGCCCGAAGGCAAGACCGCCTACGGCATCAAGTTCAGCGCAGACGGCTCAACGGTCAGCCTGTGCGGTGCAGTGCTTCCGAAGGAAGGCAAGGCTCGGATATCGCTCATTGAGATGCGACCGACCGCAATGGGGACACAGTGGCTGGCTGACTGGCTCAATGCGAGGTACAGTCAGGCATCCTGCGTGGTAATAGACGGACGGAATGGTGTTGATGTGCTGGTGGATAAGATCGCCAGCACTTGGAAGTATAAAGGCTCGGTCATCAGACCGAACGCAAAAGAGATCATCGCATCTGTCTCAATGTTGACGGATGCGCTGGCAGAAGAGTCGGTGACATGGTATGCCGGGCAGGAAATCCTGAACGATTCAGCCACGACATCGACCAAGAGACCGATAGCAGGCGGATGGGGATTCGGAGGCGAGAATCCAACACCGATCGAAGCCTGTGCATTGGCTCTGTATGGTGCAAAAACTTGTAAGAGAGACCCTAACAGGGTGATGAGGATAGGATGATGCTTTTCACATTTAATCCGAGCGAGGTAATAGGACTCCCGGCAAAAGAGGTCGGGCAGATGCAGGAGCTTCTCGACATCTATCAGGCACACTATGCCAAGAATGCCGAGAAGGACAGGTACTACGAGGGCAATATAAGCCTCAACAGCGTCAATCTGGGCATTGCATTGCCTGACGGTTTGAGACGGCTTGAAATAGGCTGCGCATGGGGAGCAAAAGCGGTCGATGTACTTGCTGCTCGCTCCATGTTTGATGGCTATGTTGGCGAGGACGGCAACGAGGTCACAGACCTTGACGAGATCGTCTTGCAGAACAACCTCGTGAGCGAGTACATGAAGGCGACAAGGGACGAGCTGAAGCATGGCTGCACCTTTGCAACACTGTCAAAGGACGACCAGATAGGATGCAAGATACGCTTCCATTCATCCAACACGGCAGCGGCAAAGTGGAACGGCGACAAGGGCAGAATCGATTGTGGTTTTGCAATCATCGACACAGTGCCAGATGAATCCGAGCAGTATGCGTGGATTCCGAGCAAGTTAAATCTTTACACCGAGACGGACACCTGGGTGCTATATCGGTGGGATTCATTGTGGTATGCGACAAGGTTCCCGCACAAGCTCGGCAGACCGATGATGGAAGCCCTCATCTGGAACGCAACAAGCAATAAGCCGTTCGGGCGGTCGAGGATAAAAGAGCCGATCAGACGGCTCATTGATGGCTATGTCAGAACGCTGGCGAATGCCGCAATCGGTTTGGAGTTTTCAACCAGTCCGCAGAAATACATCCTCGGAGTCACGGACGAACAGTATGACCAAATCACGCAGGAGAAATTCAAGACTTATGTCGGCTCAATCATTGCCGCAACTTGGAATCCTGAGACAGGAGAAAAGCCGACCTTCGGACAGCTCCTGCAGGGCAGTCTTGCTCCTCATGTTGAAATGCTCAGGATGCTGGCAACGCAGTTCTCTGCTGCCACAGGCTTGACCGTGACAGACACAGGCGTGATCAGCGAAGCGAATCCGACAAGTGCAGAGGCAGTTCTGGCACAGTCTCAGACCCTCATTGCGATGGCTGAACAGCTCAATGCCGGAAATGGTGCATCCCTTCGCACAATCGCCCTTATGGCAATAGCGGTGGCGAATAACACTTCGATGGATGAGCTAAGCGAAGAACAGACCAACATCGTGGCTCACTTTAAGAATCCGGCAATGCCAAGCGTGGCAGCCACATCTGATGCGGCGGTCAAGATCGCATCCACGAGGGAAGGCTTCGCTGATACCGATGTATTCCTGGAGATGCTTGGATTCGACAAGGCTGACATTCGCAGGATTAAGGCTCAGGAGCAGAAGTCGAGAGGCTTGGCAACGCTTACCGAGATAGGGGTTGAGTAATGAAAGTTCCGAAGAAGGTGTGGCAAAGATATACAGACGGACTCGCCAAGGTCAGCGACCAGGCGAAGGCACTCATTGCCAAGTATATCGAGACGCACGACATTGATGCCGAGGGTGGACGAGACGAGCTTATCCAGTACGCATACGGCATCTCCACCAAGTATGGCGAAGCGGCGGCGGCATACGCTTGCCAGATGTACGATGCCATCACGGAGCTTGAAGGCTCAACAGCACCGCCTGCAGAGCCTGCGGAGACGGCAACATACAGCGAGACAGCCAAGGCAGTGAACGGAATGCTCAAGTATGCCTTGGCGGCTGAAATGGTCGGCACAGCGGTCGGCAGGCTTGTCAAGATGGCAGGACAGGACACCACGCTGAAAAATGCGATTCGAGATAAGGCATACTTCGCATGGATTCCATCGGGTGACACCTGTGTGTACTGTCTGATGATTGCTGCAGAAGGGTGGCAGAGGGCGAGCGCATCAGCACTCTCTGGCGGTCATGCCGAGCATATCCACGGCAACTGCAATTGCTCATACGCTATCCGGCACGACTCGGATACAAGCTACGCTTCATACGACCCGAGCGAATACCAGGACATCATGAACGGTGCAGAAGGGCAGACCGAGACGGACAGACTCAACTACCTGCGCAGACAGAACTACGCAGAGAACAAGGACGAAATCAACGAGCAGAAGCGCATGACCTACCGGGCGAGGGTACTTGCCGAAGAAGATGCGGACGAAGAAAAAGTTTAATTAAGCACCTTCGGGTGCTTTTTTAATAGCAAAAATATGGCGACCTTCCGCCAAAAAGAGAAGGGTGCGGTGACTTGCCACCATAAGCGCAAGGAAGGAGGAAAGAATGGGAACTGATAACCAGAACAGTCAGGACACGCAGACCACGCAAGGAACACAGGGAACACAGGCACAGGATGCCAAGATATTTAGCCAGGCAGAAGCGAATGCCTTCCTGAAGAGGGAAGAGGCGAAGATCAAGGCGAAGTATGCCGATTATGACGCCCTGAAAGCAAAGGCAGCCAAGTTTGACGAAATCGAGCAGGCTAACAAGTCCGAACTTGAAAAGGCAAACGAAAAAGCGGCGAAACTGCAGGCAGAACTTGATGGAATCAAGAAAGCGGCAGAGCTTCGTGAGATGCGTGAAAAGATCGCAACAGAAAACAATGTCCCGGCAAATCTGCTGACAGGAGCGACAGAGGATGAGTGCAAAGCACAGGTCGAGAGCATTAGAGAACTGCTCAAGGCGAACGGAATCCCCACATCTGTCAGCGATGGCGGAGAGCCAAATCATTCCGGCAAAGTGTCGAATGCCACGCTCTTTGCTAACTGGGCAAAAAATCAAATTTAAAAGGAGATAAAAATCATGGCAGTAACAGGTGTTCCTACAAACAGAACAAGCGTTGACCTTCCCGTTGAAGTTTCAAGGGAAATTCTTCAGAAGGCAAAAGACAGCTCCGCAGTGATGAGCCTTGCAAGAAAAATCGACCTTCCCGGTCGTGGCGCAGCTATCAATGTGATCGTATCTGACCCCGAGGCTTCTTGGGTAGGTGAGACAGGCGTGAAGCCTATCAGCAATCCCGAGCTTGATACTAAGGTAATGAGAGCATACAAGCTCGCAGTCATCGTTCCCTTCTCTAACGAGTTCGGTCGTGACCTTGCAAGTCTTTACAATGCTTGCGTTGAGCGTCTTCCTGGCGCACTTGGCAAGAAGTTCGATGCGACTGTATTCGGCAACGGTGCAGCTCCCGGCTCTGACTTCGACACCTTTGCATCCATCACCGCTCAGGATTTAAATACAGATGTATACCAGGGTCTTGTGGCAGCAGATACAGACATCGCACTTGCTGGCGGTGTTGTAAACGGCTACGCAATCAGCCCCCAGATGAAGGGCATCCTTCTTGGTGCAACAGATACAACCAAGAGACCCCTTTTCATCAACAATGTGGCTGAGGGCGCAGTTCCCATGATTCTTGGCGCAAAGACCGCAGTTACAAAGGGCGCATTTATTGCAGGTACTCCTGCAGTCGTTGGTGTGGCTGGTGACTGGACTCAGGCTCTGTGGGGAAGCGTTGAAGGAGTCAAGATCGACTTCGACAAGTCTGCAACTCTCACATATGTCGAGGGCGGTGAAACCAAGATGATCAACCTGTGGCAGCAGAACATGTTCGCAGTTCGTGCAGAGATCGAGGTCGGATTCCGTGCTGATACCTCCGTATTCAACGCATTTACTGCAACACTTAGCTGATGATAGCGTTCAGGAATACTCTGGGCGGTCTTATGTGGGTAGCGGAATCGAGGGCTGAGGAATATAAGGCTCGTGGATACCAGGAGATCAAAAAGGCAGCTCCCGAACCCACAAAGGCAGTCGAAGAGACGGCTGAAAAGCCGAAGGAAACATCAACCAAAAAACCTGTATCAAAGAAAAAGTGAGGTGCAACATGGCGGCATATGCAACCGTCACGGACGTGACAGACAGAATGGTCAGAGAGTTAAGCGAGAAAGAGCAGACGGTGGTCGGCAACCTTCTCGATGATGCCGCTGTTCTCATTGATGCCTACAATGTCAATGCCTCCTCAGATGCAAAGAAGATCGTCTCCTGTCGTATGGTCATCCGTGCGATAGGGGATGGCTCTTCCGAGATTCCTGCCGGAGCAACGCAGGGTACAATCTCCGCTCTGGGATATGCCCAGACATGGACGATGGGTACAAATGCAAGCGTAGGGCAGTTATACCTCGACAGGACGGACAAGGCGATGCTGGGCGGTGGCTCAAAAATCGGCAGTTATTCTCCTGTTGAAGAATTAGCGAGGACAGAAGCATGAGAGGTGTGACAGTCAGGCTGAAAGTTAAGACCGAGACCGGGACGGACTCATTAGGGATGCCAACCTATTCCGAGGACTGGGTGAGCGTTGACGATGTGCTTGTTGGTGAGCCGGCAAGTGTGGATGTGGAGAATAACCTCACCATGTACGGCAAGCGTACCAAGTACACGCTGGCAATCCCAAAGGGCGATTCACATTACTGGGAAGACACCGAGGTGGAGCTTCCTGCTCCGTGGTCGCAGACCTTTGCAACGCTTGGGCGTTCAACTATCGGGATTGAGGCAAACGTGCCGACAAGGTGGAACAGGAAGGTGCATCTTGAGTCAGTCGAAGGGTAAGTTCATATTGAATCGGGCAGGCATCAAGGCGATTCTTCAGTCGCAGGAATGTCAGAACATAGCAAGGCAAGAGGCATCAAAGCGTGGCGAGGTGACGGATGAGTACATCGGCACGCAGAGAGCATGGGCGAGAGGTACAGAAGATGATCGAGACAAAGATTAGGGAATACTTACTGTCTAACGTGTATACGGCAATATATTTGGAGACCCCGAAGACCATGCCGGATGAATGTGTCATCTTCCGCATAATCGACAGAAGCTGGTTGAATTTTATCGACACAGTGACGGTCGAGATCAACAGCTATGCAAAGACCAAGGAAGCGGCTGCAGAGCTTGATGCAAGCGTCCGCAGGGCGATGAATACTTTCGCATACGAGGACGACATCTCGGCATCGAAGCTGTCTGGCGGCAACGATGCGAACGACACAACACTCAAAAGATACAGATACAGGTGCTTTTACAACATTACCTACATGGAGGAATAAATTATGGCTAATACTGCGACAAACGTGTCAACAGGTAAGCCCAACAAGAGCGGAGCAATCTTCTTTGCACCTCTTGGGACTACTCTGCCGACAGATGCAGATGCTGCCAAGGATGCCGCTTTCGTGGCTCTTGGCTATGTTTCAGAAGACGGACTGACAAACGACAACAGTCCCGAGTCTTCCCAGATCAAAGCGTGGGGCGGTGATACAGTCCTCAATATGCAGACCGAAAGACCCGACTCCTTCAGCTTCACTCTGCTTGAGGTGCTGAACGAGGATGTCCTCAAGGCTGTATACGGCGACAGCAACGTGATCGTTGACGATCAGACAGGCAGCATCACTGTCAAGGCTACGGCTGACGAGCTGAACGGCGGTTCTTGGATTATCGACATGATCATGCGTGGCGGCAGGAAGAAGAGGATCGTGATCCCGAATGGAACAATCTCTGAGCTTGGCACGATCACCTACAAGGACGATGAGGCTGTTGGATATCAGCTGACCATCACCGATGTGCCTGATGCAAGTGGTGTATACCACTACGAGTACATCAAAGGTGCTGCATAAGGGGGAAATATGATAGCAGGGAAGACAAAATCAGGATTCGAGTATCAGATAAGCGAGAAGATTCTGAAGGATTATCGCTACGTGAGGGCTATCGCAAAGCTCCAGAAAGGCGACAATGCCGACAAGTTCATCGCTTTTGACGAAATCAGCACCCTTTTGCTTGGTGGCAAGGTTGAAGACCTCATCAAGCACGTTGAGGGGCTGAATGGGGGCTATGCACCGCTTGAAGCGATGGCGGCCGAAATGAACGAGATCATCGAGGCTTGCTCCCCAAAAAACTCTTCCTCCTCGCCCGAGTCATAGACGAGTGCGAGGACGAGATGATTTGCGACCTTGCTGAAACATACCACCTATTCAATTATCAGGAGTATCCACCAGATTTGGTGGGTACTCTTGTTTTTGGTTTACGACCAGAGAGCAGGGTCAAGATGAAGCTATCAGGGCAGAAGATCACCACGACAGAGTGGCTTCTGGCACGGATAGCGGACGAACTGAGAGACCAGTCATGGGCAAGGTCAAAGGATGGAGAAAAGGGGCGGAATCGCCCGAAGCACATCCTCGACAAGCTCTTGGGACTTGAGAAGAAAGAACAGTATGCCACATTCAGCACGATGGAAGAGTTCGAGCAGATGTGGGCGGAGATATAAGATATGGCTGAGACGATCGGAACATATTACTTTCAAATAGCACCTTCGTCTGAAGGCGTGGGCAAAGACATCGAGAATATGCTTAACGGCTCTGATTCCATCGGAGGCGTGGCTGATTCCCTGTCCGGCACTTTCGCAGGTGCCCTTGGCGCAGCCGGTGCCGCAATGGCTGCAGTGACTGCTGCCGCAGGCATCATGGTCGGCGCAATAGTCGAGGCAGGAGACGCATTCCTTGATGCGGCAACCTCTGCCGCTGAGTACGGCGACAATGTCGATAAGATGTCGCAGAAGATGGGCATCTCTGCCGAGGCTTATCAGGAGTGGGAAGCGGTGATGCAGCACTCCGGCACGAGCATGGAAGTGCTGAAGGCTTCCATGAAGACGATGGCGACTCAGGCTCAGAAAAACAACGAGGCTTTTCAGGCTCTTGGTATCACCGAGGAAGAGGTGGCGACACTCTCACAGGAAGACCTCTTCGGCAGGGTAATAGAGGGCTTGCAGGGCATGGAAGAAGGCACGGAGCGTACTTACCTTGCTGGACAGCTTCTTGGGCGTGGTGCGACCGAATTGGGGGCATTACTGAACACCTCTGCAGAAGATACGCAGGCAATGAAAGACCGCCTGCATGAGCTTGGCGGAGTGATGAGCGATGAGGATGTGAAAGCGGCTGCACAGTTCGAGGACAGTCTGCAGGATATGACCACAGGTTTTGATGCTCTTCAGAGGAATCTTGTATCGGGCTTCCTGCCGTCAATGAGCCAGGTCATGGATGGAGTCAGCGATATATTCGCAGGCGATACCGATAAAGGCTTGGAGAACATCAGCACAGGGATTGAGAGCTTCCTCGGCAATATTGGCGATGTCGCCCCGAAGATCATGGAGACAGGCGCAAGCTTGGTCAGCACGCTGGCACAGAGTATCATGACCAACTTGCCCACGCTTATCACGATAGGCGGTGAGCAGATGGTGGCTCTGATGCAGGGTCTGACATCGAATGCGCCTGCGATTTTGTCTTCTGTGCAGTTAATTTTAAGTACTTTGATGTCCACATTGCAGAGCGTATATCCCCAGCTTCTGCCTATGGGATTCCAGCTCTTGGAGACCATCGTACAAGGTGTGTCAGAAGCCCTCCCTGAGCTGATTCCGATGGCAGCAGAGCTGTTCTCCACCATGTGGTCAGCTGTCTCCGAGTTCCTCCCTCGGGTGTCGGAGCTTGGAATCCAGATACTGGCATCGCTCGGAGAGGGGCTGATTAAAGCCCTCCCGACCATAATCAGCACGATCCCGACCATTGTCGGTTCATACATACAATATATGGTTGGCATGATTCCGTTATTTGTGGAGCTTGGAACAACGCTCCTGACGGCTCTGGTCAGCGATGACAATCTTAGCGATATCATCACTGCACTGGTTTTGACGATTCCGACCATCGTCATGGCTCTGATCGAGGCATTGATTTCGGCCATCCCGGCATTTGTAGAGGCTGGCTTCAATTTGCTTGTCGCTCTGGTGACCAATACCCCGGGTATAATCAGCTCTCTTTTGAGCGCAATTGGGCAAATCACGGAGGCAATGTTGATGGCTCTGGCTGACCTAATCGTCAAGTTCGAAGACATCGGCGGTCAGATCATGCAGGGGCTGGCTGACGGTATCGTCAATGCCGGTGATGCAGTGGTCAGCACAGCCAAGGGAGTCCTTGAAAAGATACCGCAGGGAGCAAAAGACCTTTTCCAGATCAACAGCCCTTCGAAGCTGTTCGAGGGCTACGGCGAGTATATCGACATGGGTCTGGCGATGGGTATATCCAGCAATGCGGATGTACCGCAGAGCGCAATGGAATCAATGGCGCAGGATGTATCGACATCGTTTGTTCCTGCGAACAATAGCACGACAAACATCGAGAACAACAGCACAAGCGGTGGGGACATCGTAATCCCTGTCTATATCGGGCAGGAGCGAATCGATGAGATCATCGTCAGCGCAACCAACAGAGTCAATTACAAGAGCGGAGGGCGGTCATGAAAACGATTAAGCTATATTTTAACGATGAAGAGGTCGCCCTTCTTAAAGGCTCTTACAAGCTCGGATATACGGACGAGGAAGCTCTCAATAAGTCCGAGGCTGGCACCGTCATCCGTGAGATGATCAGGGAGGGCGTGCTGAAGATATCCGTGTCTACTTATGCGGATGATGAATGGGCGCAGAAGTTCAGAGCATACAAGGCTCTGGACTCGCTCACCGTCAAATATTACGACCCTGCAGAGCTTGATTTTGTCGAGTTCGAGGGATACATCACCAACTTCGCCTGCGACCTTTACAAGGGCGATGTTGACGATTCTGAAGGCTACGAAAATAAGACATTCTGGACGGTTTCTTTTGACATAGCAAGCTATTAAGGAGCGACTATGTACAACGTATCACAGGCATATCAGATAGCCGAGACGAAGGCTGTTAAACAATTCAAAGTACGAGGCAAATGCTGTGGGATTGATTACACTGCTGCCGATATCCTCAAAGGCTCTTTGACGGTATCGCAGCAGGCATCTTCTCCCACGGAAATAACCCTTGGAGCGGTTTACATCGGACAGCTTACCGCCACCTTCCTCAATATGCCCATAGCACGGAACAGCTGGGTAGGTGGCACGATAACACTGCAGGTAGGACTGAAGCTGGCAGGCGGTCTGTATGAGTTCGTCCCAGTGGGTACATATACAATTGCAGAGGCAAAGCACAGCCGGAGCGGTGTTGAGATTGTCGCATATGACAACATGAGCAAATTCGACAGGCTTTTGTCGTTCAGCACTTCCTACGGCACGCCATACGAGCTTCTGACAGCTATCTGTGCATCATGCGTGGTCGAGCTTGGAATGACAGAGGAAGAGGTGGAAGCACTCCCGAACGGCACAAGAACGCTTGGCATATACGCAGAGAACGACTGCGAGACCTTCCGGGACTTGCTCTCTTGGATAGCGTGTACCACCTGTTGCTTTGCTACGATAGACAGGCAGGGACGGCTCGTTCTTCGTCCGTTCTACGGCACAAGCGTGGGGACTTTTGACGACACGAAACGATTCACAGGATGCAAATTCAGCGATTATATCACCAGCTATGCAGGCATCACGGTCAATGATTTGGATGAAGGTGGCACACGAACCTACACCAACGGCAAGTCGGGTGTGACGCTCGACATTGGCGACAATCCCCTGATGCAGTATGGCGTGGATGTGACCTTGGATGCCATCGGCAATGCCATCGCATACGCCCTCACAGATGTGGAGTATGTGCCTTTTGAAGCGACTATGCTAATCGGTGTGGAGTTTGACCTAGGCGATGTGCTGACCATGACGGACGGTACGGCAGGGACGTCATCTTCCTGCATCGTTCACAGCATCAACTGGACTTTTGACAGAGGATGCTCCCTGAAAGGCTACGGCTCGAACCCCGATGCAGGACAGGCTAAGAGCCGATACGACAAGATGATCTCCGGCATGAAGGGCAACAAAGCGGATGAAATCAAGTATTACGTCTTCCAGAACGCCGGACAATATAACATAAGTGATGGCAATAGACAGGAAATCCTGTACATCAATTTTGCCACCGTAAAGGGCGGATACATCATCTTTCAGTGCGAGATTCACGCAGAAGTGGATGGTGAAATCACGTTCTACTACCGTCTGAACGGCGCAGACCTTGATTTTGTACCGATAGAGACCTTCACGGATGTGAACAATCCGCACATCATCAATCTGTTCCTGCCATACAAGGCAGAGGCTAACACGGTCTACGACCTGTATCTGATAGCAGAGATGGCAGGCGGTGACTGCTTCATCGACATCGGCAACCTTCGGGCGATGGTTTATGGACAGGGCTTGGCTGCTACGGATGAGTGGAATGGTGTCATCGCTATCGATGAAGACATCAGCAGAGTGGCACTCGATAACCTTTCTATCGTGGCTATTGCAGATAACATGACCTTTGACGCTGATGAGCCTACAACAGAAGGCTTCAGCCAGAGCATCGGCATCATCGAACTTGGTGACATAAGCGTAGTTCCTTTCGATGCTACGGTAGCATTCAACAGAGACACGGCTGACAACTACACATGGGACGGCTTCGGTCAGGAATGCTCTGACTGGGACGATGCTAATAATAGATTCGTATGGGGATAAAGGAGGATACCATGAGAATCAAAGGACATACAGAGATACAGCTGACAGATGTCAGGACTGGCAAGGTCAAGACCTTCCACGATGACAACATGATGACTAACGGTTTGGCAGAGTTTATGAAGAACCACGGAATGCTCTGCGGTACTCCGTTCACGGATGCCGTGAAAAATGACCTGATCAACACGCTTCTGGGCGGTATCCTGCTATTCGATACCGCTCTGACAGAGAACGTGAACAACACAAGGCTTGCTGATGGCATAAAGATGACAGCCAACGCTTGTGCTGGTGTCACGCACACAGGAGACCCGACAGAGTTAGGGAGCTACGATTCCAACGAAAGCGGATGGCAGAACGATGAGCACACGGTCTATCGCCATGTCTTTACTTGGACAACATCACAGGGCAACGGACGGATTGCATCTGCCTGTCTGACAAGTAAGCCTCACGGCTACATCGGAGAAGGCAACAGCACGAGCGGTCTGAAGACTACCGACAACAACATCACAAGAGAAACCTACGGAAGCGTAATAAATATCGGAAGCCGGGCGAGGGCATATTCCGAGCATATGTTTATGACCCTTGACAGCGTTGCATATTACCTCAAGATTGACACCTCGGCACAGACTATCACCATATCCAAGGTACACGTTGCTGATACAGAGTGCGACCTGCGTGATGTAAGTGATTTAACAACCGCACAGCTTGAAGAGGTGGCTGTGCTGAATAATCCTGTGGGGACAGCTAATCTTGTTCAGTTTAACGCTTGTTCCTGCAGAGTACTGCCAAATTCTGTGGTACTTGCGATCAATGCTAATAACGCATACAAGGTACTTACGCTTTCACCAGACTTGACCGCTATCACGGATTGTGTCGATGTTACGCCATCAGCGACTTCCTTAACCTTCAACAGCAGTGACCAGATGTTCCTTTCGGCAGATGCGACAAAGCTGATTCTGCGAAACGAGACAGCAGGGAAGGTGTACAAGATAGACTTATCCAACCTTGCTAATGTTAGCGAGATAACGGTCAAGGGAAGTCCTACATTCCTGTCACATGGCAGGGAGTATTTGTCGGAAGGAAAGAGACATTATGCAAGTGATTATGTTTACGATGAAACTTTGAATGAGATATATCCGATGAATATGCCTCCCTTTAATTTTATACACACCGGGGACTTGCACAAGGATGATGCTTCGATGATGGTTTATATGTCTGGGTATAACAGTTCTTCGGGCTACGGTGCGAGAAATAACGATTACCTCGCTACCATCAACAACCTTTCAAGCGTAGTGACCAAGGATTCAACGCAGACCATGAAGGTCATATACACACTGACCTTCACAGCGTAAGGAGGCAGAGATGGAATATATCATCACGGCACTCATCACAGGCGGTCTGTCATTG
>Ga0326512_10002401_pt1 | contig 13882 bp, 13 predicted proteins | sample 1_2617_0518_D_FD_203652 | JGI IMG/M metagenome (GOLD analysis project Ga0326512, IMG submission 203652) | Bovine rumen microbial communities from UC Davis, California, United States - 1_2617_0518 | ecosystem: Host-associated > Mammals > Digestive system > Stomach > Rumen | place: USA... | reverse complement strand
TCACATTTCGCGTGCAAAGGTACAAAAATAATTCATAAATCATGGGCCATAATTCACAATTATTTTTTATCTTTGCACACAAATTGGTAACGCTTATGGGTAAAAGTTCAAAATGGCACGATGACAACTGGCTGCTGCTCATGCAAATCTACCTGCGCCGCCCCGTCGGTGTGAAGGCTGTATATAACCGCGAGATGGTGAACTTAGGGCTGGAATTGCATATACATCCCCAGATCCTGAATTCTAAAATGCGCGACATCGCATCGTTGGAGACACCACGTATAGAGCACATCTGGCAAACCTACGGCAACAACCCGCGCAAACTAGCACGGGCAGCAAGCCTGTTGCGCGAGATGAAAGGATTCGGACGGGCAGACGAGTTCTACGACGGTGTCGAATTGAACAAAACATGGGAAAAGGACTGGGAACCGCTGGCTGAAGACAAATCACTGACTCCCATCATACTGATACTGGTTCTCGACCTGTACTTCCGTCTGACACCAGCCACCATGGTGAGAGAGACACCCGAAGTCCAAGAACTGGCACGCCTTATAGGCATCAGCACCAGCGTAGCTGTGGAAATATTAGACGGTTTCCAGCACTGCGACCCATACCTGAACCGCCGCGATGTCTCGCTGAGTCCTCTGTTGCTGCCCTGTCAGAAGGTATGGCAACGCTACGGGAACGGCGATACGGAAGACCTGGCGGAACTGGCCAGGCAACTCATGGAATACTATAGGACGAAATAAACTGAGATGAGCGAAAGACAGGGACAAATACAGGAGCTGAAACAAGAGCAGAAACTCATACAGAGTATCTCACAACAGCAGTTGCTACAGGCGCAGCTGGTGGAGCTGCCCATTGCCCAGCTTATAGAGCGTATCAACACCGAGATGGACGACAATCCGGCCTTGGAGACCAATACCGATGCCACGGAGTCTCCCGACTACCCGGACTATTCGGAATCTTCAGACACTTCAGAAGATATAGAAGACTATGACACCCAGCGCGAGCGTGAAGAACGCCAATCGGCCCTTGATGCTGCCTTAGAGGGCATTGGCCGTGACGATGAAGATCTGCCTGTCTTTCACGGCGACAGCAATGTGGGTGAGGAGCGTGAAGAATTACTGTTCGGTGAAACGACATCGTTCCACGACCTGCTGAAAGAACAGATGAGTCTGGCCAACCTAACAGAACGCGAACGCGACATCATGGAATACCTCATCGGCTCACTCGATGATGACGGACTGCTGCGCAAGCAGTCGGCGGCCATCAGCGACGAACTGGCCATCTACCATAACATTGAGGCTACGCCACAGGAGATTGACAGCGTCATCGCGATACTCCAGCAGTTCGACCCTGCCGGCATCGGGGCACACACACTGCAAGAGTGCCTGCTGCTACAGATTGCCCGCCGCGAAGACTCTACTCTGAAGACCCTGATGCAACGGGTGGTCACCAATTATTTCGAAGCTTTCACCAAGAAGCACTGGGACAAGATCCAGTCTGCACTCAAACTAAACGACCTGCAGACGCAGGCCCTTTTCGGTGAACTGCGGAAACTGAACCCCAAACCCGGTGCCTCGATGGGAGAGACGGTCGGACGGTCAATACACCAGATAACCCCCGACTTCTTCGTCGAGACTCAGGACGACGGCACCGTCACCTTCACCTTGAATCAGGGCGACCTGCCAGAGTTGCAGGTGTCGCAGTCGTTTGCCGACTCCATGAAGGAATATCAGCAGAACAAGGAGCACATCACCCGCCAACAGAAAGAGGCCCTGCTCTATATAAAGAAAAAGGTGGAAGCCGCCCAAGGATTCATCGAAGCACTCCGTGTACGTCGTCACACATTAACTGTAACCATGCAAGCTATCATCCAGCTGCAGCGACAGTACTTCATCGACGGCGACGAGAGTTCACTGAAGCCGATGATCCTGAAAGACGTGGCCGAACGCACCGGACTTGACCTGTCAACCATCTCCCGCGTCTCCAACTCGAAGTACGCACAGACGAGGTGGGGGACCTTCCCCTTGCGCCATTTCTTCAGCGACAGCTATGTGACAGACCAGGGAGAAGAACTGTCCACACGCCAGATCAAGGCGGCTCTGCGCGACATTATCAATGCCGAAGACAAGCGTAAGCCGCTGAGCGACGATGCGCTGACCAGACTGCTGGCCGAACAGGGATTCCCCATTGCCCGCCGTACCGTGGCAAAATACCGCGAACAGATGGGCCTACCTGTGGCAAGACTAAGAAAATAAGGAAAAGGAGCCATGACAAGAGAACGACAAATCATCATAGCGGCAAGGGTGGCCAGCATGGTCTTCACCCCTTTCTACCTGCCCATCCTGGGTCTGATAGTGCTGTTTTTCCTGACCTATCTTAGCCAGTATCCGCCCAGCTACAAGTTCTTTGTGCTGGCAGTAGTCTATTTCTTCACCATCTTGTTACCCACCTTCCTCATCCACATCTACCGCCGCTACCAGGGCTGGACGCTTTTAGAACTAGGCACCAAAGAGCGCCGTATCGTCCCATACGTCGTTTCCATCCTGTGCTATTTCACCTGTCTCTATATCATGGAGCAGATGCACATACCCTACTTCATCCGCAGTATCGTGGTTTGCGCCCTGGTCATCCAGATTGTTTGCGCACTCATCAACGTGTGGTGGAAGATTTCCACCCACACGGCAGCCATCGGGGGTGTGGCAGGAGCCTTGTTCATCTTCTCCGAGGTGTTCCGCTTCAACCCGATGTGGTGGTTCTGCCTTGTACTCATCATCGCAGGCATGCTCGGCACCAGCCGCATGATTCTGCGACAGCACTCCCTGCTCCAAGTGGTTGTCGGCTTTGTCATCGGCTTCGCCTGTGCCATCGTCGGCATCCTCTATCTGTAGATTAACAGTTCACAAAAGACATCATGAAAGCAATAGTAAGCATTATCATGGGCAGCACCAGCGACCTGCCCGTCATGGAGAAAGCCTGTAAGCTGCTTGACGAGCTGCAGGTACCGTTCGAAGTCAACGCCCTCTCGGCCCACCGTACACCCGAGGCCGTCGAGGCGTTTGCACGTACCGCCAAGGAGCGCGGACTGAAAGTCATCATTGCCGGCGCCGGCATGGCCGCTGCCCTGCCTGGTGTCATCGCCGCCTCTACCACACTGCCGGTCATTGGCGTGCCTATCAAAGGTATGCTCGACGGCTTGGATGCCATGCTTAGCATCATCCAGATGCCACCGGGCATTCCCGTGGCTACCGTCGGTGTCAACGGTGCCCAGAACGCCGCCATCCTCGCTGTCGAGATGCTGGCACTGGCCGATGAGGCACTGGCTCAGCGTCTGACAGCCTACAAGTCGGGCCTGAAGGCAAAGATTGAGAAGGCCAACCACGACTTAGCTGAAGTAAAGTATGAGTACAAGACGAATTAGCAGTGTCTGCCATGTCGGCAACATCGCCATTGGCGGCGACAACCCCATCCGCATCCAGTCGATGGCCACCACCGATACTAACGACACGGAGGCCTCTGTGGCACAGGCCAAGCGCATCATTGATGCCGGTGGTGAGATGGTGCGCTTCACCACCCAGGGCACCCGTGAGGCAGAGAACATGAAGAACATCTCGGCCCGTCTGAAGGCCGACGGCTACAACCAGCCGTTAGTTGCCGACGTCCACTTCACCGCCCATACCGCCGACATCGCCGCACAGTACTGTGAAAAAGTACGCATCAATCCTGGCAATTATGTTGACCCGGGGCGCACCTTTAAGCATCTGGAGTACACCGACGAAAAGTATCATGAGGAACTGAAGAAGATTGAGGCCAGACTCGTGCCTTTTATCAATATCTGTAAGGAACACCACACCGCCGTCCGCATCGGCGTGAACCACGGCTCGCTCTCCGACCGCATCATGTCACGCTACGGCGACACCCCAGAGGGTATCGTTGAGAGCTGCATGGAGTTTCTCCGTATTTTCCGCCGTGAGCAGTTCGATGACGTGGTCATCTCCATCAAGGCCTCAAACACCGTGGTGATGGTACAGTCCGTCCGTCTGCTGGTCAAGACGATGGACCGTGAGGACATGCACTACCCGCTACACCTTGGCGTCACCGAGGCCGGAGACGGCGAAGACGGGCGCATCAAGTCGGCCGTCGGCATCGGTGCCCTGCTGACCGAGGGCATTGGCGACACTATCCGCGTGTCACTCTCTGAGGAGCCTGAGTGCGAGATTCCCGTTGCCCGTAAGCTTATCGACATGATTGATGAGTGTACCCGCCTGCGTGAGGAGGCAGAGACGAAAATCCACGACGGCTGGCTGACACTTGAATTCCCTGACCACATGGAGTGGGAAGACCTGCAGTTGAAATGTGCTATGGCGGCCGGAGCGGCACTCATCGACAAGAAGGCCGACAAGTTGTGCATCGTTTATGGCCAGACCTTCTCTTTCGTTCCACAGGAGCGGCTACGACAGTTGGCGGATGTCATCCTCCAGGCCGCCCGTGTGAAGTTCACCAAGACGGAGTATATCTCCTGTCCCGGCTGTGGCCGTACACTCTACAATCTCCAGGACACCATCCGGCGCATCAAGGCTGCCACCAGCCACCTCGTAGGCCTGAAAATCGGCATTATGGGCTGCATCGTCAACGGCCCAGGGGAAATGGCCGATGCCGACTTCGGCTACGTCGGCGCCGGCCGAGGGAAAATCTCACTCTATCGCCAGAAAGAGTGCATCCTGAAGAACATCCCCGAGGAGGAAGCCGTCGATCGCCTATTGGAACTCATCGAAAAAACTCAAAACCCAACGAAATGAAAAAAACACTTTTCCTTTGCTTCACCGTCCTGCTGGCTGTAGCATGCAACCGGAAAGGTGCCGACACCCCCGTCAATCAGCAAAACGCCACCACGACAGAAAGCGAACAGCCCAGTGGCACCGAAGTCGGCGAATACTATACCGACATCGAACTACCTGGTATCCAAGGTAATAGCGTAAAAGTCAGCGACTATGTGGCCAAGAACAAGTACACACTTATTGATTTCTGGGCTTCCTGGTGCGGTCCCTGCCGTGCAGAGATGCCCACCGTCGTTAAGGCTTACACCGACTATCACGACAAAGGCTTTGAGGTCGTCGGCGTGTCCTTGGACAACAGCAAGGAAGCCTGGGTGAAGGCCATCGACAAGCTGAAGATGCCGTGGCCACAGATGAGCGACCTGCGGGGCTGGGAGTGCAGGGGTGCCCGACTTTACAACATCCAAAGCATTCCCGCCAACATCCTCATCGACCAGCAGGGCAAGATTGTCGCCAAGAACCTGCGTGGCGAAGGGCTGCTCAGCAAGATGGCTGATCTGATGAAGTAGAACGGACCAGTTTGAACAGTTTGTCCGAAGGACGGACCTTATCGGGCACAGCTATACTAACCCGGGTGCCCTGCTTCGCCACCTCCACGGGGCCTTCATCGTCGTGTATCTCGTTGGCAGTGACGTACATCACACCAGTCGTCGGGCCGGTAATCAGGAGTTTGTCTCCCCGGCAGAACGTTGTGGCCTCAACAGTGAATTCTGCCACGCCAAGCCGTGAGTAGTATTTCGTGCCCTTGCCGATATAGACTTTGCGCTCGGTAGCATTCGAACCGTAGTTCTTGTTCCACTCGCCCATCAGCTGTCCCTGGTAGTAGCCGTCCCAGAAGCCCCGGTTGAAGACGGTGGCCAGACGCACATCCCACTCATCCTTGCGCTCCTCGGTGAAGGTCTCGTCAAGCACCGCACGGATGGCCTCCTTATAGCACTTCACCACGGTATAGACATATTCCGGGCCACGGGCACGGCCCTCAATCTTGAAGACCCGCACACCGGCCTTCATCAGCTTGTCGATGAAGCGCACGGTCTTTAGGTCCTTAGGCGACATGATATACTTGTTGTCTATCTCCAGCTGATAGCCAGTCTCGTTGTCGGTCACGGTGTAGGAACGGCGGCAGACCTGGATGCATTCACCACGGTTGGCACTGCGGTTGGCGGCGTCAAGGCTCATGTAGCACTTGCCGCTGATGGCCATGCACAGCGCTCCATGACAGAACATCTCGATGCGTATCAGCTGACCTGACGGTCCGCAGATATGCTCTTCTTCCACCTGCCGGTAGATCTCGGCAACCTGCTCCATATTCAGTTCGCGTGCCAACACTACGACATCGGCAAACTGGGAATAAAAGCGCAGTGCCTCGATATTCGAGATGTTCAGTTGTGTAGAGAGATGAACCTCCTGCCCCACCCTATTGCAATATTGCATGACAGCCACGTCTGAGGCGATGACAGCCGAGATGCCGGCCTCGTGGGCCGCATTGATAATCTCACGCATCAGTGGCAGGTCTTCGCCGTAGATGATGGTGTTCACCGTCAGATAGCTCTTGATGCCGTGGGCATCACACTGTCTGGCAATTTCTCTCAGGTCGTCAATCGTGAAGGTCGAGGCCGAATGTGCCCGCATATTCAGTTTCTCAATACCGAAATAGACAGAGTCGGCACCTGCCTGAATAGCCGCTGCCAGCGAGTCGTGCGTACCGACAGGAGCCATGATTTCAAATTCTTCAAGTTTCATGGGTGCAAAATTACGATTTTTATTCCACTTCTTTACCTTAATCTGAAAAAACTTTTGTATATTTGCACCCCGAAGGCCAATACATGGAAAAGAATCTGACTATAACACATAGCTTTAGCTATGGAAACAGGTTGGCTGCCGTCATGCTCTGCCTGTTGACGGCAGTGGCGACGAGCGCCCCATTCCTTCTAGCCTTCACGCTATGCACCGGCTGCACCCAACAGCCGCCCGAGCATTTTGTCTATGAAGTGCTCAACCCCATGACCCCCGTCAAAGACCAAGGGAAGAGCCAGCTGTGCTGGGCTTATGCCATGCTCGCCGCCATTGAGACCGAGCACCTGCGCTGGGGCGACTCGGTCAATCTGTCACCATACTATATCGGGAAGATGATAGAGCACGAGCCAGGAGCGCCCAAGTCGGGACGCGGCATGGGAATAACTCTCATCAACCTGATACAGAAATACGGCATCGTGGGCTACGATGCCATGCGCAGTGCCGACACGCCTCCCCCGCGATGGGTGTTCATGCTCGGAGCGGAATATACACCGCAGGAGTTTGCCCGCAGCGTCTGCGCCCCCGGTGAGTATGTAGCACTCACCAGCACCGACAAAGTTCCTTACGGACAGGAGGTAGAGCTGGACGTGGACGACAACTGGATGCACGACAGGTTTCTGAACGTACCGATGGACACGCTGCTGCGGCGGACAGTACATGCCGTGCGCCGCCACCACGGCGTCTGCTGGGAGAGCCGCCGCCACGCCATGGCCATCGTCGGCATTGCCCACGATGACAACGGCAGGAAGTACTTCGTGATGAAGAACTCATGGGGCACCGCCCGCCGTAACAAGGGGTTGGAGTTCCTGGCGTTCGATGACTTCCGTGACGAGACACTGGCCGTGGAGATGCCGCAAAACGTCTTTTATGAACAATAGTTATATATGAGAAAACAATTGTTAATAGCTGCGCTGGCCATCGTGACTGGCATATCAGCACAAAAGCAGCCGCCCATGACGCTGCAATACGACCGGTCGGCCGACTACTTCGAAGAGTCGCTGCCCATCGGTAACGGCAGACTCGGTGCCATCGTTTATGGCGGCACCGACGACAATATCATCTACCTGAACGACATCACCCTGTGGACGGGAAAGCCCGTTGACCGTAACCTTGACAGCGAAGCCCACAAGTGGATTCCGCAGATTCGCGAGGAGCTGTTCCGCGAGGACTACCGAAAGGCTGACTCACTGCAGCTGCACGTACAGGGGCCGAACTCACAGTTCTTCCAGCCGCTGGCCACACTCCACATACGCGACCTAAACAAAGGCAATGTCAGCAGCTACCGCCGACAGTTGGACCTCGACTCGGCACTCGTCAGCGACTGCTACGAACGCGGTGGCTGCACCGTTGCGAGGGAATACCTGGCATCCTTCCCTGATAGTCTTATCGCCATACAGCTGACAGGAAAGGTGAACATTGCTGTCAGCATGACAGGACAGACGCCGCACAGTGCCAAGGCTGCCAACGGACAGATCACCATGACCGGCCACGCCACAGGCGACCCGCAGCAGAGCATACACTTCTGCACCATACTTCGTGCCGAGACTGACGGCATAGTGAAGGCTGCCGACTCTACGCTGACCATTAGTGGTGCCAGCCAGGCGACGCTCTACATTGTCAACAGAACCAGTTTCAACGGTTTCGACCACCACCCCGTCAGCGAAGGTGCCGACTACTTAGAACAGGCCACAAACGACAGCTGGCACACCCGGAACCTGACATACGCCGACATGCGCCGCCGCCACATCGCCGACTACCGCCACTTCTACGACCGTGTAAAGCTATTACTGGGAACCCATGAGCCCTATACTCCCCTCCTAACCACCGACGCCCTGCTAAAAGCCTACCCCGCCAACGACAGCAACAACCGCTACCTCGAAATGCTCTATTTCCAGTATGGCCGTTATTTGCTGATCAGCTGTAGCCGTACCGAGAGCGTGCCCGCCAACCTACAGGGACTCTGGACGCCACACCTCTGGTCGCCCTGGCGTGGCAACTACACCGTGAACATTAACTTGGAGGAAAACTACTGGCCAGCCTTCACGGCAAACCTGGCCGAGATGGCACAGCCGCTTGACGGTTTCATCAGCGCATTAGCCGCCAACGGACAGTTTACTGCCCGCAACTACTACGGCATCAACCGGGGCTGGTGCTCCAGCCACAACAGCGACATCTGGGCCATGACCAACCCCGTGGGCGAGAAGAACGAGAAACCCGAATGGGCCAACTGGAACTTAGGCGGTGCATGGCTTGTGAACACCCTCTGGGAGCGGTTCCTCTTCACACAGGACAAGGCATATCTGCAAGACGTGGCCCTGCCCCTGATGAAGGGCGCTGCTGACTTCTGTCTCGACTGGCTCATCGACAACCCGCGGAAGCCAGGCGAGTTGATTACCGCCCCCAGCACATCGCCCGAGAATGAGTACGTCACTGACCAGAACTACCACGGCATGACTTGCTATGGAGGCACCGCCGACCTGGCCATCATCCGTGAACTGTTCCAGAACGTCATCACCGCCTGCCGGCTATGCGGCAGCAACGACACCACACCCTATGAGGCAGCCCTTGCACGACTCCATCCCTACACTATTGGCAGCAACGGCGACCTGAACGAATGGTACTACGACTGGCGCGACTATGACCCGCACCACCGCCACCAGAGCCACCTTATCGGTCTGTACCCCGGCAGCCATCTGACCAGTCCCGACCTGCTGAAAGCTTGCCAGCAGACGCTCATTCAGAAAGGCGACGAGAGCACCGGTTGGTCCACCGGCTGGCGCATCAACCTCTGGGCACGGCTCGGAAGGGGCAAGGAGGCCTATCATATCTACCAGAAGCTATTGAGCTACGTGTCGCCGAGTGGGGGAACGAACTATCATCGCGGCGGCACCTACCCGAACATGATGGATGCTCACCCACCTTTCCAGATTGACGGCAACTTCGGCGGCACGGCCGGCGTCTGCGAAATGCTGATGCAGAGCCGTTTTTCCGATACCCACTCCACTATTGAACTGTTGCCCGCCTGCCCTGAGCAGTGGAAGGATGGCAGCGTCAGCGGACTCTGTGCCCGCGGCGGCTATGAAGTATGCTTCTCGTGGAAAGACGGCAAGGTGCGCGACTGCACCATCAAGGCCGGCAAGGACGGCACCGTCACCTTATCGTATAATAATATGAGCAAGACGCTCAAACTAAAAGCTGGGCAGACGCTGCCCGTGAAGACATGGTAAAGAACGCGATTACTGAAACCAGCCTTGAAGAGGCAAAGACGTGGGGCAACACCTCAGTCCTCGGCGACGGCCTCGTCCTGTCAGACCGCATTGCTGGCACTGACGCTTCGGACACACCACAACGCATGAACTTCATCATGATGGCCCTCTGCCGACAGGGGGAGGCCCGCTACGCCATCGACACTAGGGAACAGACGGTGAAAGCCGGCGACCTGCTATTCATTTCCGAAGGTCACATCATGGACTTCTTCCGTGCCTCGCCTGACTTCGACTGTCTGTCCATCATGCTCAGCACGGAGTTCTATCACAGTTTCGTCCTTAACGTGAAGAACGTATCCTCACTGTTGCTCTTCTCTACAAACAATCCTGTGGTGCAGCTCACCGCCAAGGAGGTGCAGACCTACACCAACTTTCATAACGCCATCAGCGAGAAGATAGCCGACAGGGGACACCACTTCCGTACACAACTAGTGAAAGCCCTGCTTCTGGCCATGTTCTACGACATGTCGGGAGTCATCTGGCGCGTGGAGCAGCAGGGACAAAAGGTTCAGACCCGCGCCGACAGCATCTTTGCCAATTTCATCAGGCTACTTGAAGAGCACTTCCGGAAAGAGCGCCGCGTCAGGTGGTACGCCCTCCAGTTAGGCATCACGCCCAAGTACCTGTCTGAGGTGGTCAAACAGGTCAGCAAGCGCACACCGAACGAATGGATTGACCATTATGTCGTGCTGGAACTACGTGTCCTGCTGAAGAACTCAACCAAAAGTATCAAGGAGATTTCTGACGAACTCAACTTCCCCAACCAATCTTTCCTCGGCAAATACTTCAAGGAGCATATTGGCATGAGTCCGTCGGAATACCGGAAGGAGTAGAGTCACAAATATCCCTGCAAGCGCAACTCATCGGCCAACTCACAGAGTTCGAGGTACCAGGCTTCACCAAAACGCCGGATGAGAGGCTCCTTCAAGAACTTATAGAGAGGAAGGTCGAGTTCACGTCCTTTCTTGACGGCATCCTCGCAGATTTTCCAGCGGTGATAGTTCAGGCCCGTCAGTCCGCCGCCAAACTGTTTCTCACGGATAGGATAGAGCGCACAACTGACAGGTTTGCAGAATGAGCAGCGCCCGGCATGGTAGGCTTTCTCCAGCGCACACAGACAAGTGCCACCCTCTCCATAACAGGTGAAGACACAATCCCTGCCGCCGACAATACTTGTCACCAGGTCGCCGTCACGGTCGGTATAGGCCACACCCTGACGGTCGATAACACTTTGGGCCGAAGCGCAGAGGTCACCCCATACCACATCAAGGGCATCCTCTATGCCGCCTATCTCGTCCACCGTCACTGGGGCTCCTGCGTCGCCTTCTACACAGCAGATGCCCTTACACTTCTCGTAGTCACAACAGAACCTCTCTGTCAGGATGTCTGATGATAGCAGCACACCGCCGACTTCAAAAATTGGGGGAAGACAGCGTTTGGCTACCATACTATTGGCTCTATTCCGTTTTCTTGTAGATACTGATTGCAGCGCGAGAACTGGTGCTGGCCGAACCAGCCGCCACGGTTGGCGCTAAGCGGTGAGGGATGGACGGACTCCAAGACGAGGTTCTTCGTCTTGTCTATCATATACGCCTTGCCACGGGCAAAGCCGCCCCAAAGCATATAGACCAGATGCTCACGGTGGGTGGCCAGAACCTGGATGGCAGCATCGGTGAACTTCTGCCAACCCAGCGTAGAGTGGCTGTTGGCCTGATGGGCACGTACCGTCAGCGTGGCATTGAGCAGCAGCACCCCCTGCTGCGCCCACCGCGTCAGGTTGCCCGATGCTGGGATAGGCGTGCCCAGATCATCGTGTATCTCCTTGAAGATGTTTTGCAACGACGGAGGGAACATCACCCCGTCCTGTACCGAGAAACTCAGCCCGTGGGCCTGTCCCGGTTCATGGTACGGGTCTTGTCCGATAATCACCACCTTCACCTTGTCGAAAGGGCAGAGGTTGAACGCATTAAAAATCAACTTGCCCGGCGGATAGCACGTAGTCTGCATATACTCCTGCCGCACTGCCCCTGTCAGCTGGGCGAAGTACGGCTTCTCAAACTCCGGAGCCAGGTGCTCCTTCCATGTATTCTCTATCTGTACATTCATAGTCTCTCATTTTCTGTTAGGTCAGAAAGGGGCCTCAATCTCAAAACGCTGTCGCACGCCCGTCACCGGATGGTTCAACTCTATTCGCTCAGCATGCAGGTAGAGCCGGTCATCCGGCCGGCCGTAAAGTTCGTCACCCCTGATGGGACACCCCAGACCGTCGGGATGAGCGCAGTGCATACGCAACTGGTGGGTACGACCAGTGTGAGGAAACAGCCAGACACGGTTGTCATCCACCAGTTCATAGTCGGTCACAGCCGGCTTGCCTCGCTCGTAGTCCACCACCTGCCGGGGCCGGTTAATGGGGTCGCTAAGCAGTGGCAGGCTGATGCGACCCTGTCGCCGTGACGGTACACCGTCGAGCAGGGCAACATAGCGCTTACTGATGGTATGGTCGGAAAACTGCTGCTGCAGGGCGGCATGGACACTGCGGCTCTTCGCTGCCACCATCAACCCGCTAGTCCACATGTCGAGACGGTGAGCCAGCATGCTGTTCGGGAAACGCTGATGCAGGATGGTGGCCACAGAGTGCGTACCGATACGGCCAGGTACACTGAGCAATCCCGAGGGCTTGTTCACCACAACCATCCAGTCATCCTCATAGACTACCTCAATATCAAGCTGGGGCAGTCCCCGTTCCTCAGGATTCGGATCAACCTCCAGTCCCTGCAGCATCCAGGTCAGCACGGGCTTGCACTTGCCTCGGCAGGCAGGATAGAACTGGCCGTGCTGGCGAATTTCCGTGCGGGGCGACTCACCCCACCAGAATTCAGCCATGGCCACCGGCTTCAGCCCCTGCCTGTAGGCAAACTGCAACAGCTTTGGTGCACAGCAGTCACCCGTACCACCAGGCGGCAGCGGGTATTTCCTACGTATGCGCTCTGAGCTGTGGTAGTCCTGCCATATACTAACCAGGTCTCTCTCCTCACCCCGGGCGTTCAGCAAGCGGTACTGCGTAAAAAGCCACATCTGTAACTCCTGCGACAACTGCTTGTGCTCGGCAGCCTCCCTGATCTGCCGCTCCGTCTGCTTGAAATGTCCGTCAGGCTGCTGGGCATCAAACACAGGCGGAACGAAGTAAGGCCAGTCGTTACGTCCCTCAAGCAACCCGGAATAGGCTGCAAGAAAGCCCTGTTTGCCGTCACCGTCTTCAACCACCAGCACACCGAACATCTTCCCTTCCGTCAGCACCATCGTCTGAATCTCCTGTTGCAGCTCTTTGGCTGCTAAAAGGCACAGCGGGTGTGGCTCGTAGCAGAACGGATAGGTAAAACGTTTCGGACACGCTATGTCGGTATGCAACGGATGAACTCTCATAAACAAATGTGCTGCAAAGGTACAAAATAATATCGAAATCCGACATTATCTTGTCACTTTTCTTTCACATTGCGTTCTTTTGTTCAATCTGTGATGCCATCATCGGCCTCGGTCTTGTTTTCTATTTCTGGCCGCTGCGCCGTTCCGGATCTTGCCGAGGCAGTCGAGTCAGCCATGATTATGTTTTCGTTTTCCTTTTCGCTAATCATCAGACGTATATGAAGCGCACCATTGAAGGCGACGGCCGGAAATACACGTCGTGTCCGCAGTCACTGCGGTCATTTTTTTTCTCCATTGGTGCAAAGGTCGGAAAAAATTCCCGTCCCTGCAAGTCTGTGGGCCATTCCCGCGGAATCCTAACAGCGCCGCACGCCAATAGGTCCTGTGCGCCCTGACCTTTACACTGTCTATACCAACAAATAGTAGCACCTCTTACACCTAAAACCTAACCTAATGAAAATCAACGATGAATTCACATCGGCATGGTAACACCCGAGGTGACACCCGATGGTAGCACCTGCCCGTCCGGCGGCCTCCCGTCTGGCTGTAGCGCCG
>Ga0326512_10002400_pt1 | contig 13884 bp, 10 predicted proteins | sample 1_2617_0518_D_FD_203652 | JGI IMG/M metagenome (GOLD analysis project Ga0326512, IMG submission 203652) | Bovine rumen microbial communities from UC Davis, California, United States - 1_2617_0518 | ecosystem: Host-associated > Mammals > Digestive system > Stomach > Rumen | place: USA... | reverse complement strand
ATCCCGACGAGACGGATGAGCGTGTAATAGAGCAGCAGATTGTTCACAATATCAAGAACTTCATCATGGCATTGGGTAGTGATTTCTCGTTTATGGGTAATCAGTATCGTCTTGTTGTATCCGAAAAGGAGTATTTCATAGATTTGCTGTTCTTCAATCGCCGTCTTCAGGCACTAATCGCAATCGAATTGAAACGGGGTGAGTTCAAACCGGAGTATGCAGGAAAGTTGAATTTCTATCTGTCAGCACTTGACGAGTATGTAAAACTACCTCATGAGAATCCTTCCATCGGAATTATTCTCTGCAAGGACAGAGATTCAAAAACGGTGGAGTTCGCATTCCGAGACATCAACAAGCCAATGGGTGTAGCAACCTATCGCACGTCTTCAGAGTTACCCAAGGAATACCAAGGTATACTTCCTGAACCAGAGGAGTTGAGAAAACTCATGTGAGTGTAGCCAATGTGTACGATACGTCACAGATATTGAGTAATAGGACGTAGCCTAATACGCACTTTTCTGGCAGATGCCACAAATGATGCCGCAATCAATTCAATGGTGTTGAGCAAGCTCAGATAAAAAAGATGTGAATAGATTTGGCTCGTTCGACAGAAATGATTACCTTTGCACCCGATGATGAGGCATATTACGGCTGGTGGCACATCATCGGGTGTTCATTGAAAGCAGTTTATAGCAGAATGTGGAATTGAGTACAGTTGCCAATTCGTAACCCAGTTTTTTCTCAATCCTCCAGACTGCCTTTATACAAAGAAATGCTGAGAATTCTTACAAAGTTACGAAAAAACTATGAACTATGAACTATAAACTATGAATTATTTTGTACCTTTGCAATAAATTTCCGATTTTCTTGTTATTATATATATGGGAAACTACAGATATATCATCATTAGCATGCTTCTCCTGTTTTGTGCAGGAAATGTCTTGGCACAGTCTGGAATGACGGATCAGCAAGTGTTGGACTACGTTATGAAAGAGCGTCAGAAAGGGACAACACAGTCACGCATTGTCACCAACCTCATGCAACGAGGTGTCACTGCCTCGCAAATCCGGAAAATCCGCAAGATGTATAACAATATGCAGAAAGGGGACGACTCCAATGGACTGACGATAGGCAGGGGGGACACCAAAGACCGCACCCGTGTCAACAACGGAATTAGCAGATTGGAAACAGGCAGAAACCTGCCGACCCAGTCGGAAAAGAACTATAATGAGTACCTCGAAAATGAATCTGCAGCCCAACAATATTCGAACGGACGTATTTCCGGATATACGACCCACCAGTATTTCGACGAGAACGATCCGGAATATCTGGAACTGGAGACTGAACTGGATGAATGGATGCCACAAGACACAGCACAACTCGTCAAACATCTCCAAGACCAATTAGACTATTATAAAAACAAGAAAGGAAAAAAGAAAGTATTCGGTCGTGACATTTTCAACCGCAGGGATCTCACCTTTGAGCCTGAGATGAACATAGCCACCCCACAGAGTTACGTGCTTGGTCCTGGTGACGTGGTGAATATCGACGTATGGGGAACTTCCCGTGACAATATCAGTGCTATCATCTCTCCTGATGGTACCATTACCGTAGAGAATGGCGGAGTCATTGAACTCAGCGGACTGACGGTAGCACAGGCAAAGCAACGCCTTAGGAGCAGGCTTGGCTCTTTTTATCAGGGGTCTAATATTCAGATGACCCTTGGACAAACTCGTACCATTACCATCAATGTCCTTGGCGAGGTAAAAAAACCAGGAAGCTACACGCTCTCTGCTTTTGCCTCCGTGTTCCACGCCCTCCACATGGCAGGTGGCATCAGTGATTTAGGAACACTCCGAAATATCAAAGTGTTCCGTGGGGGCAGACTGCTGAGTGTCGTCGATGTCTATGACTATATGCTGAATGGCAAACTGACGGGGAATATCCGCCTTGCCGACAATGACATCGTACAGGTAGGAACCTACGACAATCTGGTGAGTGTAAACGGTAAGGTGAAACGCCCTATGTGGTATGAGATGAAGGCGAACGAGTCACTCTCCACCCTACTCCGCTATGCAGGAGGATTCACCGGTGATGCATTCACAAAATACACCAGAGTATACCGAAAGGCTGGAGGAAATTATGCTGTCTTCAACGTGGAGGAGTTCGACACCAACTCTTTCCGTCTGTACGACAATGACTCCGTAGCTGTTGACTCTATCATTCCCCGTTATGAGAATATGGTGGAACTCAAAGGTGCCGCTTTCCGTCCTGGCATGTATCAGTTAGGAGAGCATATCAACAGTGTACGCACCTTGATTCAGGCAGCCTCAGGGACGACAGAATATGCTTTTGCCAAGCATGCTATCATCCATCGTATGAAACCAGACCGCAAACTGACCACCATCGCCGTGGATGTGGAAGGTATCATGAACGAGGCCTCACCAGATATCAGGCTACAGAGCGAGGATGTGCTCTTTATTCCGTCCCGCCCCGACGTTCACGAGGAAGAGACTTTCACCATCCTTGGTGAAGTGCAGTTCCCTGGTAAATACGTCTTTTCTGAGAACACTACCATTGAAGACCTGATCCTGCAAGCGGGAGGACTTAAGAATTCCGCCTCCGTCCAACGGGTTGAAGTATCCCGTCGTGCCAACAATCCCGCAGCAGAGGAAGCAGACTCCATGATTGCCCACACCTATATATTCAAACTGAAAGACGGTCTCAGGATTGAAGGAGACTCAACCTTTATGCTCCACCCCTTCGACGAGGTTTATGTCCACAAAAGTGCCGGTTATACCGAACAGCAAAGTGTCACGGTCGAAGGAGAAGTGATGTTTGCCGGGGTTTATGCGTTGTCTCAACGGGAGACCCGCTTAAGCGATGTCATCAAGAAAGCAGGCGGTCCCAACCACGTTGCCTATATCAAAGGAGCCCGCTTGGAGCGTAAACTCAACAAGGCAGAGCGTGTCCGTCTGGAAGAGTCACTACAACTGGCTCGCGAGCAACAGCAGCGTAACATGATGCAGATGGCACAGACAAGTACCAATGCCATGGCTATCGCCCAGCTCTCAGAGAGACAAAGCAGGACCCAGCTGGAGCGCTTCCGTATCTCAGACACCTATTCTGTTGGCATCGAGCTCGACAAGGCAATAGCTCATCCAGGTAGTGATGATGACATCATCCTGCGTGACGGTGACCGCATCATCGTTCCAAAATATAACGCTACTGTCAAAATCAATGGTGCTGTCCTTCACCCGAATACTGTTGCCTACAAAGAAGGGAAGAAGGCAAGCTACTATATCAATCAGGCAGGAGGTTACAGTGATGATGCCAAGAAGCGCAACACCTATATATTATATATGAATGGAACGATTGCCAAGGTGACCAGCAAGACAAAGGTCCGTCCGGGTTGCGAGATTGTTGTACCCACCAAGGCTATGAGCAAGATGACAATGGCGGAGAAAATGATGATAGCCTCCACCACCACCAGCCTGGGAACCATGGCAGCCACTATTGCTAATCTGTTGAAGTAAAAGAGTATGGAAGAAAATAAGAAAAATCCTAAGGTCATTGACCTGCGGGTAGTTGCCAAGAAGATATGGGCAAACAAAAAACTTTTCTATAAAGTATTGCCTATTGTCTTCGTCTTGTCTTGTTTTTATATTGTCAGTATTCCCAGATACTACACTTCAGAAACAAAGTTAGCACCAGAAATGGAGAATTCTGGTGCAGGAGGCACTTTGGGCTCCATTGCTGCGTCTTTCGGCTTTGACCTCAGTGACATGCAAACCTCTGATGCTATTACTCCCCTGCTCTATCCAGACTTGATGGAAGATAACGCTTTCGTTGTCAGCATACTCAATGTTAAAGTGGAAAGCCAAGATGAAGATATCAAGTCAACCTATCATGATTACCTGAAGGATTTTCAGAAAGTCGCCTGGTGGACTTATCCAATGAGCTGGTTGAAAAGTCTTCTTCCCAAGAAAGAAGCCCCAGTTGGCAATAAGGGCAAATTTGATGCATACTGTCTTTCAAAAGACGAAGATGATATTTTAAATTCGGCTCGCGACAACATCAAAATATCTATTGACAAGAAAACGGGTGTTATCACCATTAATACAAAGGCACAGGATCCACTGATATGCAAGATACTTGCTGACTCCATCAAGGATAAATTGCAAGTTTTTATCACGGACTATCGAACCAATAAGGCACGTGTTGATTACGAATACTATAAACAGTTGACTGCTGAAGCTAAACAAGATTATGAGCGCATGCGCCAACGCTACGGAGCATTCATCGATGGAAATGTCAATATTGCCTTGCAGAGCATCCGTTTGAAAGCAGAGGAGATGGAGAGTGAGATGGAATTGAAACTCAACAACTACAATACACTTAACAGCCAGATGCTTGCTGCAAAGGCAAAAATTCAAGAGCGCACTCCTGCCTTTACAGTTATCAAGGGAGCAGCTGTACCTATTAAGCCTGCTGGACCAAAACGTATGATTTTTGTAGCAGGAATGTTGATATTGGCATGTTTCACAACAGCCTTTTATCTGGTAAGAAAAGACTTTCATTTCAGTTTTTAACTAATTCTATCCGTGATGCCTCTTTTAACAGAGATATTCAAACACCTCCATCTGTCTGAGACAAAAGAAGCTATTATGCGGAATTTGTTTTGGGCGGCATTAGGAAAGATTGTTAATCTGTTTAGCGGACTATTGGTTGGTATTATTGTCGCACGATATCTGGGTCCAGAGCAATATGGTTTGATGAACTATGTCATCAGTTATGTGTTCCTTTTCCAGACATTTGCACTCTTCGGGCTGGACTCTATAGAAATCCGAGAAGAAGCGCGTGGACAAAAACCTTTCACGACAATCATCGGTACGGCATTCTACCTGAAGCTGTTCTTGGGCTGTTGTCTTGTCATCCTTGCTATCTTCACTTCCTGGATGATGGAGACTGACGGTTACACAACAGTTTTAGTTACCATCTACTCACTGGTTGTTGTGCTCAATTCCTTAATCGTCATACGCAACTATTTTACTGCTATTGTTCAGAATGAGTATGTTGTAAAAGCCGAAATAAGCCGAACCATCATAAGCATTATTATCAAACTGACACTTCTCTTCCTAAATGCCAATCTTATCTGGTTTATCGTAGCCTATATGTTTGACTTCGTATTGTTAGGCACAGGCTATGTTATGGCATATCAAGCAAAAATTGGATCATTGCGTGAATGGCATTTTGACCGTGACTATGCCAAATTTCTGCTCAAAGAATCTTTCCCGCTATTACTGACCAATACTGCGGTTATCATCTATCAGCGAATCGACCAAGTCATGATAGGTAGTATGATAGACAAGAGTGCCGTCGGATTTTTCTCTGTTGCTGCAAAATTCACAGAGGTTCTTGTATTCTTGCCTATGATACTGGCACAAACAATAACACCCATACTTGTAAAAGCAAGAGAACATAATATTGCGGAATACAAAGCCAAAGCTCAACAATTCATGAACTTCTCGTTTTGGCTGTCACTGATAGTCGCTGCCTTAGTTTCTATGCTTGCATACTGGATTGTTCGCTACACCTTCGGAGCAGCATACAGCCCAGCTGTTGCTGTACTCCAAGTCATGGCATTCAAGACTGCCAGTGTAGCACTGTCCAACACAGCTGGTGCCATGCTCGTCACAGAAGGTCTGCAACGATATGCCATTCTTCGCGACGGTTTCGGTTGCCTTGTCTGTGTAGTACTCAACTATCTGCTGTTACCTCGCTACGGCATCATGGCAGCAGCCTTTGTATCTATTGCCAGCAACATTGCAGCAGGCTATTTGGCTGACGCTTTGGTGCCTGCCTATCGTCATCTGTTTGTTTGTCAAACTAAAACGCTACTATTGGGGTGGATGGATATTAAAAACATTAAATCAATTCTTACATAAAAGTCATGCTATTGATACCATTCATATATTTCGTTTTGCTTGCTGCATATTTTTATATGAAGCACAGATGCCTGAATCTTGACATTGCCGCAACACTTATTCTTGTTGCAATTTCTTTCTTTTCTATTCTCATTGACATAAATAATGTATATGGAGACTATGGCATCAATGAATATGCTGTCACACTTCCTGCCATCTTACTCTATTGCCTTCAATGGACTTTAATATTACTTCCCATACATCACATATCGTGTATCCAGCTACAAAAACACGAACCACATAAGCTCTTTTTTCTATCCATCTTAGTCATTATACTCATCGCCTCTTCTTCTATCATGATTGCGACCAGCCTTTCTGACATTAAGGAAGCATTGATTATGGATATGGTAGACGTTTACAAACAGAATGACACATTACGCTCATTAGGAGGGCATGGGGAAAGCAACTACTTTATGTTGATACCACAAATATTCGTGTCTGCCCCATTCCCAACCCTGGCTTTATTCCTTTGGTTCTATCTCAAAACATTTACAAAGGTTCCTGCCATCATCCGAATAGGACTTCTTGTGGCATCTATAGTCCAAGCTGCTTTATCTATTATGGTTGCAGGTCGAGCTGCTCTCATTTATTGGATATTCGACTTTTTTCTACTCTTTGGATACTTTTACCAATATCTTTCACCACGGTTAAAAAAAGGAATTTCCATTGCCTCTATTATAATTGGAGGTATAATCATCACGCAAATGTTGATTATCACCATTTCCCGATTTGGAGATGATGCAGGAAGAGGCAGCAAAGTAGATCCATTAGTTTCTTTGTATGCTTACGCAGGACAGCATGTCAACAATTTCTGTGCAGTTATTTCCGAAGGAGGAGACTCGCCCATGCAAATTGGTCGTATTTTCCCATTAACTAACAAAATAGTAAATCATCAGGATTTTGATCTTATACAACATTACGAAAACATCCATGCCTCAGTCAATATCATCGTCAATGTATTCGACACTTTTGGAGGGGAAATATTTCTTGATTTGGGTTGGTTCGGATATATCATGTTCTTCCTTATTTGGTTATTTGCCACCCAAATCATAAGATACAATTGGCAGGAAATGACATTCTACCGAACATTTTTACTAATACTACTCATTGCATTTTTCACTCGTGGACTCTTTGCATGGCCTTTCGCAGGTCACTATACCACTCTCGCCCTAATATTAATGGTCACAACTTCGATGCTGTTCAAATATACATTTAGGATATGAAGATATACACCATCATAGTTACCTACAATGCCATGCAACGAAACTGGATTAATAGATGCATGGAAAGTTTATCGAAAAGTACGGTAAAAACCACTCCCATCATTATCGATAACGGCTCGACTGATGGTACACGAGAATACGTCCCTTTAAACTATACCGATGCAGTATGGATGCCACAAGAGAGAAATCTCGGCTTCGGACAAGCTAACAATCTTGGCATGAAGTATGCTTTAGAACATCAGGCCGACTACGTATTGTTACTAAATCAAGACGCAACTCTTTCACCTGACGCAATCGAGAAAATGTTAGCAATAAGTGATGGTAAGTCTTTATTGTCTCCATTACACCTGAATGGCGACGGTACCCGCATCGACGAGATGTTCCGTTATTCACTGAAACTATCCAACAACATGATGAATGACGACCTGCTAATTCGGCACGAATTAGCCCCTTGCTATGAATCTGGCGAAATTTGTGCCGCTTGCTGGCTGATGCCTGTATCTCTTATCAAAAAAATCGGTGGATTCAATCCATTGTTCTTCCATTATAGCGAGGACAACAACTACTATCACCGCATGGTGTATCATGGTGTCAAAACACTACTTGTTCCAGATGCGCATATGTATCATGACCGGAAATTACAAGGAAACACGGAAGCGTTCAACCGCAAACGTCTGAGGCGAGATATCATCTTAGAGGCATGCAATATCAACCAAGGTCTTCCAAAATGTTTTTGGAGATGGTTCAAAATACTCATACGTTGTTACACAAAGGATATTCGGAACCATCAATATCGCATAGGGGCATTCACTTGGGAAATACTCTGGCTTATTGGGCACTCACCCAGTATAATTCATTCAAGAAAGAAAGAAAAACAGCAAGGCGCCAACTGGATATGAGCATGAACATAGCCTACATTCTCAATTCAACCGCAGCCACAAGTGGGGCCACAAAAGCATTCCTCAACATGCTAGATGGCCTGCTGCCTAAAGGCATTAAACCGTTTGTTGTAGTGCCTGACAAAGACGGCGTATACGAAGAACTGCAAAGGCGACAAATCACCACGCTCGTGGTCACTTATCGCTCGTCGGCATATCCTCCCCTACAGACATTACGGCAGTTCTTCCTCTTTCTCCCAAAGCTGACAGCAAGGCTCATCGCAAACTTAAAGGCGACCAGCACCCTGACGACTTGGCTGAAAAAAAATCAGATAGACATTGTCCATTCCAACACAGGAGTTGTACGTATCGGCTTCGATGCTGCACAAAGGGCAGGCATACCCCACATATACCATATCAGGGAATATGCTGATAAAATCGGTATTCATTATTTTCCTACTAAGTCTTTCTTTGCAAGTCAATTAAGAAGGGGAAACTCATATAATATATGTATTACCAAGGCTATTCAGGAATACTACCACCAAAATGGCAATAGGGCATCAGTCTTAATCTATGATGGCGTATTTCCTTTCATCCCTAACATGCCAAACATCACCAGCAAGAACTACCTCCTCTTTGCAGGACGGATACAGCCTGCCAAAGGAGTCGATTCCTTACTGGAAGCATACAAGTTATATGCAGAAAAGACAACAAGGCCTCTACCTCTGAAAATAGCAGGTAATAACGGCAACGATGTTTATTTCCAGAAGCAGTTGACATTTGTAAAAGCCAACGGCCTGTCTGAATTAGTAGATTTTCTTGGTGACTGCAAAGACATCGCAGCACTCATGCGCGAGGCACGTGCCCTGATCGTTTCCTCTCCCTTCGAGGGTTTTGGCTTCTGTATGCCAGAGGCTCAGCAACAGGGATGCCTGGTCATTGCACGCAACACCAGCGGCACCAAGGAGCAACTGGACAACGCCCTGCAGATGACCGGCCAGGAGATAGCCCTGCGCTATGAGACGGCAGAAGAATTGGCCACGCTGTTGGCAGAGGTGGATACTCATCCTACAGATTATTATCATCCTTATACAGAACGAGCCTTTGCCGTTGTAAACCAATTATACTCAAAAGAGAACAACGCAAGACTTGTATATGATTTCTACAAGGACATCTTAAGAGAAAAGTTTCCTTCTTAATAAATATCTATAATAAAATGGCAAGAATAATCAAAGTTTTGACTATGAGACTTTATACGTCTCATTGTCGCCATCGCTTTGCACATTGGGGCAAGGGTTCACATATAGCCTAGCGTGCCTTGCCTTGAGGCTGAAAGGTGAGAAACACATCTCCGTCGGTGATGGAACGTTTATTGACTCTGGCGTACAACTGACGGCATGGGACTCGCACAACGGCCTGCGCTTCATGCCATCCATCACCACTGCTCCATCCGAAATAGCGCCCACATCACAGCTATCAACAGCATCAGAAAAAAGTAGTACGAAAAAAATACCAATCAACAAACACCTTATCATTATTATTTTGTGCTAAAGGTAATAAGAAAGTATGTATAAGCAAAGGAAATAAAACATTTTTCGTAAACATAAAGGATTTTCCATAAAAAAAAATTGTACCTTTGCACACAAAACATAGAATAGAACATGAACGGAGAGCTTCACCTCAGTTCGAAACAGCGAGATTTAGACAAGTCGACTCTGATAAGAACTGTCAACAGCACACTCAACACTGAGCGCCTTCTCGTTGCCATCAGCTATGATTGCTGAACGAAAAAAACATATTTGCAATATAGAATGAAACCAAGAATCATAGGACTATACCTGCCGCAATATCACCCCATACCAGAAAATGACAAATGGTGGGGAAAAGGATTTACTGAGTGGACCAATGTGGCAAAAGCAAAACCGCAGTTCCGTGGGCACTATCAGCCACGCATCCCTGCCGACCTGGGGTTTTACGATTTGCGCCTGCCAGAAGTAAGAGAGCAACAAGCAGAACTTGCCCGAGAAGCGGGTTTAGAAGGTTTCTGCTATTATCACTATTGGTTTGGTAATGGCAAGCAATTGCTGGAGCGTCCATTTAATGAAGTCCTTGCTTCCGGGAAACCAGATTTCCCATTCTGTCTCTGCTGGGCTAACCATGACTGGACAAATAAGACGTGGACGAAAGGAACCAGCCTGCGACATGACCATATGATTATGCAAATGCACTATGACAGAGACGACTATGTTCGTCATTTCAACTATGTACTGCCTGCCTTTCGCGATGCACGATATATTACCATAGACGGCAAGCCCCTGTTTGCTATATGGTCACCACGGGACATACCTAATGCCAGACAGTTCATTGACCTATGGCAACAACTTTCACAAGAGAACGGGTTACCCGGCATCCACTTTGTCGGTTACACTCAAAATGCATCGAGCCACGCCACAAAGAGTGGCAAGAAGTTTTGGGATGCCAACCAGTCCGCAGAACGCTATCAGGAGGTGCTTGATTTGGGCTTTGACGCAGTCATCTCATCTGGTCTGGGACGTGCTCAGACCATTGTCAAAGGAACGTGGAGAAAGGCATTTTTTGTAGCGACTTATAAAAAATTGTCCTGGATGTCTTTGCGTTGTGATTACGCAAAGACCATGAAGCACTATTATGTGGCAGAAGATACTTGGGAAAATGTCTATCCCACATTACTGCCTCAATGGGATCGCACTCCTCGTGATGCAAACAACAGTGACCCACTGACTAACTCCACACCAGAGAAATTCCAGCTGACGGTTGAAAAGGCTCTCCGACTCGTTGAGAACAAGCATCCCGAACATCAGCTTCTCTTTCTCAAAGCATGGAATGAGTGGGGAGAGGGCAACTATGTGGAACCTGATTTGAAATTCGGACATGGTTATATTAAAGCTATCAGGGACGCTATTGAGAAAATGAAGTAAGTGATGCAGTTAAAGAAAGTAGCAATTCTAGGGCATTTCGCCTTTGGCAAAGACAAAGCAAACGGGCAGACCATCAAAACCAAGATTATAGGGGAAGCCCTTCGGAAAGAGGTTGGTAAAAATGAAGTGGACTTCTTTGATACTATGGGAGGGTGGAAGTTCTTGTTGAAGATGCCTTTGGTCATGATTCGTATGTTGCTAAAACACAGGAACATCATTATCATGCCTGCATATAAGGGCATACACCTTATTACGCCTCTCATTGTAATGCTAAACATGCCCTTCCGACGCAAATTACATTATGTGGTAATAGGCGGTTGGTTGCCATCGTATGTTGGTAAATATCTTGTTCTCCGATGGGCTGTCAGGAAAATTGACATGGTTTATGTAGAGACGCAATATATGTTTAAAGAAATGGAGTGTAAAGGATACCAGAATCTGAGACTGATGCCTAATTTCAAATATATAAAGATTATGGACGAGGCTAACCTTAAATTTGCTAATACACCTCCTTTCCGCTTGTGTACTTTCTCAAGAGTGATGAGAGAGAAAGGTATAGAAGATGCAATACAAGCCGTTAAGAAATGTAACGAGACACTAAAACAGCAGGTATTTAAACTTGACATTTACGGTCTTGTTCAGCAAGGACAGGAACAATGGTTTGAACAACTCATGAGCTTACAGCCTGAAGAAATAAAATATTGTGGTATAGTCCCTTTCGATAAGAGTACGGAGGTACTCGGAAACTACTTCGCACTTCTGTTTACCACCCGTTTCTGGACAGAAGGTTTCCCTGGAACCCTCATTGATGCAATGTCGGCTGGCGTACCGCCTATTGCCAGTGACTGTCCGTCATGCAAGGAAATAATTGTCGATGGTCAATCTGGATTGCTCTTTCCCTTAGGTGATTTTGAGAAACTGGCAGACAGGCTAATGCAGTGTGCAAGAAATCCTTCTACTATCAACAATATGCGGTTGCAGTGCATCAAGAAGGCTCGAGAATATATGCCTGAGCATATCATCAAAGTTTTATCCTCCGAAATTGTCTGAACACTTATGGCTCTCAACATTTATAATATCAAGAAATGGTCTCTCATGCTAATGGGGCATAGTATCCTGCACGTCAACCAAGATTTGGGACGACATTTCTCCACAACAGAATTAAAGGGTTACTATAACAACTTGACAGAAAAAGTAAATCGATTACCGCATTTGTTAGACGGCGAAGAGCTTCCCACTTCGCCTGATGAATCGGGTGGACAGGTATTCTTTCCCGTTGCCATCTTCCAGTATGGTCTAGGATGCTACGATCTATATCTAGCATCAGAGAATTCCGACAACAGATATCTGCGAAAGTTCATGCAATGTGTCAACTGGGCAATTTCGAAGCAGGAGCCATCAGGAGCATGGAACAATTTCTTTTTCCGTTATCCTCAACACCCATACGGAGCTATGGCTCAAGGTGAAGGAGCATCACTACTGATGAGGGCCTATGCCCATACTGGCGAAAAACGCTTTTTCGTTGCAGCGAAAAATGCCATCGACTTCATGCTGAAACCGCTTAGCGAAGGAGGAACAGCTGACGGAGACATACTTATGGAGTACACCCATCTACCTACGGTCTTGAATGGCTGGATATTTGCTTGGTGGGGACTTTATGATTATGTATTGGCAACTCATGACGAGAGTCATTATAAAGCTAGACTTGAGAATTCGTGTAAAGCCTTGGAGGAGCTCCTTCCAAAATTCAACAACAGTTACTGGAGTATGTACGACCTTGCCGGTCATATTGCCAGTCCTTTTTACCATCACTTACATATTGCTCAAATGCAAGCAATGTACATCATCACTGACAACATCATTTTTAAAGAATACGCTGAGAAATGGCAAAAAGAGGAGAATGACCGACGATCCCATGCACGCGCTTTCGTCAGGAAAGCATGGCAGAAAATAAAGGAATAAAACGTTTTCAATAAAGATATCGAACTACTTCTTCTGGTATACGCGTATCCAGTCAACGCGGGTTTCATAAATATGAGTAGTGTCGGGTATCATACATTTATAGTTACCTTCACCAACACTTTGATTCAAATGCAGATAGAAAGGTCTGTCGAAAGTCCACTACTCCTCTGCCCGTTCTTAATGATTTGAAGATTTTTGAAACGCCTTAGTTACTTGACCATCAATCGTTAAGACCAACTTATCGGGCGACCATTCCAAGCCATACACTTGCCAGTTGTTGACAGCCAACTTCTTGTTGACTGTAAAGGGGTGTCTCTTTTTAAGCGTTGCTGTCAGGTGGTTGTGTATTGTCTGATGGGCAGTACCTTGGTCGCCAAACATCTCTACAATATCAATTTCGCCATATTTGTTTGGATCATTCTTTGATGGTTTCATCCAAGCGGCAGGGAAATTACCACGTCTGGTGTTTGTCTTCATCCGTACTTCTACTTTACCATACTGGAAGTCAAACTTTCCTCGAGTTACTATCGCACCTGTCAGCATTTTGGCTCGGTAGTATTGGGGATGGTCCTACATATCAACTGTCCATTCTTTATATATACCACTTCCTTTGAATTACTAATCCAACGGTTCCATCCTGCATTACACCTAATGCAGCGCACCCACTTCGTCGGGTCTGGCTGACTCCCATTCTTCTGATTGAACTCGCCACTGAACACCAATTTCCATTCTCTGTCACCCACTTTCTGCCCTTTTGCGACAAAAGTATCGGAGGAAAACAAAAAAAGGAACAGCAAAGAATAGACTGCTTTTTTCATATTTCTCATCTTCATATAATTTGATACAAAGATACGAAAAAATTCCCATATTACAAAAT
>Ga0326512_10002399_pt1 | contig 13903 bp, 18 predicted proteins | sample 1_2617_0518_D_FD_203652 | JGI IMG/M metagenome (GOLD analysis project Ga0326512, IMG submission 203652) | Bovine rumen microbial communities from UC Davis, California, United States - 1_2617_0518 | ecosystem: Host-associated > Mammals > Digestive system > Stomach > Rumen | place: USA... | reverse complement strand
TACCCACGTGCGCAAATAAACACGCTCTTGTGTCAATCTGTGATGCCTGTCGTCTATTTGAAATCCGTCATTAGATAGTCGATCCCTTCCGCGCTCTTCCCGTCCTGTACAATCTGCCCGGTCAGAACCATAGCGCGAAAAACCTTTAAATAGTTACCGTAGAACGTCGCGAAGTGGAGCGCCGTACAACTTATCTTCGCCGTCATAAATCCGGACTTTGTAACAAGCACCGGCGTATTCCCCTTATACGGGAACCAAACGTATATACCCAAGTCGTGTAAATAGAATTTGAACGATGCCCGGAACCGTTTAAACCGCATACACTCCGCACACGCGAAGCCTTCCCATTCTTCCGGATAGCTGCCCTCTTCCCAGTTGCCGCCGGTTATCATTTTGGCTTGCCTGGTATCCGATACGGTATAGTGCTTGACGCTCTGCTCTTCCAAATCAACGTCTGGAGTCCAGTATACGCATACGCGCAGCCCGTTACTTTCTGAGAATAGCGCTGGTTCTCCTTTCTTGATTTTGTTTAGGTCTATGTGATAATAGTCAAAAATCGGGCTTTTCTTTTTGACCGTATTTGCCAGACAGAAAACCTTCACGTCCTGGCGCAAGCGGATAACCGTAGATAAGTTGTTTAGATACCCTTCTAAAAAAGCATCGTTTGTCAATTTCGCCCGTCGTTCCAAAAACTCCTCAAAAATGATCGTCCCTACATCGTCGTAGTTGTTGCCCTTATATTTGAGCCACCCGGAAAGACTCATAACACTACCGACTTTCTCCCTGATAATCTCTGTGCCTTTGCCGAAACTCCGCGCTATAAAATCGGATGTATATACGGTCAGTTCTTTTTCGTAGTTGGTCAGCTCTGAAAACCTGTTTTTCAGCGCTGCAATATACTTTCGTGCTTTGGTCTGTGTGATATCATCGTCAATTGTCCGCATCATGACAAAAGCGCGTTTATTTTCTATCCAGTCAAACAGGCAGTGTTCCAGGATCCCGTAAGACTTTCCAAAACTGCGCATACCAAAGATCAAATAAACGTCAGCGTCAAGTTTTATCAGTTCCGGATAGTTTACGACTTCCATTTTCAACCCGTCCGCCGTCCGGATCTCTAACGGTTTTAAATACGCCATATCTTACCCTTCCATCGGTGTAGCCGGTTCAACCTGGATATAGTCGATAGTATCCAGCAACACCGCGCTTTTGTAGATATCTCCGTTGTAAGCGCTCTGCCCTATCACAAAAAGCGTATTTCCACGTTCTGCATAGTCAAGTTTCAGCACGCGCTCATAAGAAAACTTCCTGTTGTTCTTGCTGTCAATAAAAGTTAAATCAATCATATTTCCACCCCGTAAATATTCCGCTTATCGCGCAATAGCTTTCTGTTTATCTTCTCTTCTACCGTAAACACCCCGGTATGCCTCCGCCCCGTTGCCGATATAACCAAATCTGAAAACGGGAACCGATCAGGATAATTAGCGTGCAGCGCATAATCCGGAGAAATTGTCAGCTGGTAAGTAGTATTCTCAATCCAGCACCCGCCGCCGTCGTCATATATGCCCAGCGGATTGTCAATACATCGGGAGACAGTACGACCGGAAATATCGGCGTCAAAAATCGTTCCAGGCGTGAAGTCGTCGAATCCCTGGATATACTTAACCGCGCTCTTGCTCATACCTGCAACGGTCGAAGCAAAAGAACCGTCTTTATACTGTACAAGGTATTTTTTCGCACCCAGTGTCTTAAATCCCGCCCACGCTCCTTTCTTTTTCGTTTCCCAATCGAAGACGCCCAAATCCGGAAACGTTTCAGTGATTCCCAGGTCTGCAAGGCGTTTCTTTTTGATTTCTTCCACCCATTTGTTATACTTTTCGATATACGGAAGACAATCAGCAACACTAATTACTTTCGCGCTGTCCGTATCACAGTATAGCGTCCGCCTGTCGTTGTACCTGATAAAGTCCATCCATAAATGGTAGCGTGTCCAGGCGGGGACGAAAACACCCCATTGATACGGAAGAAAACTATTCCAGGACTTGTAAAATTCGTCCAGCAGTCCATTTATAAGTGTTTCGTTGCTGTAGTCCTGGTACTTCTTTTCCCAGGTTGCAGTGTCAAAATGTAGTTCGATAATGTCGTGTATTGGATTCGTGACCGCCATTCCGTAAAAACTGTTGACACGGTTTTTTGCCTTCATGTAGTCGATTTCTCGCCCGGTGACGTTTTTCAGTTCTTGTTTATCCTTATAGTATCGCAGCATCAACCGCAGATATTCAGGCGGCAGATAATCCGCACGTGACCAGTATAATTCTAACACCCTGATAGACTTCACTTCATACGCCGCGAAAATAATTTTCAGATCAAGCGAAGTGCAAGCCGTTTCAAGCTGCGTGCAGCTGTATATCCGCCCATTGTCAAGTTCCACGTCGTCCGACGTTTTACACTTCGAAAAAGATAAGTAGGTATTCAGCAATTTGCTTTTCACGCCGCGAAGCTGCACACGACAGATAAAAAGTACGTCTTTCCTGTCTATCATCGCTTTTATGTCGTTCCAGGTCGGGGAGTCCACACGATGCAGCGCGCCCATTGGGTATTTATGCGCAAGCATAGCGAAGGGGTACGCGCTGCCATAGTCGAAGCTGTCAACGTCGTGCATAACTTCTCCCATATAAATATAGTTGGCGTGCGTATAACCGCCCATGAAAGCATCTTTGCAGCACATGAATTTTTTATAATCCATGCGCGAAGATGTAAACAATTTCCTGTTGCGCTTATCATGCCGCATAGCTTTTCGTGCTTCGTTGCGCAAAAAGCCGGTGTTTGTGAGTGGAAAGTCCCAAAACGGCATACCTTCGGCGGCTTCCAGTTGCCGTATTTTGTGCCACATTATAAGCACATCCCACGCGCAGTACAGTTCGTCGGAGTCGCTGACCGGCTCCCCTGGTCGGCGGATCGTCTGATAATCCATTTCAAGTTTTTGCAGTCCGCAATCTTCCGCGCAGCTTGCCAGTGACTTATTGGTCAGGAAATAAGAACAGCGAAACTCAATTACATCATCCAGAACGAACTTTAACATTTTGTGTGTATCAGTCGCAAAAACCTCTGATATAACATGATCTCCCAAATTGCGGATGATAGATTCTGTTTCATAGGAAAGATTATGAACAAACACAATCGTCCGGTCGGCGTCGTTCCAGGTAACTACTTTATCCAGGAACTCCGCCCAGCTTGTGAACGTAAGATACTCCGTGTCGCGGACTGCTTGCCAGTGCCACGTATACAGGCAATCCACGCCGTCAATTATTTCGTGCGTTGTCTCAATGTCAAAACAACATAGTTGCTTTGAATAGTGTATTTTCTTCTGTTTTGGCATGACATAACAATTTACTCCCCGTCGTCCACGTCAACGCTGAAAAAGTCCAAAGTGTCCTCAAGATCCGCCGCGCTGAAAAAAGCATCAGAGTGAATCAGCATATCCCCGGATTCATTCAGAAAGGTATCCGCGTCAATATAGTCTTCCTGATTCTCCGGAGTGATCCCCACGGCGTCACTGGTTGCCAGCTGAAACGCCATAAATAACTGCTCATTTGAATCATACTTTCCGCCCTTTTCGGCCTTTTGTATCTTTCCAAGAATCTGCATAGCGCGCTGCCATTCCGCCCGTGACGGTTCCCGTGACCGGTTCCGACCGGTCTTATCCCGGTATTTGACTTTAAAGTTCGGATGTCGCTCTTTGAAAATATCCATTCTCTGTTTATCAATTTCTTTCACACCTTTGACAGTGCTGCTCTTCGCTCCCAGGATTTCCCGTATCTGTTCCGCTTTCAGTCGCAGCGCTTTTTCTGATAGTCCTTTTGTCTTGACGTTCAGCCCGCCGTATTTATCCAGCACAAAGGACCGGCGCCCCGCCAGGGATCCGCCCGGGCTGTATGCTTTTTCGAGCGCTTTTAATCTGCTTTGCGCGGTCTTCCCGGCGCTCTGAATATAGCTTTTCAAATCCATCGCGCTCATAAAGGCAAGTGGCACGTCCGCGGACGGTACTGTTCTTTTCGCCATATCGTAATCCTTTCAGAAAAGAAAAGCGCGGCACACAACGCGCCGCGCTCATAGGTAACGGCTTTTTACTCCGTCGGTTCTTTTGCTTCTGTTGCTGCCTGGTAGCCGGCGGCAAGTGTCATATTTACGACAATAACGTTGTTCCCGTTTTTGGTCTTCTGTTCACTGAACCCGATTTTCCACTCGCTACGCTGCGCGGATCCGCCGACGGTTTCCATGATTTCGTCAATCTGTCTGATAACATTATCTGACTTTGTGATCGCGTTTCCCAGCACCCCGTTGTCCGCTTTCAGCGTGATTTCAAAAAGGCGCTTGCTTTCGTCGTCGTTGGTGATTTCCATATATCCGACAAACTCATAATATCCGGATACCTCTCTGCAAAGTCCGATTGTTTCCGCCCTTTCCGCCACTGCCGCAACAAGTCCGCTTTCGTAATACTTTCTCCCTTTTACCATTTTCTTTTTTCTCCTTTTTGATTTGTATTTTGTGGCTGGTAATAACCACATACGGGAGCGCCAGCAAGTGACGCGCCCGGTCTGGCTATTAACTTAACACCGTTCCAACTTTTAACGCCTTGATTCCGCAGACGACGGCGTAAGGCTCACTTTCAGAATCCAAAAACCAGTAAAAGCCCTTTGACGGATCATAAAGCACCGTTGCGCTTTTATGGTCAAATAAACGGAAGTATCGAAGCAAAACAGCATGTATTTGCTTCTCTTCCTCTGGCATATCGCAGTTTACCATTACCCACTTTGACGGGATCCCCTGTCCGTTTACCTGGTATTTCATGCGGCACTTCCGCCAGCACTTAACTTCTCGCGCGTCGCAGATGCTTTTATACCAGTTTCCCGACCGATCTATTCGGACGTCGGCGGGGAGATACCCCGGCTCGTTGTGCGGACGAAGGACGGCGAAGTATTTATACATCGTTATGATGGAATCCAGTTCCGGAATAAAAATCCGGCACTTCTTCTCATTTTTTTCGTCCTGCTCTTTCAGAACTGAAGCACATATATCAGAAATACTTTTCATCCCAAGATAATCTCCTTCGCGTAAATATAGTCGTGTGATTATTTATAGCTATCATGTTGGCTTTCGTAAGCATCCACTCTACACACATATTCGGGAGCGCCGCAGAGGTAAACAGGCGCGGAGTCTTCCAGTGCGCACAGTATACATAAGCAATCCCGTTTTCCCGGTCAGTGATAATCTGGCTGATTTCGTGCTGCTGAAACGGTCGGCGGTCGGTATTATAAACCGACTGCCCGTATAAGCTGTTAAGTTTCACTTTCATTTTGTAGTTGTCTACTCTCATAGCGTCACCCCATAAATCCGTGCGTCTTCCGTCTTCACATAGTCAGCCAGTGGGAAAAACTCATAACCGACGTGTTCCCCTCGCCGGTTCTGGCAATCCAGGAAGACAAACCGCCTTGCTGACAGCGGCGCGGTCTGGATCCCGTCAGGAGTCCAGAGGACTTCCCCGGCGCGGATGTCGGTATAGATTGGTATTCTTTCGACTTTTGATTTTCGCATTTTGCTTTTTGTCCTTTCTTTATTCTGCGGTGATTTCAAAACCGGTGAAATGAAGATCTTTCTTTTTCGCCCAGCGGATACACTCTTTAAACATATATTCGTATATTTCCATCTGTCCATCCAGAATACAGTCTAACAGATAGCAGCTGTCGTCAAATTGCTTTGTTACAATTGCGGGAACGTCGTTGTGCAACTGGTTCCAGTCTTCGTACTTTCCTACCCACACATACATTGTTTCTTTTCTCCTTTCGCTTTTGGCTTTTTGATTTTCGGGCATACCTTTGCCCGCTTATATAATACCACGCTGGCGCGTAGCTGTCCATATTTCCTGCAATTTTAATAGCAAAAATCCCGCTATAGCTTCACACTATAGCGGGATCGCTCAACCGTTTTTGTCTTCCAGCGCTTTTATACGTTTTTCCAAATCTTCCAGCTTGTACCAGATTGCGCATAGCTTTTGCAAAATGGTCATACTGTCGTCAAAGATCAACGGCTGCGTAAACTGTTCTGCCCATCGTTTCCATCCCCAATAAGGGAACATATAAACCACTCCTTTCTTATTTATGATCAATCCATAGCGCCCACATAAGGCACAGCAGAATTATAAGCGCCGTCCATAGTGCCGCAAGATAAACAACGTCAATCATAATAAAGCCCCATAAAAAGCGGTTTCAACGCATTTATAATTTGCGTTTCCAGATCAAACGCGAGTTCCGAAAGCTGCTGTGCCAAGTGCTGTCCGGAGTCACGCCGCCCGGAATAGTGCTGTACATAGTGTTTCGTCGTGTCCGTGTCTATGATCCTGTTATTGACGATATTGTGCGTGTAATCCGTTGTCCTGTCGTCCGTCCCGGCTACGTCGTGCGTGTAGTCTGTGTTCCGTGTTTCGTTACTGTCTGCAACACCTGAATCCTGATGATTGTTATTGATAATCTGCCCGTGTGTGAGCCACTGGTTTATCCAAGTATCATCCTGACCATAGCCCAGGTTGTTCATATTCTGCTGCGGTGTATCGCTGTCGCGCGTCGTTGTATTGTAGGTTCCGGACGTGCTGCCGGTTCTGTGTACTGTGTCGGTCATCGTTTCATGACTGGTTTTCTTTTCAGTCGTGTCGTCGTCCATTTTTTCCTGGCTGGTCTTCCGGTCCGTGTCGTCGTCTTTCGTGTCGAGCGTTCCTTCTTCCGTGTGTTCTATCTGATAGTCGTGATCCTGTAGCGGGTTGTATTCATCGTCCAGGTGGCGCGATTTAAAAAGGACGTTCAAGCGCGGCATAATTTCCGCCATTTTGCTATGAAGAGCATACCAAAATACCCGCTCCGTTTCGTAGCCTATTTCCCACGTCATAAAGTATTCTATGATCATATCGTTGAGATATTCTCTATAGGATTCTTTCCATATAGGGTAGTCTTCCAGCGGGGACTTACCGGCTGCGAAAAAACCATTTTGAACCAGGTCATAGACGTGCATCGTGAATTTTGCACCCATGTTGTAAAAGTCGCTCATTCGTCCGCCACCCCTTCCACGGTTTCCGTTCCGGTCCCGGATATATCCCTGTTGTCCGCCGTTTCCGTCTGCCGGTCGCGGATAGCTTCGATCAAGTCCACGTTGTACTCGCAGGAGACGTTCTCCCCGTAAATCGCATTGATTTCTTCGCAGAAAGCCTTGCGACAGTCAAGATATACGTTCTTTGCAAGGCTGTTACTTGTAAAGTCAATGTTTAGTTCGTCACTGATAAGCTGTGCTTTCTTTTCTATGGACTTCGCGCTGATACCTAACTCATTGAAAAAGTCATTCAGGATATCGTGCTTCAGCATTTCCAGTTTGTCAGCCACGTACTGCGCGGGCTGTAAATACCTGTATGCCAGCAGCGCGTTTTTATCGTCGCCCAAAAGATTTTCACGCCCGTATACTACAGGTTTGAATCCAGCTACCTGCTCGAACATATTGGCATAGGTGAGTTCCTGTCCCGGCGGCGACTGGATGATCGCCGGCGTGTTTTGATTGATCATGTTCACGCGGATAGATTGCTCCGCCTGTGATAGCTGCATAGCGTACCAGGAACACACAGCCATAAGTGAACGCTTATTAGGCGACGGCTGGCAAAGTGCGACAACATCCCGCGACGCGTGCAGCGTGTCCCGCTCCGTCTGAATGCTGTAGCTATATGATCCGCCGTACCAGGTCACAGCATCCGACGGAATCGCCGCGCCGATTATCGGAATATAACCGGGCACTTCTCCAGTGTCCGGATCGACTTTTAAGAATGCCGCTGTCTGCCCTCTGAAAAGCAGTTCGTTCAAATACAGCTGTACTTCGCGGTTGATCGTATCCGGAAACGGCAGCCCCTTCCATTTGATAAAAGTCAGACAGAAATCATGCAGTCGCTCATAGAACATAACGTACACGGCTTCGTTCTGAATTTGCTGTTTCTTGTTGGAAAATCCTTTTTTCATGGTTTCCCCTTATAGTATATTTGTTTCCCATTGCTCAAGACGTTTATAGTCCCCGATGGTTTTGTAAATAAACACGCCACTGTTAAACATTGCTATTACCTGGTCAAGATAACGCTGTGGGACGCCGCGCCCTGTTATTGATGCCTGGCGCGTCTGGTTATATGTCCAGTGTGGCATTCCGTCAAGGTTGATCGGTTTTACAAGCCCGCCCATGTTATAACCGTAGGTGGAAAAGAAGTTGTTAAGCACTTCGGCGTCGTGTTTCGTACCGGCGATATATTCAGCCAAGACAAGCGGATTACTTTTATTCCAAGACGCTATGGATGCCGTATTAGTTCCCATAACTACACTACGTCCGCGTACCTGTTCACCCACGCGGTCAACAGATTTTGACGCGCCGCTGATTCCGGCAAGTCCGCCGACTGCGCCCGCTACGGCTGTCTCAATTACGCCTTTGACGCCGGTCGTAACATAGTCCTGTTTTTGCGGAACGTACACGCTCATTACCTGAACAGTATCCCACGTTTTACCCTGTACCACACTTGCGGCAGTGTCTCCAGCGTAAGAATTGCAATAGATCGTTATGCAGCCATTCGCGTCTTGGGTTGCAAAACCTTTGAACCGTATTAATCCATCCTGGATAGATTCCGGTGATATTTCATCGAAATTATAGGTTCGTGTGTTACCGCACACAGTTAAGCGAATTTCATTAAACTGCGGACTCTGCCACCCTTTCTTCCACTTGTTTAGCGTTTTCCACTGTCCCGGTGTTACGTCAAGATCTCCAATTTCGATTTCAAAAGGCGGCATTGCCGAAACGTCAATACCGCTTTCGACAGTCCGAACGGATTTCGGTATATGGTACGCATATAACACGTCATTTTCTTTATTCACACGCGTAAATGTGTTCATGACGTTTGACAGCTGTGATGCTTTTATGACAGACGTGTTAGGTTGAGCGCATACACCACAATCACAGCCATATGCAAGCAAGCCCGAAAACATAGACGACAGCGCGGATGCGTCCCCGTCGTGTATCATTGATGCAAGACCGTTCCAAAAAGAAGTTGCCATGCCAGTGTATGCTTCCGCTGATACTCTGGTAACTAAACAAGTTGCGGAGTCGTCCGTACCCTGTAGACCGATGGCAGCCCCAGAGCTTGTGCCGACGTGTGGAAATACGTTTACAGGCTCTTCGGTGATAATATTGTCAAAATCTCCGTCTTCCTTTGGATGACATCTGTCCATCGGGGAATCATGAAATTCGTATTGCCCGGCGAAGTTGAGCCACGGATCTATTTCCAGGTATACCCAGGTCATATCATCGTTCACATACTGACATTTCGTAATAAATGCGTAGTTTCTTCTCCCATTGTTTTCAAATATACAATAGTTGAATCTTTCAACTTCGTTGATATTCCCGGTCGCCCGGAAAACAAATCCGTCCGTACGCTGCCAGTAGCAGTTTGTATAGACTTTCGACGGAAAAGAAGAGACGGCAGCAAGTGCCGCCCCTTCTGAGTCTACATAGACCACGTGCTTGTTTGTGATATCGAAGTCGGTTGCATATAGTGTAACGGTTGTATTTGGTATCATGAAAGCACCTCAAAAGAGCCAAGGAACGCTAACGGAATTGTACCTGTAGCGCTACTGGGAGCAGATATATATACGCACACTGCGTTATTAAAAGAGACTACACCGTTCACGTCTGTTGTAAACTCGAATATTGTTGAATAATATCCAAAACTAACGGGACGAGCGTCGGTTTCAACAACGGGCATTAGAGATAGTAACTTAATACGCTTTGACGCATAGGCATTTCCTAAATTAAATCGCATAGGCGTAAAATTGGAATATGCTGCTATTGCGACGTTTTGTTTTGCAGATAACACCGTTAATATTTTAGCGCCGCTTTCTCCCAACTTGTAACTATTTCCACCAACAACGATGTTATCCCCGTCGGCGTCACTGGTAAAGCCTACGCTTACAGCTTCCCCGTTTGCCGTGTCTTTGATAACCAGACTTTCGCCGGTCGCGGTCTTCTCTGCTTCAATCGTTACATTGCTTTCGCTATCTCCGATAACTGTTGTGCGGGCTTCGTCCGGATCCGTCGGGGTTGTGCGTTCGGGGAGTGCAGCGTCAGCAAGTTCACCTTCCAGCGCGGTTATGCGATCGCTGTTGCTGTTGACCGTCTGCCGCAATGCGGTTATACGGGCGCTGTTATCAGAAATAGCCTGTTCCTGTGCCGTGTTACGCGCCGTGTTATCTGCAATGCGCGTTTCGTGATTTGACAGCGTTGCATCCTGTTCGGCGTTCTTCTGTTCAACTGCGGTCAGGCGCGTGTTTATAGCCGTTTCTACGTTGTCAACGCGGCTGTCGAGATCCGCAATATCCTGATCAAGACTTGCGTCTTTTGCCTGTAATGCCGCGATATCCTGATCCAGGCTGGCATCCTTCGCCTGTAATGCGGCGATATCCGCGTCAAGCGCGTCGTCTTTTGCTTCCAGGGCGTCAAGTCTGCTGTTCTGTGTTACCTGTTCCGCTTCTATTACACTGATCCGCGGTCCGTAGTCCTCTATGCGAGTGATACGGGCGGAGTTGTCAGCAATAGCGGCATCCTGTGCAGTGTTACGGGCGCGTTCAGCGTCAATGTCACCCTCGGCGTCTGTCAGACGTGTATCCAGGTCCGCGATATCTTCCGCCTGCTGCGTGAGCGCCGCGTCCTGTTCCGCGTCCTTTGCCTGGATGGTGGCAATAGCCCGATCCTGTTCGGTGTTCTTCGTTTCGATGGCGTCAAGTCGCCCGTTCTGTGTCGTCTGTTCCGCTTCGATAGCATCCAGTCGACCGTCCTGTACCTGCTGACCGGCTTCGAGTGCGTCAATCCGTCCGTCCTGTTCTGTGTTCTTCGCTTCAACGGCATCCAGGCGTGTATCCTGTTCGGCGTTCTTCGCTTCGACGGCATCAAGTCTTTCGTCCTGTTCCGCGTTCTTTGCTTCGACGGCATCCAGGCGGCTGTCCTGTTCGTTGTTCTTTGCTTCTACCAGGCTAAAGCCCTGCTGTATGTCTTTCCAGTTGACGTTTACGCCCGGGCGGTTTATTTCATCGTCGGGGTTGTAGTAGCTGTTACGATATTCATTGTAGTATTTCATATTCGGGTTCGTTTCTCCACGTCTGCGCGGCATAGTCGATCAGTCCTTTCTTATAATAAAAGCGGGCGCGACGCGTCTGCATACGCCGCGCCCTATGGTAGGAGGAAAGGCAGCTTATTTTATTACGGCGCAAGCAGCGCAATAGCATTCGCGCATACGTTGATACCGTAGGTCTGGAAAACGGTCAGGTAATGGTTACGATAAAGACCGGCTGCGTTGAAAAAGTCGGACGCCTGTGTGAAGTTGTCCCGATATTCAAAGGCTTTACGGTCACATACAATAGCAATCAGTTTATCGTTTCTGACTGTTTCCCCTTCGTTGTTCTGGTAGCTGAAAGAGTCAACCGGAATAACACGGCTTCTAAAGTCGCCCTCATTCAGATTGAATGCAGCTGCCAGGGAGTCCACCTGTGCATTTACAAGCGCACTTGTGCGGATGAAAGCCAGGATATCATTGTTTTCTACCCATGTGATAGCCGGTCTGTCGTCCTGAATGCCCTGCGCCTGTGCGTATGCAAGCCAGTTGTTGAAATCAGCCGACGGGAACGTAAAATTGTAGGTCAGTCCGCGGACAGCTTTAATCAAAAGATTTGCGCTGTTTGCCGCGTCTCCGGTTTCGTCGTATCCCGGGATTGTCTGTGTACGAATAATATTCTGCGTCACGCCGTCCACAAAAAGCGTCTTTACAAGGTGCTGTTCTTTGATCGCGTTTCCGCTGTAGAGGGACCGAATAGCGCCGGTGATAAAATCGTCCAGCTGCTCCCACTGTGTATAGGCTCCCCTAAGCAGCGGCTCCGGAATGGTAATCCAGAACTGATCCTCTCTGTTCCGTCTGAAATACTGTGTTTTCACATCCGGCTTTTTGCGGTTCAAAAGAGTATCACCAAGTTCGATCCCGTATGCACGCGGAAGTGCCGGATTTATATAGTTGTTTTCGTAGTCGGTTCCAAGCGGGAAGCCTTCACGGCGCAGCATGGAAAACTTGTTTTCATACATCTTACTTTCGACGGTCTGGAAAACAAGTTTATTCACAACATAGTTGAGAAACTCATTCATAAAAGGGGTGTACTGGACAATCGGCGCAAAAGCGCGGGCGAAGTCCAGGGAGACGGTCGCCTCCGGAACGGCTCCGATATAATCACGGCTTGCCTGTGCGCGGGCGTCGTTAAATACTTTTACGGCTCTTTCTGCTTTCTTTGCATTCATAAGTCATTATCTCCTTTTTGGTTAGTTTGCGCTCAGTCTTCCATGTAAGCGCTTACGTTTTCTTCCAGCACTTCCGCCGGGGTCTTTTCGTCGGGGTCGTCTTCCGTCGCGTCCGGATCTCCGGACCGGTCGTTTTTGTCGGCGGGCTTACCTAAAATCTGTCCTTCGATTTTGCTATACAAAGTGGCGTTTGCCTGTTTCAACCTGTCGTTTTCTTCGGTCAAATTCCGGATAGTTGCGTTAAGTCCGTCCACCTCCGTAATGACCGGGGACAGTTTCGTCATAAGGTTTGTACGGATCAAGTTATATCCGTCAAGTGTCGTTGCGTCGTCCGCGTCAAGGATTTCTTTGATTTCATCCAGTGTAAACATGCTTTTCCCTTTTTCTCCTTTCGGTTAGTTTTTCGCGCCGGTGTAGTCCACATCGCGCAGCTGCCCGCTATGTTCCCAGCGGTAAGCGCTGATCTTTCCAAAGGTACAAGTCTGCAATTCCTTTTCAAATGATAAGTAGTAACCGTATCCAATGTCAAGACCGACATGCCGCCCGCGTCCGCCGTGTGTCGTGTACAACAGGTTTCCTTCCGTGCCAAGCGCCGGGGTTGTTTTGTTCAGTGTGTCCAGGTAGTAAGCTGTTGAATATTTTTCCTGTCCCGTGCATTTGTTTATAAAGCCTGAGCAGTCGAGTCCGATTTTACCGCGGGAGTAGTCCTTAATTTCCCGGATCTTTTCGGGAGTGTAGCGTTTCCAATATTCAGGCTCACAGGCTATCAGTGCATCCATAATCGCATCCGTAAGGACCTGCCCTTTAGCCGCGTAAAAGTACGCGTATTTGTCGCGCTGGTAGTATATTTGCATAGCGTTCTGTATAACTTTATAATAGGTTATCATTTACTCAGTCAGCCCCTTTGCTATTGCGTTATTCAGGACGGCGATGCTCTTATTGACTTCCGCTATTGCGTCGGTCATTTTGTCAAGCTGCGCGTTCTGTTTTTCGTTCATTGCCATAATCTGTGCTTGCATCCGGTCGACTGTTTCGGCATTTTTATCGCCCAGGTATTTTATATACCAGGCGGCGAGAAGTGCAATCACAATCGGAAACCCCACGGCTCCGACAGCTTGTGTGATGGCTCCAAAGTCCATTTGCTTCTCCTTTCGTGATTTGCGGCTTGCCGGGCGCGGATTACTCCACGCCCTTTTACTGTATGTTCAGTGACAAGTTGAGAACCACTCAAAACGGCGCGCTCTTCACGCGGGTTGTCCGTCCCTACTAATATAATAATGTTTTATTGTGGATAAGTCAAGCATCAATTGTGGATAACTTGGGGATAAGTTGTCACCCAAATCGTCCGACAATTCACTCCCCATAAACGAACCCTTGTTGTGGATAACTTGGGGATAAGTTGTCACCCAAATCGTCCGACAATTCACTCCCCATAAACAATTCCTTATTGTTCGAATTGTTCACACAACTTTATACAGTTTGAAACCTTAAACGATCATTTCCG
>Ga0326512_10002398_pt1 | contig 13905 bp, 33 predicted proteins | sample 1_2617_0518_D_FD_203652 | JGI IMG/M metagenome (GOLD analysis project Ga0326512, IMG submission 203652) | Bovine rumen microbial communities from UC Davis, California, United States - 1_2617_0518 | ecosystem: Host-associated > Mammals > Digestive system > Stomach > Rumen | place: USA... | reverse complement strand
TATTGCTTTATTAAGTGCCATTTTTATTTCCCCCTTTTGTTTTTCTAATGATATTATAATATATTTTAAAAATTTTGTCAAGGGTTTATTTTAAAAATCCATATGGGGCGCCCGGGTAAATCGCCAACCTTATTTCTCAAGGTTGGCGATGCTCTTTTCGTTGCAGAAGGTCGCCTTCTGGAACTTGATCTGATATGCAATTCCGTCAACTGTGATATCGCCGTCTTCTGTGAAAGGAACGTTGTCCTTCTCCCAAACCTGACCGAAATGCTCAGTGACCATCTTTTCGAAGATCTCACCACGGTTGTATTTGGAAGCGGCATATGCTTCTTCGAAGAACTTTTTGGAGCAGAGCAGTTCAGCGTTCGGCATAAGAGCCAGCTTCTGATCAGCGGTCGGGCAGAAACGGAGCGCATATCCGCATCCACGGCTTGCCTTGTCCAGCTTGCAGATATGAGCCATGACAGAGCTGTCAGTGATTGCCATATAGATGTTGCCCTTGTACTCAAAACCCCAGATGTATTCATGAGTATAGGCGATATGGTTGTAACGGTCGATCAGATTCATGAAAAGAGCTGTATTCATCATTTTGAGTACCCCCTGTGGTGTGGTGTTCTTTGTTTTGTTGTACTCATTATAGCAAGGAATAGCCGGACTGTCAACCCTATTTTTGAAAAAAAATAAAGTCTAACTATTTACCTAATTGTCAGACAATTTAACACTTTAATGTGTTAAAGTTAGTTTAATCTAAGATTAGTTAGATTAAACTAATTAGAGTTTTATGCTACTAACCAAAGTTAGTTCAGCCTGACTGAAGTTTTATATTACTAACTAGAGTTAGTTTAGACTAACCTGAGTTTCGGGAGTCTAACCAGAGTTAGTTAGACTGAACTAACCAAAGTTAGAAATGCCTAACGCGAGTTAGGCTGGCCGAACGGCGCTGGTGCGGCCACCAACGCGCCGCGCACAGAAAAAGGGCCATATAGACCCTTAATCCTTGATAAAATGCCAATTGATTGCGGTTTCAAAATAGATATGGCTATTGTAGATGTCTTCCCATGCGTACTTTGCAAAATACAGTGTTGGTTCACTTTCAAAACCGTATTTAGTTATCAGTTCATTAAGCATCTGTTCTCTTTCCTGTTCCATTCTGATTTCTGCTCTTGACATTTCTTTTATCTCCTTCCTTTTGATGATTTAATTATAGCATAGGGGTTGAGGTTTTGTCAACCCCTATTTTTCATTTTTTTAAATGGATTATGTATCTTGAAAAAGTCAAGCTTTTTTTGCACTTGTCTGATTGAGCTGAGAAGAACAAGTCTTTTTTAAGCATACAATCAAACCTTTAATAGAGAAGTTTAATTTTATAATTTGAACAATTCTATTATTTATATCTGTATCAAGACAAGCCCTGCCAACATTATGTAGACCGCATACATACTGATAATATTTTTTTGTTTCATATTCTCCGGCGCCTTTATATTCGTCAAATTCTCTATCAATTCTGTAAAGCATTTTTTATCTCCTTTTCTTAAGTGATTTCTTGTTTGTTTGTAATTGTATTATAACAGGGGTTGATGTTTTTGTCAACCCCTATTTTTATTATTTTTTTAAAACTTTGTCAATGGTATAATACTCATCTTTATTAAACATTGTGGCTTCTACTTGTTTTATGTGCTCATTGAAAGGGCAATTTTTATAAGTTTCTTTAAGAAACTGAAAATACTTTTTGATTTCTTCTTCGGTATAAGTTTTCATTTTTTATCTCCTTTTAAGTGGTGTTTTTTGTTTGTTTCTATCTGTATTATAAGGGATGCCGGATTATTTGTCAAGTATTTTTGAAAAAAATTTTAGAATCTATAAAGCAATAAAAAAAAGAGCCTAACGGCTCTTTTTAATAGATTGAATAATCGTTGCTAATTGCTGTAAACATTGCAGAATCAATACGATAAACATTATCAGTATAATCATTAAACTCATCATCATCATAAAACTCGTCCGCCCATTCGATTAATTTTTCAAAATCTTTTTCTCTGTAATCCATAGCTTTTTCACCGGTTTCGCATTTGGAATATCTTTCTGCGAAATAGGCAAGTGCTTCGATGTAGTTATCATTTTTAAGAAGCTCTTTTGCGAAATTCTTTGTAAGTCTTTTCATTTTTTTATCTCCTTTTTTGGTTTTTGTGTATCTCTTTTTGATGATTTAATTATAATCTATGCTGGATTATTTGTCAATCATTTTTTTAAATTTTTCTAAAAAATGTTGCACAAAATGGGAATCTGAATAATTATTTATTTTGTACAATTTTTAGTCTTGACAAGTGCGGTTCAGGTATGGTAAAATTTTTCGGCCAGCAGCCGACCGCATTCGTTAGTTAATTAACAAACAATCCCGCAGCTATTAAAATCTAAGATTCATAAAGCAATAAAAAAGAGCCTTTTGGCTCTTTTAAATAGTTTTGTATGTATCATATTCAGCTTCCGTAAGCCCCACTTTTTTAATGTTTTCAAGAAAGCGCTTGCGAGCATCTTTACGAAATGCACCCGTATCTAAAATCATATCATACCATGCTCTATCAATAGTTCTATAAGTTTTTTTATCCATGCTCTTGATGATAGCTGCGATTTCTTCATAAGTTCTCATTTTTTTATCTCCTCTTTTGTTTGTGTTTTGTTTTGTTTTGTATCTCTCTTTGATGATTTAATTATAATATAGCTTCCGGTTTTTGTCAATCATTTTTTTGAAATTTTTTAAAAAAATATTGCACAAAACAGGAAAAGAAAATATTGTTTATTTTGTGTGTTTTTCAGTCTTGACAAGTGCGACCTAGGTATGATAAAATTTTTCGGTCAACATTCGATCGAGATCGTTAGTTAATTAACTAACAAGCTGCGACCAATGAATCCAGAAGTTATCCAGTTAAAGAATTAACAAAGTTATTTGTTTAAACAACTACAATTAATAAAAGAGCTGACATAAATCAGCTCTTTTATTTTAACGCTCTTTTATTTTTTATCTTCCCTGATAGTAAAGATTTTTATTACTCATCATTCTGAACAAAAAGTTCAACGACTTTTTCATCTTCTTTGACTTCGATTTCTAAGGATAACCATGGGTCTTCTTCGACTTCTTCAAAAGTATCTATGATTTCATCGATTTCATCAACAGCGCTTTCACCTTCACAAGAGCCGATAACCACTTTGTAACCCTGTTCAAACATTTTTATAACTTCCTGCATCATCATTTTTTTATCTCCTTTTTTGTTTTGTTTTCTTGTTTCTTTGTAATTGTATTATACTAAAAGATTAAAAGATTGTCAATTCTTTTTTTAATTCTTTTTTTATTTAGGTTGAGGATTTTTCAATCCTCAACCTCTTTTTCGGTAATAGTTGCGGTATCATATTCACCTACCATGTTGAAGTATTTGTTCCAATCATTAGCAACTGCTTCAGCTTTTTCCTTGTTAGTGGTGACAACCTGAACTTTTTTCCTTGCGATTACGATGTAAACTTTCATTTTTTTATCTCCTTTTCTGTAGTGGTGTTTTGTTTTTTGTTTATCTCTCTTTCATGATTAGATTATAATATAGCTTCCGGATTTTGTCAACGATTATTTTAAATTTTTTCAAAAAAATACTGCACAAAAACCGTCATTATTTTCCGGTACTTTTTGTGCAAATTTCCAGCCCGCAATAACATGTTTAACAATACTATCTGTTATTCTTTTAACAAACAAGCACTAAACAAAAGACTTCGTTAGTTAATTAACAAACAATCTTACTACTATTACTAATACTATTATTGTGTTATTGCTATTGTTTATTATTGCATTATTATTAGTGTTATCTTATTATTGTTTGATCTATCTGTCTTTAGTTAGTCTTGACTAACTCTTGTCCTGTCTGTCTACCTTTGGTTAGTCTCAACTAACTCTTGTCTTATTCAACTGACTTTGTTAAATCGTTTCTAACTTGTTAATTTTTTAACAAATGAATAAAATTGCATAAAAATAAAATTGTTAAATTTTTAACAAGTGCATCCGATGCTATTGTTATTTTTTTAACAAGCCCCCTCGAACGTATGTTCGGCCGGCATTCGTTATTTTTTTAACAATCGGCGTTTCTTAAAACATCAACTTAATGATTCTACTGATTAAGGGGAAAATAGCCTTTGTTAAATTTTTAACAAATCGCGCCGAGAAAAACCTGAACATGTTTAAACAAGTCTGCCTCGACCAAGTTGCAGTCTTTCGCGGCCCGACGAAGAAACGAAAACAAAATGAAACCATAATTTAGATTGAGATCAATAGAAAAGAAAAAGATGCCAGAAAGAAATTAAATTCTTTTCTGACATCTTAAATAAGATTTGAATTAATGCGGCTGTCATTTATTCTTTTGTTAGGGTGCCGCGGTGTGTCTACGTCGGGTTTGCTCAAAATTTTCTCAAGGTAGCAAACGTACTTGTTTTGTAATAGTCGGGGGTAATTTTTGGGAAAAAAATTTTTTATTTTTGATAAATGGGTTTGTCCTCAGCAAAACTCTCTCCAAATTAACTTTTAAATCGACAAAGCGATTAATCATTCAAGCAATCCAAAGGTTATTTCAAAAGAAAGATCTCCATTCTGTTTCATCGCAATTGGATAAAAATTCTTATTTTTTATTTTTACTTTATCTTCCTCTGGTATTTTTGATTTTATAAAACTAGAAATTTCCCCTGCTGATAAATTTATTACACAAACATAGGGATTAAAACAACCTTTTGGAAAATCTATTTTTGTAAAATCTTTAATTGGACTATTATAACCAAAATTTATAAGCATAATTGCCTATCCCTCCATTATTTATTCCATATTTTATTCCCTCATGCTACTTTTTTGTTGCTCTTATTACTCCCGCAATTCTAGGATCTTGAAAAGAGGGTCCAAAAATAACTTCATAATTATAATTAGGATCTCCAAGTTCTTTTATTTCTTTCTCTAATTCACTATAATTTTCTACATCAATATATAAATTTGGATTATCTTCTGCTATAAATCTCATTTTTAAATATCTAAATTAATTTGTGCCACATATTCTGGACTAAAACTCTCATTATTATCTACTCGCCGCCATCCATATCCAATTCTCCAATAGCATACGCATAAAGGCCACCCATCCCGCCACGTAAGAAATAAATCATTTTGCGCGCTATGCAGCGGAATATATTTTGGTTCTAACCAAGTAAGCCCGCCTTCATAAACTGTAGGAGCACGATTTACTATTTCCGCAATCGCTTCCCGCGTATCTACTTTATCTCTATAAACATGTTCTAATAATTCATCTGCGTCTATTGTTCTCATTTTTTTATACTATGTACCCCATAAGGCGGAATAAATTCATTATATGCCCAATCTATCATTAAATTAATATCTTGTGTAGCCAACATTGTTTGCAAAGTTTCAAGAGCCTTCTCTAAAGTATAAGCTTGCGGTTTCCGCTTCCAATACCTTATTTTATCCCATCCCCGCGGAAAAGCCATTCTAATTGTTTCCTGCAAACTTATATTTTCCCACATTTTTTCATTTTTCATTATTTTGTTCTCAGCTTGCCATAAAGCAAATTTTGCATTAGCTAATTTTTGCTATATTTCCATTCTTTCTTTTGTTTTTAAATATTGGTAATCATCCCATGTAGCTTTATTAATTTTTATCCATCCATCTTCCACGCCAGTAATTAAATACTTTTCATTTTCATTCATTTTTTACATTCGTCTAAATTTATGTAATATTACATAGGTTGCTCCTGTTGCTTCTCTATAGGTAGCTCTGGTAGCGGCTTCATTATGAAAAAAAACTTCTTTCAATTTATTCATACAAAAAATCTCCTTAATTGTCTTCATAAAGTAATGGAAGTCCATCCGCACCTACCATCACAGTAGTATTTCCACAATTATAAGGGCCTTTTGACATTATATACATAACTTTTGTTTTTCGATGATATATTACTTTATAATAAAGACCATTTTCCACTTCAATAAACATAGAGAAAGGACTAGACTGATTAAGATTTTCAACAGTAACCATCCTTTTATTACTACATCCAGTTAATAATAGACACAATAATAAAATGCCAATAATTCCTTTTATTTTATTCATCGTTCGCTCTCATCATTGCGGCGCCCACAAAACCAATAGCCGCGCCAACTATTAAACAAATAAGACATTTAATAATCATTTAATTTCCCTTATCTTCCAATGAGTCCTTCTACCTACCAAATCAGCTATCGCAGGTTTATAAAATTTTACATATTTACCACCACTCTGCGTTTCAACAAGATAATATTTTCTTTCTTCGTTACTATTTTCTGCGGCTTCCCATTTTTCATCTTTAAAAAACATTTTTTCTCCTTATCTAACAAAAAATATTTCAAGTATTCCAATTAATATTAACAAACTTCCTATAATAATTAAAAACTAATCTTCTGATTTAAAACCAATAAAGAATAATACTATGCCATAAAAATTAGCAATCATATATTCTGGTATCATTCTTATTTAATTCCTCCATAATATCATTAAACTGCTGGCGGGGAATCTTTATTTCACCATTAAAAACTTTAAAAAATCCAATAAACTCATTACCAACATAAATCTTAATCGTATTATTATCCATATTAATCAATCCCCATAGTATATCTTAACCGTCCAAGCGGTTCACATAATTTATTATTTTTTATTTTGCAGCGGCCGCCCTCTTCATAAAAACATCCTTTACAAATAATTCTTTTTCTTTCTTCTGCGCAATGCGGACAGCAAGGGATTTTTTTAACTTCATAATGAATATTATCAATCATTATAAGACGCGGCAACTTAATATATTTATTTAACCAAATTATTTTATTACATTTGCCGCATTTAAGCGGCAAGATTGCAAATTTATAAATCATTTTTATTTATTTTCCCAAAATTCTTCTAATTCTCGTAAATCAAATTCATTAAAATCTTTATCTTTTTCTGTTGACTTACGGCGTTCAGGTAGCTCATACCACTCAATTACTTTATATCCAACATTATCAAAAGAACAGCACCATCCATTCTCATCCCATGCTCCCACTGTCCAAAGATAATATCCATTTGCCGCGCCAATATCAATAACCATTAATATTTCTTTATATGCGGGTGGTGTCTCATCTATTGTATGCTTCTGTAATATCATTCCTATTTCTTCTCCTAACGCAACAATCTTTTCTTTTGTAAAAATAAATTCAGCCATTTTTATTTTTTACAACTGTGCAACTAACAGAACAATTAAAGCTGCCCAACACAAAGCGTAACTAAAAACAGGAACTTTATGATCTTTACTTGTTGCGGCGTCTGCAAAAGTTAAAACACCACAAATTACCCAAATAATTAATCCAAAAATATTAATCGTCATTTTTTTTCTCCTTTAACCATTTTTCCAATTTAATTTGACAATTGCCGCATAGATCAAAATGTTTTGGTTGACAAAAGCTATACGTTGAATATATATCATATGTTGGTAAAATAGCTCGCGGCATCGGATCATAACAAATTTCTTTACCACATCTATCACAATACGTTTTTTTCATAATAATTAGAAGTGATGGTGGCATTCCATCACTTCTCCTCCTCCGGCTTGTGTGGATTTTTCATAAGTCCATAGTCATAAAGATTATCAACACATTTAAGAAGCCCATTGATATATTTTTTAAGTTCATTATTTACATCAACCTGACGTTTTCTTGATGCTCGATATTCAGCTAGACGTTTCCCATATTCTTCATCCCAATTATCTTCAGGAGAGCATTTAGCAATTCCCTTGTAAGATCTGATATCAATAAGATTATCATAATCTTCATCCGCAAGACCGTATTTTTTCAGTCGATGCGGGATATCATCTATTGTAGTAATGATACATACTACTGTTCCTTTTTCTTTATTTACCTTATATTCAGTTGTTACTCTCTCAAGTTCCGGCCATTCTGTTAAATCAATCATGCGGTTTTCGCAGGTCTACGACATCCAGTAACCTGCGTTCCCCCTTTCTAAAAATAATGTTTTTTCTTTATTTACAATTATATTATATAATAATTTTTTTAATTTTTCAAAAAAGTAAAGAGTATATTAAATTCTGTTTCTAACAATTCCTGTTTTTTGCCTTCTTCTGTTGTTACATAAACATTTTTATTTTTATATTCATAATCATAATCTTTATCTTTTTTAAAAGTACCGTTATTAAATGTCATATTATAATTTGCAGTTGCTTTATTCATTTAGATTCCTCTTCCCATCCTGGGTCTCCAGGTTTTTTGCTCTTACCTCTATAATGATCTGCAGGCCAATCAAGTTTTTGTAAACGATTGATGTATGTATTCATGGCTTCATTATATTCTTCTAAAGGAATTTCTATAAGGTTGTCTCCAACAATAGCATCTCGATGTTCTGAAGTGTCATTCCAATCATAACAATAGAAAGGAAAATCATCAGTACGAATACCTTTAAAATCATAATGTCCAAAAAAATGATTGCCGCCGCGATCATAATAAAACCAATAAGTAGGATATTCTTCAAAGATAAGCGCGGAAACTCGATATTTATTGCTTGCTCTTGAATTTATAATTTTATAATATTTCCACATTTCTGGGAATAGGACATAAGGAGTATGAACTTTTGCCTTAAAACATTTACCTATTAAAGAATCATGTTTTTTTACTATTTCTTTGATTTTCTTTTCTTCTCTCTCTGTTGTTTCATATTTAATTTTTCTTTCTAAATCTTTGAGATCTTTTGTAGAAAGTTCTTTTAAATTTAAATCAATCATACCCTTAATCCTCCATAATCTATGATTTCTTTTCCCTGCTTTAAAGCATAATTTCTTGTAAGAAAAGTTCCTCCGCCACCTCTTCCGTCCCAGACACATAATAATTTATCTGCATGATCTACCATAAAATTATCTCTAATAACATAGGCTTTTTTTGAATATTGCGGCGATACAAAAATTACTTGATTATTTTCCATAATCCATTGTTCAATAGGATGATAATGTTTTTTAGGAAAAGGGTAACAACAAATGATAGGTATATTTAATTCCTTTGCGGCAGTCGCCACAATTTGATCTGTACCTTGCGCCATTCCGTCATAAATCGCTGATGGCTGAAGGCGAGTAAGCTGCGTCGCCGCCCATTGTTTTATTACTTCCTCTTGTCCTCTTAATCTTTCTGGACGATGTCCTGTTACAGCTAATATCATATTTTATCCTTTCCATTTTTATTTATAATTATTATACAATATTTTTTTGGAAAAATCAAGAAAAAGATCCCTTAAACGGAATTGACAAGAAAAAATTTTTTTGATATAATATAGGTATAGATTAATATGAAAGGAGTATTTCATGGAACAAAAAGAAGATAATGTAGATTTAGTAGAATAGGTAGATAGCAAAAGACCCTATCCTAGACTAGATTATACTATTACAGATATTCAAAAAAGAAATTAGAAAGTTCATAAGATTGTAAATAGTATTCCTCCAGAAAGACTTACTCCTTATTATTTAGAATAGCTTACAAAATATCTTACTGAAACAACAGAAAGTAAAAAAGAAAAAAAAGTATTAACTAATAATAGAATGGTCACTATTAATAAAAGGGAAACTTCTTATTAGGGGTTAGCAATAAAATTATAGAATGGAGAAGACGGTATTTATAATTTTATGACTGGCGGCGATAAGAATATTTTGTTAGTTCCAAAAATTCAAATTACAAAAGATGATTTAGAAACAATACCAGGATTAAAAGAACTTAGAGATTAGATAAAAAAGATAGAAAATCAACAAAAAGCTGCACGAGGAAAACAAAAATTTTTATTAACAAAACAATTAATTTAGATGCGACAAACGCAATATATTTTAAAAAGTGCTTATAAACCGCCTATAACCATTAGTAAAGTTACAAAAAATACAAATCAAATTGATTTAAGTGAAAAAATTGTAATTGATAAAAATGGAGAACCCTACAGTAATTGTTTAATATCTTTTTTTAATCCTTAGCATATATGTTGTTTATTATGTAATTATTCTAAATTAAAAGAAGAAGCGTGGGGACATTTTGATGGAGATTGGTGGTATTTAATGGAAGATTTTGATAATCTTTCCGCGAGAGCCTTAAAAGATAAATATCCTTTTTTTTATGAAATTATGATTTGTAAAATAGATGGGATGCAAAATAAAGATATAGCTAAAAAAATTAAATAGGATTATAATGTATCTTATTCTATTGAATATTTGTCTACTGTTTGGCGAAAAAAAATTCCAAGAATAATTGCAGATAAAGCTAAATAGGATTGGATTATTTGGCATTATACTGTTGAAGAAAAAGGAAAATGGAAAAGATGTTCTCGATGCCATGAAATCAAATTGGCTCATCCTTATTTTTTTACTCGTAATAAAACTTCTAAAGATGGTTGGTATAGTATTTGTAAAAGCTGTCGAAATAAGAAAAAGGACAAAATATAATAAATATTTTATCAAATTTTTATAAATAAATAAGAAAGGAGTAATTATGGGAAAATTAAAAGGACAAAAATAGGATGAAAATGGGAAATGTCAATGTGAGAGATGCGGGAAGCGACTTACTCAATTAAATTTTTATACATATAAAGATGGTAGTAAATGTGAAATTTGTAAATCTTGTTTAACTGCTCATATAGATAATTTTGATTCTAATACTTTTGAATGGATTCTTGAAAAAATGGATGTTCCTTATGTTCCCACTGAATGGAATGTATTAAGAGATAGAGCTTTTGCAAAAGATCCTTATAAAATGACTGGTATGTCAGTTATTGGAAAATATCTTGCAAAAATGAAATTGAAACAATGGAAAGATTATGGATATAAGGATTCTAAAAAAATTCAAAAAGAATTAGAAGAACAAAAGGCACAAAAAGAAAAGGCGGATGCCTAGGAAAAAGCTAGATATGAAGCTGAACTCAAAGTAAAACTAAGTGAGGGAAAAATTTCTTCTGCAGAATATCAAACGCTTGTTAGCACAGAAACGCAGAATAAATAGTTACCGCATTGGGGTAATGTTATTACTGGTGAGCATTTAGGACAAATGTATCAAACATATGGGCAGCCGCAATCTTATCAAGAGGCATTAAACAATGCAAAAAATCCTTTTCAAGAACAAAATTTTATGTCATAGCAAGAAATGATTGATCCTGGAGCAGATTTAGATAAAGATGATAAAATGTATCTTGCCGTAAAATGGGGAAGGCTTTATAAACCTAGTCAATGGGTTGCTCTTGAACAATTGTATAATGAATTTATGGATTCTTTTGATATTCAAGGGGCCGCGCGTATTGATACTTTAAAAATGATTTGTAAAACATCTTTAAAAATGAACGAAGCTATTGACTGCGGAGATATTTAGTCATATCAAAAATTATCTCGGGTTTATGATACTATGATGAAATCAGCAAAATTTACTTAGGCACAAAATAAAGATAAAAATGGTGAAACAATTGATTCTGCTTCTGCTATTGTTGATTTTGTTGAAGCGCATAGTGGGGAGATTCCTCGTTATTAGTGTCAATAGCCTCAAGATATTGTTGATCAAATTATTAATGATTTAAAAGCATATAATAAAAATTTAATTTATGAAGATAAATCTTTAGCTCAAGAAATTGAAAAATATTTACAAGAAAAACGCATTTCAGAAGAAATGAAAAAAGATAAAAAAGATGCAAAAGCTAAAGGTTTGGAAAATGTAGAATTAGAAGATGATGATTTTACTGATTATAAAAATTCTTTAAATCATATGAAAGAACATGATGAATTTCTTGATGATGATTTAATTGAAGAAGAATATGCTAATAGGAGGATTAAGCACGAATGAATTTAAAAGAATTACTTCAATTATCCTCTGATAAAGGGCATAAAAAACAAGGATTATCTGAATAGCGTCTTTTAAGTGATATAGATGGATTAAGAAAATTGATTGCTTATTTTAGAGAATATCCAGATATTTTTGTAGATTTTATAAAAGGGAAGAATAGTACATTTAATTTTTTATTTTATCAAAGAATATTTTTAAGAATTGTGATGCGGCATCGGTATGTGTACGCGACTTTTCCGCGTGCTTATTCGAAGTCTTTTTTGTCAATGATGGCGTTGATGATAAGATGTATTTTATATCCCAACTCACATTTGTTTGTAACTACGGGTGGCAAGTAGCAAGCAGCCTCGATTACAATCGCAAAGATCTAGTAGATATGCAAACTTATCCCTGGCTTAAATAATGAAATTAATTGGGACCGCGGTGTATCTACAAAATCAAAAGATAATGTTAAATATGTATTTAAAAATGGTTCTACTATTGATATTTTGGCGGCAAGACAGTCTTCTAGAGGTCAACGTAGAACGGGAGGTTTAATGGAAGAGTGTGTATTAATTGATGGAGATATTTTAAATGAAGTTATTATTCCTACCACTAACGTTGATAGACGTCTTTCAGATGGCAGCCGCCATAAAGAATAGAATGTTAATAAATCACAAATTTATATAACTACTGCTGGATGGAAAAATTCATTTGCGTATAAAAAACTTGTGTAGATTTTGATTAATTCGATTCTTGATCCAGATGAATATATGATTATGGGTGGAACATATGAAACCCCTGTCATTTCTGGACTATTGGATGAAGATTTTGTTGAACAGTTAAGATTGCAAGGAACTTTTAATGATGAATCATTCAATAGAGAATATAGAAGCATTTGGTCTGGAGATGTAGAAAATGCATTTTTTTCTTCTGAAAAATTTGATAAATATAGAGTGTTATTACAACCAGAGTATGAATATAGCGGAAGATCCTCTAAAAATGCCTATTATGTATTTGGTATTGATGTGGGACGAGTTGGATGTACTACTGAAATTTGTGTATTTAAAGTGACTCCGCAAATTCAAGGAGCTGCTTATAAAACACTTGTTAATATTTTTACTTATGATGCAGAGCATTTTGAAACTCAATGCATTCATATAAAACACTTATATTATAAATATAAACCGCGTAGAATTGCAATTGACGCAAATGGATTAGGTGTTGGATTAATTGATTATTTAATAAAAGCACAAGATACTGATGATGGGTAGTATTTACCTCCTTTCGGTGTTTTTAATACAGATGAATATCCAGAATATAAAAAATTTATAACTCCAGAAACAGAAAGAGATGTTTTGTATTTAATTAAAGCTAACGCTCCTATAAATACTGAAGCATATAGTTATGCTCAAACTCAAATGTTCAGTGGGAAGATTAGATTTTTAATTGATGAAAGTTTAGCTAAAACTAAATTAATGTCAATGAAGCAAGGTCAAAATATGAATATTGATGAAAGAAACGAATATTTAAGACCGTTTATTTTAACTTCTATATTAAAAGAACAAATGTTAAATTTAGTATAGGAAAATTAGGGAGTAAATATTATTCTTAAACAAAGTAATCGAAGTATTAAAAAAGATAAATTTTCTGCTTTTATTTATGGATTATATTATATTCGTTACGAATAGGAATTAAATAAAAAGAAAAGAAAAAGAAATATTTCAGACTTTTTATTTTTTACTCCAAGTTAAGGTCAAACTTTGTTAATTTTATAAATCATTTTTTTATATAATATAGCGGAGGAGAAAAAATATGCGAGCATCTAGAGGAGAAATAAAAATAGAAGAAATTCTACAACAATCTGGATTGGAGTTCGCAGAAGAATACTCTTTTCCAGATTTAGTAAGTAGTACAGGTCGACCGCTTCGTTTTGATTTTGCAGTATTTGATGATTAGCATAATATTGATTTTTTAATTGAATTTCAAGGTATTCAACATTATGAAGCTAAAGAAAAATTTGGCGGCTATAATGGA
>Ga0326512_10002396_pt1 | contig 13907 bp, 14 predicted proteins | sample 1_2617_0518_D_FD_203652 | JGI IMG/M metagenome (GOLD analysis project Ga0326512, IMG submission 203652) | Bovine rumen microbial communities from UC Davis, California, United States - 1_2617_0518 | ecosystem: Host-associated > Mammals > Digestive system > Stomach > Rumen | place: USA... | reverse complement strand
ATCAGACCAGTCCTCACTGCAGCATTATGGTACATTCTATCAGACAACGAGTTAGAACCAGTCGAATAGATATATTCGTTCGGTGCATCAAGACTCATTGCTTGAATACCAAATGCAGGTTGACAGATTTCAGAAATTTGAGCAAACGTGACCAAGTGTGACGTATCAGTCTCCATCAGTTTACACACCATTCTGGTCTGGATTTCTTCACAGATATTCTTCAAATCACCATTACCATACATCTTCATGCAGATAATGCTATCTTCCGCATCAAGCGGATCTAACGTAATGATATTGCCTTTATTGACAATAATTCGTTTGCTTTCATCCAATCCGGTATATAAACTAGCGGTACCATCGCCATTATACTTAGCACGCCAAACTTCGGCTTCGCTACTATTTGTACCAACTGTTACTTTTACCTTAATCATATTCTTAATATAGTAAATTATTGTTTATGTGTAAATACCTTCTGACATAACCATTTTTATTCAGATAACCCTGTTGATGAATTGTTAATAGATTGTTTACAAGAATGTTAGTAAGTTGTGTAAACTGTTAACATTCTGTAAGTTCCCTTAATGCTTTTTCGGTTCGCTCGTCATCGAAATATGCTTTCAATAATGCATAATTCTCATTCTTAACAGATTCCTTAATAATTTTTAAAAACTTAATAAGTGATTCAACATCAAAAAACGTTTTTTCTTTAAAAAACATTTCTTCGGCAACTACAGATTCTTGAATAATTAAATCATAATACTTAATTAATTCCGGGTATGTTCTTCTAATATTAACTTTATTAATTCTTGTTTTGCTAGGAAATGTAATTAGATGAGAACTGTCACAGAATGTTGCAGTGGGTTTACCATCACTAATCCTTAACTGAATTCTAATATTAATTCCTAAACTATCTCTTTTAGAATGAAATGGGAAATCTATATATAACCAGCTACCATTACAAAGTTGCGGTGTAAAATCACCTTCTGATATATTATCATTTAATGCATTTATCCATGATTCATATAACAGATAACCCAACTTAATATCTTCATATTCCTTAATGGTTTTATTAAGCTCGGTATTAACGCATTCTACTAACTCCTTAAACTTTTCACACGCCATACTTAATACAATATAAAAAACCCACTTACTTTCGTAAGCGGGTAAAAGGAAAAAACTTTTTTACAGATACCTTACATCATCCCAGGCATTCCCATAGGCATTGGAGGCAATGCTGGTTTTTCTTCCTTCTTTTCAACGATGACACAATTGGTTGTGAGAATCATCGATGCAATGGAAGATGCATTCTTCAATGCGTTCTTGGTAACCTTAACTGGGTCAATGATTCCGTTTTCTACGAGATCATAGAACTTATCAGCGCGGGCATCGTAACCCTGGTTCCCAGAAAGTTCCTTGACCTTACTGAGGATAACGGAAGGTTCCTTACCAGCATTCGCAACGATCTGACGTAACGGTTCTTCAATGGCGCGGAAAACAATCTTACCACCAGTAAGCTGATCCTCGTTATCATACTTAACGGAATCCTTAATCATTTCTGCAGCGCGGACCAATGCAGTACCACCACCAGCAACAATACCTTCCTCAACAGCAGCCTTAGTTGCATGGAGAGCATCGTCAACACGATCCTTCTTTTCATTCATCTCAACTTCCGTTGCAGCGCCAACCTTAATAACACCTACACCACCAGCAAGCTTAGCAATTCTTTCCTGGAGCTTTTCCTTCTCGTATGCAGATTCGGTTTCACTTAACTGATTCTTAAGCTGGAGAACTAATGCTTCAATGTCTTCCTTCTTACCAGCGCCTTCAATGATAGTAGTGGAATCCTTGGTGATCTTAACACTTTTTGCCGTACCCATGCACATCGGATCTGCATCGGAAAGCTTAATACCAAGTTCATCGCTAATCAATTCACCATTAACAACAGTAGCAATGTCCTTAAGGTTATTGGTTCTGGAGTCACCATAACCCGGTGCCTTAACTGCACAGACCTTAATAGCACCGCGCATCTTGTTGATGACGAGAGTACTTAATGCTTCCGAATCGACATCTTCAGCGATAATGAGGATTGGGCGACCATTTGCATTAGCATATTCCAGGTGCGGAAGGATATCCTGCAACGTGGAAATCTTATGGTTATAAAGGAGAATCAATGGGTTATCGAGTACTGTTTCCATCTTCTCTGGATTAGTAACGAAGTATGGAGAAAGATAACCATTACCAAACTGCATACCTTCAACGACATCGAGCGTGGTATCAGCGGTTCTAGATTCCTCAACGGTAATAACACCATCCTGACCAACCTTATCCATGGCGTTAGCAATCATCTCACCAATTTCCGTATCACCATTGGCGGAAATAGTACCGACCTGCGCTACAGCTTCAGTAGTTGTTACCTTAATTGAAATCTCATCAAGCTTCTTGACGATAGCAGCTACAGTCTTATCAATACCGTTCTTAATTTCCATTGGATTAGCGCCAGCAGCGACATTCTTCAATCCTTCACGTGCAATAGCCTGGGTTAAAACGGTAACGGTAGTCGTACCATCACCAGCAATATCGTTAGTCTTCTGAGCGCCTTCCTTAAGCATCTGTACGCCCTGGTTGGCAAAAGCATCTTCCACTTCAATGGACTTGGCAACAGTAACACCATCCTTCGTAACTGTTGGCGCGCTGGATCCATTAGCAATCATAACGTTCTTTCCGGACGGACCTAATGTGACCTTAACTGAATCTGCTAGGATATTAACACCCTGCATAATCTTTTCACGTGCCTGTACATCAAATAAAATTTCTTTAGACATATATTTTTCCTTTTGTGTATTTAAAACTAAAGCAAATATAGTAATTTTGCTTAATAATATTGAATATTTAATTATTTTCTGGATATTTTAATTGAAAAACCGGGTTTTGAGACCCGGTTATCAAATATATAAAGGAACAATTATGGATTAGCGCTTAGCAGCTTCGAGCTTAATCTGCTTCTTAGCAGCTTCGATCTTTTGACGGATCTTAGCACGGACTGCAGTCATAATTCCTTCTTCAAGCAAATCGTATCTGGAGTTCCAGAGCTTACCGATGATGTAATCGGACTTTTCGCTTAAATATTGACCTTTCTTAGAGAACTTATTGAATGCTTCAGACTTGGTTTCGTCAGCCGGGGCTTCTTCTTCCTCACTGGAAGTTTCTTCACCACCTTCATTGGATTCACCACCTTCGGAAGATTCACCTTCACTAGAAGATTCTTCACCACCCTCAGAAGATTCACCTTCACCAGAAGATTCTTCACCACCTTCAGAAGATTCACTTTCTTCAGAACTTTCGTCACTACCAAAATCATCAGTAGATTCTTCGCTACCTAAGTCATCACCACCGAAGTCATCAGTAGATTCAGCTTCTCCTTCAGAAGATTCTTCACCACCTTCTTCCTTATCGGTATTGAGGTTATCAACCTTGTCAGTCAATGTCTGGATAGCAGTAGTAAGTGTTGCAAGGATGTCCTTAAGTTCGGAGGTACTTTCAGCTTCATCCTTCGTACCATCTTCTTCCTTCTTGTCGTCATCTTCCTGGAAGTCCTCGGTATTCTCAGTCTTATCTTCCTTATCGGAATCGTCATCGTCATCCGGGAAGTTATCTTCACCAAATGATTCTTCGTCACCACCTTCAGATGGTTCTTCGGAAATATCGATGTCGTCAGACGGTTCTTCTACAGAAGCATCGACTTCTTCCTTGTTTTCTTCCTTTGTTTCTTCCTGTCCGGTAGTATCGTCAGCTGTTACTGGCTTCTCTTCTTCACCGTCAAGGAAACCTTCGTTAAGCTTGTGGCTCTTCTTCCACTGCTTGAATTGGATATCTTCTTTATTTTTCATAATTCTATTTTTCCTTTATATATCTTTATTATTTATAAAAATATTTTTTGAGCTCTTTTTTAGAGTGTATTTTTATAAATTTGATACTCCGGAGAGGTTAAAAGTTCATCAAATTTCTTACTGGTGTTGATTGCCTTAATGAAATTGGTCTCTTCATTGCATATGACGGACTTAAAATCAGCCATATAGTTATCAAACGTAGCTTTATAGTTCTTGGAAAGCTTAAAGACGTCCATAACAGATGCCGGGCGGAATGCACCCTTCAAAACCTTAATAGTCTTGACATCCAGGTTATCCTTAATGAACTTTTCCGTTACGCTGATGACGTTCTTAATGATTTCATCCTTCTTGACGACTTCAATTTCACCGTTAAGTACCTTAGGGATTACCAAGGTATAGATTAATGGATTATTTTCCATAGAGCTAAACTCTGAGGACTCGTTTACCATGTATTCTTTAAGATTTTGCATGATTTATTACCTTCTTTTCTGATTTTCTTTAAATTCTTTATATTGTACAGCTATTTCTGCAATAGATACGGCAATTTGCTGAAGAGTACTTTTAATTTCCTTAATGTCCTGTTTGATGCCAGTGTTTTCCTGTACAAGGAATTCAATATCCTTTTGCATTAAGATCTTTTGGTTATTAAGGTTATCAACGTCTTCCTTAAGCTTCGATATGGTATCATCTCTGGTTGCAGCCGTATTCTTTCTTTGTAAAAACACAATCAAATATACGATCACCCCAGAGAGGATAGCGGTTGCGTTACCTGACTGAAATGCTGTTGTTAGTAAATCTTCCATAAATAAGTTCTCCTTTTAAATTATTTATGACCTTAATTTTCTTCCCAATAAAAGAATTTCTCAGGGTAACTCCTAGAGTATTCCAATGAAACCGGTCCCTCTTGCCATGCAGCAGAAAGGTCTTCCCAGTGCCATTCACCGCTCAAATGGTTAAGGATCCATTCAATAAGCTTTCTGTTTTCCGTGGTATTAGAGAAGTTTCTAGCTACACCCTTGTTTATAGCGCTGAGATCATCATATACACCATCAATAACCTTTCCATTTACCAATGGGTACTCAAAGTTATTGGTTGCCATTTGAACGATGGTCATTGCCTTTACCAGGTCCTTAGAGACACGTAATGGTCTTTCGAAGGAACCTACACCAACAATGGTACCACCGTAATCCCCATATGCACCAGCTTCTCTAGCAGCCTTTTCCGAATCAGTCCAGATCTTAAGCTTACCATTCTCATCGTAGTATGCAGAAACTGCACTTAAATCAGCCTTTTCATTGGCATAGTCATACAATGCAGAAAGGTTCTCATAAATGTTAGGTACATATGCGGCGGAATTCCATATAGCGGAATTAGCTGAGGTAACGTAATAAGCTTCACGTACTGCGCTATAATCATACATGTCATCCAGCGCAGAGAACGCAGCAGATAATGCCGATGGGTCAAACGCGGTTAAGCCGCTAAGACCGGAATAACTGTTCCATAGGTCAACATCCGCGCTGGTTACACAAACACACGGGTTTTCATATGGTTCACAACAATCCTGCCACCATGGTTGTACATTGGCAGGTTCACTATCGTTCCAACGATGGAAACGCGTACGTGGCCAATCAGCGTACGGTACGTTAGGCCAATCCGGAAAATGAGGGATATGACTTGGGTCATTCCAGTACGGTGGCATTGGTGGTTTATTATCGTTATTCATCATATATTATTTATAATAGTAAAAAACTCTCAGATTTTGAGAGCTCTTTACCTTAAAAATAGCTAAAAATTACAGATATTTAGCTGCCTGGCGTTCAGACCAAGAGTACCCGGCATACGGATCCTCTTTCTTCTGAGTTTGCTTTGGCGGAATGTCCTGCTTCGGCGCCGGGGTCGGCGTGTTGCGCGGCGGATTAGGATTGGTATCAGGTGGGATTACCTGGTACCCAGCATCTTTTGCTACTTGCATAGCCATTTCCGTTGGATCCATCTTACGTACATTATATCCATTAGCCTGGGCAATGTTCTTTGCCTGTTCTATACGATCAGTCGGCAAGGTAACGTTATAACCAGCTTCCTTAGCGACACGCTTGGCCTGTAATATTTCTTCAACACTGTATTCACTCATTTTTGAACCTCTTATATATTTGATTTGAAATCTTTTTATTTATATCACTTGTTCGTTATATCTGATAGCACCTTCTGGGTTATGCTTCCAATCATTGATGAATTCATATAACGATCTACACTCTGCAATCATGCGCTGGTTCTCTTCGCCTTCAGCATTGGTTGCAATACGGTAAGCAGCATCGGTAACAGATATGATCTCATCGTTCCATAACATAGCATCATTATCTGTTGGCGCGGAAACCATACAGTCAATGGTTTTTGGTGTAGGCAGTAACGGTAAATAGCTATCAAGCTTGACATAATTACACCCATCCTTGACATATACTGATCCAGACTGGTCAATATAAGTACCATCCATTAACTCCTTAAATGTGATGTCATCACCCGGTTTATAACCCTTCCATGCCTGGATAAAGGAGTCCTTCGTCAACTCGAACTTCTGTACGATGTGGTTATTATGCCAGCGTCCTTCCTTGATATCAGTATAGGACATACCACCTGGGAAAATGTTTTTAGATAAGTTATAAGCTGCATTAGCCTTCTTCAGCTTACCTGGGTCAACACATTTAGCATATGCTGCATCAATCTCTTGCTTCAAATTACTGATTTGATTCTTAGTACCATCCAAACTACCATAGACGGAGTTCTTAAACTCGGTAGACAAATCGTATCCGGATCCTTTCTTCTCAATCTTAAATACGGAAAGGGCTTCAGCGTAATAGTTCTGCGCTGTGGCGATCTCAGAGCAAGAATAGCTGTCATCGAATGCACAGGTAAAGAATGACATTAACGTATCGAGGTAATCAAACAAACCCCAGTCAATTAATGTATTGAGGTATTCATCAATCAATAATCTTAAGCGCTTATAGTTACGTTCAATGAATCGAAGGTACTCATCCATTAACGATGCACACATTTCAAAAAGCTTCTTTATGTACGAGATGCCAAACTCGATCGTGAACCCGGCATCACAGACCGTTTGCTGGAAAGCGCTAAAGTCCGTGATAGACTGGCTGATAAGATCCATTACATCCAGCGCCGCGGTACTGCGGCATTTCCTTTCCAATGCACGTCTTATCTTTTGGTTTAACCAGGAATCGGAGTTAAGCAACTCAGCAAGTAAAGCTGCACACTTCCATAGCTTGTTACACCAGAAGGTTTTATCTTCCCCGAAAATGGCGTTATATAACATGTCAAACAGTTCTTTCTCATACTGTTTCACTAGGTTAATCACCGTTCTCATAGTGGTGTTAATCATGTAGGTAATAGTAGTCATAAGCGTAGAGACTAATGTGTCAATACGTTTTAAAATACCTTTTGCTGCTTGTGTTAATCCTTCAATAGTAGCTTTTACTGCTATAAATGCACCATAAAGGTAAGTACATACTAAACTTGCATATCCCATATGTTCTATTTATAGTCGAAATTTTGGGGAAGTTTTTAAAAGAGTATAAAATCCCTTTACCTGTTATAAGTCATTTATTTACTGTTTGTACCCAAATTATCTAAGTTTACTTTAGGGATCTGTTAGAAGTCATTATTTAAATGCTTGAAATATTTATCTACATGGACGTTAATTTTACCTGCAGAGACATCAAGCCTATCCAGGAACGAATAGGCTTTGACAAACATATAACCTGCTGTCAACTCTCGGGACTTACATATAGGCTTATGGATCGGTCATCCTGTATTCCAGCTACATCCTATACTGCCAATGGCGGCTTTTCTAATGAGATCGCTACTCTCATCGTCGATAATGGGCTTCGGGTATTCGTAATGTCTGCCATCTCCAACATTCCCGGCTGGACCCGTTAGGTGCCTCGGACAATATCCCATATCCTTTAGGAAGACCACTCTGGTTCCAGACTGCTTGCATCGGGCATCTTTCAGCCCCAGTTGCTGTCTATACTATATATAAACTTTTGAAATTCTGACTATTTCAACCAAATTTAATATAGAAACAAATATAAAAAATTAAGGTTATGTATCAAATAACCATAAAATTATTCTGTATTTTCTTAAAATTGTCAAAATATTTACAAAAGTTTACACAAACCATATAATTTTCTATATTTACTCTATATATGTTTGTAGAATTCAAAAAGTTGTCATTTTGCAATATCATGTCCTATGGTGCATCTGGCGCGGAAATAAACTTCCAAACTGGATTAAATACCATCAAGGCTGTTAATGGTTCGGGTAAGTCTTCTATCCTAGATGCATTAACCTTCGTTCTTTTCGGTAAACCATATCGTGATATAAAATTATCGGAATTAGTTAATACAACTAATGGTAAAGGTCTTGAGGTAACATGCGAGTTTAAGATCGGTACGGACCTGTACATGATTCGCCGCGGATTAAAACCTGCTATCTTCGAGATCTATAAGAACGGAAAGGAAATGGACATGTTATCCACCAAGAAGCTTAACCAAGATGAAATTGATAAGCTTTTAGGTATTAACTTAAGACTTTTCAAAAACATCGTAGCTGTTGCAGTTACGAATAACAAACCGTTCTTAAGCTTACCAATAGGTGATAAACGTGCCTTAATTGAAAACATCTTTAATATTGATGTACTAGGATTAATGTGCAAGGACGTCAAGAAACGGAAAACGGTTAACAATACCGAGCTGGATCTTAAAACAACCGAGCGCCGCGGCATCATCAACTCCATTGAAGATAATGAATCCTATATAGAAAACATGCGACAGTATATAGCATCCTTCAATGAAGTAAAGGACACTAACCTTAAAACAATCCAGGATAACATTGATAAGTACCAAAAGGAAATTGATAAGCGTTCCAAGAACCTAGTCATCGCGGAATCAAAGATCAAGGAGCTTACGGAAGAAATTGGTACCATCCCAGATAGATCCGTAGGTGAATCACTTAACCTGGAAATTGGTAAGGTACAATCCATCATTGATAATATTAACAGTACTCTTTCCAAGCTTAAGAAATCCCGTCTATGTCCTGTATGTAATTCACCATTGGATGAAGGTCATGCAAGGAAGCATATCGAAGGGATGCTCGCGGAAAAGAAGACAATGGAAAAGGAAACACTCCCTGGCTTAATGGAACAGTACCACGCGTACAGTGATACCGTTAAAGCGTACCAGGAAAAGCAATCCTTTATACAAACCATACGTGATAAAGCTCGTACCGAAGAAATAACAAGGTCAACGCTAGAGACGGAACTTAATAAAGCTAAACAGAACCTGGAAAAGGAATCTAGCAAGGTCTGCCCAGCATCGGTTGATTCATACGTGGAAAAGCTTAATACGTTACGTACGCAGTGTGAGGAGCTTAATAAAGATATTGACACCTTAACGGAAAAGATCTTAATTGATACACAGCTTATCAAGATCCTGGGTGATGATGGTATTAAGTCCTATTTCTTTAAGAAGCTGGTAAAGGTACTTAATAAGTCCGTTAATGAATACCTTAATAAGTTCGAGTTAAAAAATACAACGATCGAGTTTGACGAGACCATGACGGAAACTATGATGACGAATCTAGTTCCGCGTACATACTCCAGTTACTCTTCCGGTGAACGTACTAGAATCGATATGTCCATCCTATTGGCATTCTTCGATATTAGCCGCCAGATCTCTAACTGGTCATGTAACATCCTGTTCATTGACGAGTTACTGGATCAGAACATTGACCAGTCTGGTATTGAGCAGTTTGTCTCCACGTTGTATAACTTAATCCAGCTTAATAAGAAAAAGCTTGGCATATATATCATATCGCATAAGCTTAATGAACTTAAGATTCAAATTAGTAGTACAATCGAGATTCGAAAGGTACACGATTACAGTATATTAGAGGTTAAATATGGATAATAACTGGCAACAAATTTCATTACTGGAAGCTAAATTCTTTACTCAGTCTGGTAAGTTCCAGGCGGTACAGGAGATAGATCCATTCGCAATGGAAGAACAAAAATTCCTCTTAAAGGAAAATAATAATATTAGATTTAAATTCAAGATGGTCATGAGTGACCCTGCAAAATACTATATTTATCCTATTGTAGATGGTAATCCAGCTACAGTAGAAAAGCTTAAAGAAGTAGCTGGTATTACGGAGATTTAATGAAAATAGCAATGATCGCAGACCTGCACTTCGGAATCAAGAAGGCTGACCCTACCTTTATGGAATCCCAGTTACGTTTCTTCAGAGAACAGTTCGTACCTGAGCTTAATGCATCTGGAATCAAAACCATATGGATCCTGGGTGATGTCTTTGATACCAGGCAGACTATTAATACAATGACAATCAATAGGGTCATTGAATTGTTCCGCGATACCTTAAAGGATTTTGAAATCAATATTATCGTCGGTAACCACGATATGTACCTTACCACAGATACTGAAATCAATTCTTTAAAGATCCTGGATCTGTTACCGAATGTCACAGTGTATGAACAACAAGCATCGATTACCGTAGATGGAAAGAAGATACTGGTACAACCGTGGATCGTGGATTACAAGCAGGAAAACCTTATTACTGGTAAGTATGACTATTGTTTCTGTCACGCGGACATAGTTGGTTTCGATATGGGTGGTGGTCGTCTTTCCGAATCAGGACTTGTTGCAAAGGAGATCCTTAAGCATGTAGATGCTGTCTACTCAGGTCATTACCATAACGGAATTCATCGACAGTTCGAAAAGGGTAAGTCCATTACATACCTGGGTGCACCATACCAGCTTACTAGAATTGACCGTAATGGAATCAGAGGGTATCACATACTGGACATAGCATCTGGTGAACGTACCTTAATTGAAAACCATATCTCCATGAAGTTCACACGTCATATCTACCCGGACATTAATACATCTATGGTACCAGGTAATGTCGTCGATATAGATGTTCCCGCGGAATACGCGGACCAGACCAAAAAGATCGCAGATCTAGTTAATAAACTGGAAAAGATGAACCCAGCATACCCGGTTAATATTAGCTATTTACCATCCGAAGAAGATGCTACTGAAGCTATAGACACGGAAAACCTTAATATAATCACGCTCTTCGGTAATTACCTGGAGCAGGTAGAATTAGATGCCAAGCATAAAGATATGCTTTATGACAGCTTTATAGAACTATATAATAATTATAAGGAACAAGGAAAATGAATTATGTAGTAATGGGTATTGACCGAATTGGGAAAGATACCTTTATAGAAAACAACTTTCCAGACCATAAGAAGATTCACTTAACAAAACCTCCTAAGGATGTGGATCCACTTATATTCTCCAAGACGGAATACTGTGATTATTTCTGTAACCTCATGAAGAATGATAACCTGGTATATAACCGTGGTCATATCGATGAATTCGTATACGCGCCAATCTACAGGAAGTATTCTACGTACTGGCTTACTATCATGGAAGAAGAATTCGCACAGTCTGTGGCAAACACTGTCTTCATCCTACTGTACACCGATAACTTCGATATGATGGTTGATGACGGTTTGTCCCATGATTTTAACCGTAAGGAAGAGGAACAGGAACTATTCCATAAGTACTTTGACCAATCCAAGATGATTAATAAGATTAAGATCAAGGTCAATGACGGAAAAATGTACCGCCATCCTGATCTCATCAGACATGACTTGGGTGCCGCGCTAAGGGAAACACCTATCATTAAAGGTGATAAGGAAATTCCAGTAGAAGTTTTAAAGTCAATGTTTAGTGGAAATTAATTACTATATTTGGTATATATGAAGCAATATCTTGATATATTAGATAGAATATTAAAGGAAGGAAAGCTTAAGCATAACCGTACAGGTGTCGATACGCTTTCCATCTCTGGATCCATGATCGAGTTTGACATGTCCACCGGGAAGTTCCCGTTACTGACTACCAAGAAGATGGGATTGAAAACTATTTTCTCTGAAGTAGAAATGTTTATTAAGGGTATAACCAGTAAGAAATTCCTTCAGGATCGTAAGTCTGGTATATGGAATGCGTGGTGTAATCCACAAAAAGTACCATATTCCACTGATCCTGAACAGCAAAAACTTATGGCTGCAGAAGACGATCTTGGACCAATTTATGGTTTCAATGGTAATTATTGGGACGCAGGGCAGGATAATTATATAACTGTAGAACGTAAGCTCATTATACCTGAACAACAAAAGTATGAAAATGTATGGGATTCTGCAGTCTTTGCTGCAACTTATGCAATAAGAGAACGTGCAGTTGCAGAAAGTCAGTGGTTCGTAGAAATCTATGGCGAAAGAATCTTCCACAGACTTCTTGACATTTATGAAAAACTTCTTCGTACTGATACTGTTCTTCCTGTATCTTGGGCTCTTATCAGTAACTTCCTAAAGGATTGTACAAAGATGCCGGGATGGGTTGGATTCCTTCGTAATCCTGATACTTATGTACTAGATAATACATATTACGGTTCCAATGGTTATTCTGTTGATATCTGTGTATGGATTCCGATTGACGAACAGGATCATTATCGTATGTTGGATCGTGGTAACTTTAGTAATACATTACAGAGATTCCCATTACCGATTAACCAGTTACAGAATGTAATTAATACTCTTCAAACGGATCCAACTAGCAGAAGAATGATTGTTAGTTATTGGAACCCGCAGTTGATGAACCAAATGGCACTACCTCCATGTCATTACTGTTATGAATTCCTTTCTGATGGTGAATCAGTAGATCTTCTCTTCAATATGAGATCCGTCGACTGTTTCCTGGGTATGCCGTTCGACATTGCTCATTATGCTATGTTGTTATTATTGATCTGTAAGCAGGTTAAGATGAAACCTGGTAAGTTGATTGGCTTCTTTGCCGATACACATATTTATACCAATCATCTTGAACAGGTTAAGGAACAGCTTTCCAGAGAACCATTTGAATCTCCCACAGTTAAGATTCTTAACGCAGAGGATCCAAACTGGACTATATGGGATTGGAAGTATACTGATTTTGAATTGATTAATTATCAGTGTCATCCATCAATTAAAGCCCCTGTCGCCGTTTAATATTATTTCTCCATAATAACCTAAAACCGGTTATCCGATAAGGATTTCCGGTTTTTATTATAAATATTATATTGAAAAACAATATTTTAGGAGAATTATTATGAATATTACTACAGATCAAATCCAATGGGCTCGCGAACAGCAAAATGCACTTGATGCATTAGATGATCGTGAATATATCAAGGCTATTTGTAACTTGATGGTCAAGATGCTCGATAATCCGGCAACAAGTAACCTCGACTTCACTCAAGCTCGCGCTCTCTGCAAGGATTTTGCCGAAGCTATTGAAGTCCAGCTCGAAGGCCAGGCATCTAACATCACAGAACCTGAAGCTCCAGCAGAAGAATTCGACGATGCCAACTTTGGTTTCGAATCCTTCGTTAAAGAAGACCGCAAACCGACTTTGGATGAAGCAAAAGCTTATCTCGCCAAGAAAGGTTACGTTCTTAAAGGCTAATATTATATAACTGTATTTACTCAGGATGTCTGGAAAGGCATCCTTTTTTATACTATAAATATCATATGATAGAATTAGGTGAATATATAATGAAAGAATTGGGTGACCAGGTCTATGACGAATTGGAAATAGATCCTTCCGATTACAACAGGTTACCAGCTTATGAATTCTATGATGAAGTTGTTTCCTCCTGTCGCGTGGTACATCCCGAGATCATTAAACAATATTACCAGGAAATGGAAGAATATAATAACCCATCATCAGAAAAAGAATTTAGAGATTACCAGAATTCAAAGATAAGAAGCAATTTCCCTTTGGCTTTGCGGATAGCAGTAGATATTATGGTTCACACTAGTAAATACAGGTTATCGAAACCGGATTATGCTAATCTACGTTATTATACCGAAACTCTATTGAATTT
>Ga0326512_10002395_pt1 | contig 13907 bp, 26 predicted proteins | sample 1_2617_0518_D_FD_203652 | JGI IMG/M metagenome (GOLD analysis project Ga0326512, IMG submission 203652) | Bovine rumen microbial communities from UC Davis, California, United States - 1_2617_0518 | ecosystem: Host-associated > Mammals > Digestive system > Stomach > Rumen | place: USA... | reverse complement strand
GATTCATGAGGACTTTTATATGACATTTCGTCAAGTGCTTTTAATGCATCCTGTCTGCTGATTACATCATCCATCAGTCTGATACCTCCTCTCTGTACGGTGATGGCATAGGCATCCATGCGACAACCCCCCATTTGCCGTACCATCTGCCACCGTCAAACTTAATAATGTTTATTGCTTTCTGCCTTCCAACAACAAGATATTTCCCATTCTGGTCTGGCAATCTCTCAGAGCATGGAATCCACTGCTGTGCTGATGGCTGATTATTAATAACATTAATGACCTTTTTCAAGTCTTCGACTTTCATCTGTTTCGTTTCTTCGGCTGTTACTGTTAAATCCACTATCAGATTCTGTCTGCTGATTAAATCATCCATCAGTCCGTCACCTCCTCTACCTCGTAGTATTGCGATATGTCGTCGAAGTCCTTTTTAAGCAGTTCCATCCCCGCAACCCGGGCGGCGTCATCCTCGTCCTCTGCTTCAACGATGAGGGAAACCTCAGTCGTTACTTTGTAGCGTTTCACTGCCACCGTCCTTTCTTCAGCGCGTCCTTGAACCACCGCTTGTAGCCGTCGCCCATGACCTTCTTGCAGAAGCACATGGCCAGCCCGACCTCGGGGTTGAACTCCTCGCCCTCCATGAGCTTGACCACGGTCTTCGTACCGTCATCCCAGAACACGACGGTCGCGGGCGCATTGAAGATGACGTCCTTCGGCCACGGGAGGTAGGTCTGCTTGGAGGACAGTTTAACCATGTCATCTATGAACAAACGGTCTGCCCATTGACCATAAACATTAGGCTTTGCTTTCGCCTCTGCGGTGTAGGTTTCCTCCATGTCGAATGGGTCAATACGTGATTTTGAGTCCAGTCTTACGCGATACTCAATCCCGGGTATCATTTCTTTAAAGATTTGCCCTCCGAGTTCTGCCTTTGCATCTTTGATTATTTCTGGTGCGGCAAGGGACGTGTGCTTCGGAATTATTTTCCTTATCTTCTTTTCAATCATCTTCTACTCTCCAACCATTTCTCTGCCATAGCGGCAGTCTGTATGGCCTCGCAAGCTACGTGCAAGGCGCAGTCCTTCTGCTTCTGAACCCGCTCTTCGATGCCCTTAATATCATCGTGCCGGATCATATAGTCGGTGTACCTCAGCTCATATTCGAGCTGTTTCACCGCCTCTTCTGTCTCCATGTATTCCTCACGGGTCACCGCCCACGCCTCGTGGTCGGAGTGGAACATCGGGTGGTCTTTATTGGCTCGCTCCAGTTCCACAGCCGCGATGCCAGTGACCTCATTCATTAGTTTCTCTATCATCTGGGATTCTCCTGTTCTCAAATTTCTTGTACGCATCGAGGTACCATTCGTGCTTGTCCCCGTTATAGGTAAGCTCGTAGTACATTCCGTCCGGCAGATTGCTAGATATCAAGAACTTCCAGTTCTGCAAGACCTTGGCCTTCCACACCACATAAACACATACTTCCTGTTCCGTGTCCGACTTATCCAAGTGCTCGTGGATATAGTCCAGAACGATGCTACATGCTTCAAAATCCATTTTCATTCCTCCTTTTCCTTCTCGTAGTTCGTAGTGACATAGATGTCACAGTAGGTGGTATCCCAGTCATCGACCTTCTCAAGAAACCACGGTTGCGATGCTACCTTTTCCGGGCCCCCGCAGTACTCCCAGTTACTAGTCGGGCCTTCGCCGCCAATCCTCGCGTGAATCATGTACACGCCCTCTTGGCCAACGTAGTGATTGAACCGCTCCAGTTGGTATTCATTCTCCTCATTTTCTTGAGGCTCTTCTTCGCTCATCTTTCTGATGCCGCGAAGTCTCGGGATACATTCGACGATGTCCTTGATTTCTTCGCTAAGTCTGGGAATCTGCACGTATGCATATAAATCCATCAGGTCTCTCCTTTCCCGTCCTTCAGTCTCTCCCACGCTTCTCTTGCTTCCTGTTCCGTGGGGTATCCGATGTCGTCCATGTACAGGGCCATGGCTACCCACTCCTCCCCACAGGCGTAGCCCACGGGGACCCGTTCCCCGGACTCATCGCCCCGGTACTTTACGTACAGTTTTTCGGCCATCAGCGCATTCTCCTCCCACACTTCGGACATCTGTCCGGGAGCTTCTTGATATCATGCACGTTCTCGGTATGACCGCACCGGCTACAGCTCACGCCGAACCAGTGGTCTCGGCAGTCGCCGAACAGTATGCACTCCCAGTGTGCGAACTGGTCCCAGATTGCCCGCACGAACAGCAGTACCACGAATACGCACAGTATGATTGTCTTAGTCATTTGCTTCTTCCTCTCCCTTCTCTGCTTCCTTATCCTCTCCGAGGATAGGGTCTCTGTTCTTTTTATATCTGCGGTCTTTGAATCCTTCCCGCTGGTCTTTGAATCCCTTGGTAAGCTCGGCCATCTTCTGCTTGTCGGACTCGGGTACGTGGTCGAACTCAAGCACGGCCTCTTCCATTGCGACCCTATGCATCTCCCACAGGTACTTCTCGCTGTACCAATATCCGACCTTGCGAACCATGAGTTGAACCTGTTTCCATTTCAGTCCGTTGCAGTGGCGCAGTCGCAGTACCTCCCGGTGGATGAGCGGCAGTTTCAAGCTGTCGATAAAGTTATCGACCATGTCGATGACGTCACCACACGCTTTCAGTTCTTCCACGTAACGGGTGGTCTCGTCCGCTAGTGCGGCCCATATGAGTTCCTGTCCGCTTCCGTCACTGCCGCCGCCCGGGGGCGTAGGTGACATGGCCTTGGTCATCCGTTCTGCCTGTGCCCTCACCTCGGTGAGCCGCAGTTCGAACGACAGTTTTCTTGCTCTGGCCTGTTGAGCGGAATCCAGAAACTCAATCACTTCGTCTCTTGTTGACAATTTCTTGTCCTCCTTCCGTAATCACGAAGTCCTTTAGCGCATCCAGCAGACTCTTCTGCGTGGCCGCCTTGTCAGTGAGGGCGTGCATGACCCTCTCGTCCAATGTATTCTGTGCCACCAAATGGTGGATAACTACGGGATGTTCTTGACCCATACGGTATAGTCGGTTGTTGGCCTGTTGGTACAGTTCGAGACTCCAAGGGAGTCCGAACCATACGATGATGTGCCCGCCTTCCTGTAGGTTGAGGCCGTGCCCGGCGCTGGCGGGATGAGCGAAAAGTAGAGGTAGCTCTCCATTGTTCCATCGTTGGATGGCGCCCGGCTCGTCGATTGTGGCGCCGTAAGGGAAACGTTCCCGTAAACGGGACAGGTCGTGCTTGTAACCGTAGAAGCACAGGACAGTCTGTCCGTTGGTACTCTCAAGCAGTTCATCCATTGCCTCCAGTTTCGCATCGTGGATGTGTACCACATCCTTGTTCTCGTCGTACACAGCGCCGTTGGCCATCTGCAACAGCTTGCCCGACAGAGTCGCCGCTGTCTCAGCCACGATTGCGCTGACGTCCTTATCCTCTTCCCCTTGTTCCAAGGTCATGAGGATATGGTCTCTTTTCATCTGCTCGTAGAGCTTCCGTTCCTTTGCCCCCATGGTCACTGGTATCTCGTTGTACGTGATACCCGGCATGGTGAGCCAGTCTTCCTTCGACATGGTCAGACATAAGTCCGACAGTCTTCCGTCTATCTTGTTCTTCGCACCCGGCTTCAGCCGCCAGTCGTAGACCATGTAGCCCTTGTGTGCACCGGGGCTGAAGTACGCAGTGCGGTATCGGCCGAGGGTCTTCCCCAGTCGTTCCCCTTGGTCGAGCAGGTACACCTCAGGCCACAGGTCTAGGTATCCATTGGCCGCGGGCGTACCCGTGAGCCCCCATACATATGGGGCCGTGCCTATGTACTTCCGCAGTGCTCGCCATCGCTTGGCCTTGTTGGACTTGAACGAGGACAGCTCGTCGATGACTACGATGTCGTAGTCAAAGTCGTAACCGCTGTCCTCTAACAGCCACACTACGTTCTCCCGGTTGATTACATACACGTCTGCGTCCGTGGCCAAGGCTTCCATCCGCTGCTTCTGTGTGCCGAGGACGAGGGAGATACGGAGGTCGTGCAGATGCTCCCACTTCTCACACTCCCTCGACCACGTGTCCTGTGCCACCCGCTTCGGTGCGATGACCAGAGCCTTGTCAGCGGCGAACTCCTCATAGATGAGCCGGTGTATCGCGGTCAGAGTAACTACGGTCTTGCCCAGACCCATGTCCAAGAACAGCGCTCCGTGGTCATGGGTCTGGAGGAATCGGTCAGCTATCTTCTGGTGAGGTCTCGGTAGGTACTTCATCTTCGTCTCCGAAGTATTTCTGTTTTACTTTTTCGAACGGACAGTCCTCGATGTTCTCGCCGGTGCATGCCTCGCACTGTTTGAATGCCTGTTCGTTGCATAGGTCTATGTACATCTGCCCCATCTTGAACTGCTTCTCAAGCGACGTGTCCAGTTTTTCTTGGAGGTCTTTATTCTCAGCCTGTAGTCCGGGATAGATGTCCTTGTACTCCCGGTCTCGGACAGTCTGCATTTCTTCTTCGAGGCGTTTGTTCTTAATGTGCTCGTACGCCAGCTCGTCCTTGAGGTAGTCGTTCTCCTGTGTTAGCTTCTCGATGTCGGTGGAGGACTGGTCTTCCAGTTCCTCCATAGACTCGCGCAACAGGTCACGCTCCTGTACCAGCTGGCGCACGGCCTTCTTCGACACGACACGGACATGGGTATCGAACCAATGTTCGATAGCGTCATGCCACAGGTCGAGTCGAACTCGTATCTTAATCCAAAGTTTCTTCATGCTCAGTTCCCCCATGCTACCAGTAAATCTTTCCACATCTTCAAGTCCATCGGACAATCGTCGAAGTCATCTCCGTCTATCCCGCACACGAAGGCGGGACCGAGGATGTTGCACATCGGCGTGTCGAAATTCAGCTCCATATCCCGGAGGCGCCCCTCCTCGTTAAAGACGAGCACGGCTCCGTTGTACAGGGTCAGCGTCTCGATGTACCCGCCTACTAGTTCCTGCATGGCTTTGAGTTCGTTCGGGATAGTTTCTATGTGCCCGACCTTTTCGTCGGGCATCTTCACAATAACGTCAATTGTCTTTTTCAAAGTCAACACTCTCCTTTATTCCCGTTTTGATGACGATGAGTTTGTTGAGGTAGAACTGTGCCTTCTGTAAATCCTCGACACCGTTCTTACGTTTCCACCGCCATATGTATTTCATAATCTGCCCTGTAAGGACAGCTTCGATTCCTTCTAAGCCGGTGGTAGCGGCCTCGATTGCATCGAGGCACTCCACCTTTCCCTGCGTATAATGGTCGGGATGATTAATCACGTCGTGCATTGTCTTGCTTACCTCCAATCTCTGTACTGGTTGAATAAACCGAGAAGTCAGAACCAGTCCATTCGTCCGTGGTCATTTTCTTGTGGCCAAACAGTCTCAATACTCCGCACGGAAGGCAGTCGATTGACCACCCGACTGGCTTCACTACACCCGGAACCCGTCTGTACCAACGGCCGTATCCGCCGATTCCGTTTATGTGAATGACGTCTGAGAATCCTCCGCGCACCCCGACAACGTTGCCGTCCTGTAGCAGAACAAACTTCATACATCGGTATCCACTGTCGTGGATACGGTCTACCGGCACTACGATGACAGAGTCGAATACGGTGTCTTCCCGGGCGGGATAGTCCTCTTCCGTAAAGGCTTGAAGTTCTTCAAGCGTTACTTCGAGCGTGTCTATTTTGGCCATCTCACTTCACCACCTTGTACACCGGGACGTTAAACTTACGCCCGAAGTTCATGCAGGTGTTGTAGTCTTCCATGTAGATGTCAATCGTGTACGGGTTGCCTACACCCGAGTCCTCGACGTAGTACTCGCCGTAGCCCTCGATGTAAATCCACGTTCCTCCGGGGATGGAGTCGGATGCGACGGTGTGGTTCAGCGTCTGACTCTTCCTGTTATAGCTGTTGGGGCCAGTACCCGAAGGGTATGCGGTCAACTGATAGTTGCCTAAGTATTCCATCTTCTGGGTTGGCTCTGGCGTAGCTTGAGCTTCCAGTTCTTTCTGTCGGTCGTTCGCTTCATTCCACTTCTTGCCGAAGTACGCGAGGGCGGCGGCGTTGTCCCCGCCCAAGCGTCTGCATATCTCCGCGCCCTCGTGGGCTTGGTTCTTTGTCCACCAGCACACGCCGACGTCTTCACTTGTCGCGGCTCGGGCAGTCATTACCGAGCCAAGGATAAGGCTCAGTGCTACTAGCACTACGATTAGCAGTCTGTGTTTTCTCATGCGGACTCCTCCTTCTGTTCGGTGAGCATTTTCCATGCTCGCTTCGTTGCGGATGCGTTCGATACGATGAGAGCAAGTGACAGTGCAGTAGATACCACGCCGCCCTCTTTCTTGGCTACTTCCTCTATCTCTTCTATCTCCTTGGAGATAGCCCGAGACATAGCTTTGCACAACTCCTTCTCACTGATTGTGATGAAGGTTTCGCCTTTGATACCGCCGATTGCTTCCAGCAATTCCTGTCTTTCCTGTTCACTCATTTACTTTCCCTCCAATTCTTTTCGAGTGATTGGTTCTCTTAACTTCGGGTCGAGCCTCAGCCCGTGCTTCTCTATGAAGTGACGGATGCTATTGGCTGACATACCCATGTGCTGTGCGATTGCACGGAACGGAAGGCCCGCGTTATACAACCCAAGGAATAAGTCGAGGTCGTATCGATTCTCGTTGTCGTTGGTTACCCAACGACGCTGTCTCTTGGAACCTTCCTGTTCCGTCCGCTGAGGTTTTCGTTCCCACGGACATCCGTCGCATGTACTCCTAGAACATGACAAGCACTTGCTAACCCCTATGGATGCGCCGTCCTCTATAAACCGTTCGATTGCGTTACGTGCCATGGTTGTTCCTCGTTATCTGTATGGATACGGAGTAGGTGCCTATAGGTAACATGGCTAGCCAATCCTGTATGGACAGCTCTATTTGCTTATTTGCGCCGTTGATAACGAAGGATAGACTGTCCAGTCTAGGCTTGGGTATCTCGGCCAGCTTCTCGTCGCGTTTCTCAGTCCGCCTGTCCAGCACTTCTTGAAACGCGGGACTGGGTTTCTCCCAGTCTTCTTCGGGTGGTGTATCGGATTCCCATCCGAGCCACTTGTGCCACCGTTCTAAGTCCCACTCTTTGCTGTGGATGTGTTTCTTTTCCACACCGTTCACAACTGGGTGCCTTGGCAATCCGAGCCGTTCGAGTTCTTTATTAAGAACCGGCTCGCTTATCCGCAACATGTCTCTACGGATACGGTTGTTTGCTATGTTCGGAAACTTCTCTCGAAGTTTCGTCCAGTACTCACGCTGCAAATCATCGGGCATAAGCCGCCACTCCGAGTACTTGATGGGTCTGTCAAGGTTGTACGACATAACTTCACCATTCCTTTTCTTCCACTCTGCCTTCGTCATGTGGTCGGAAGGCAACGAGCACTTCTTCGATTTGCTCCCGCCCTTACGATGGATTGCGTTGCGGGCAAGAGCTTTCCTCTGCTTCACTTCGTAGTCGAAATCGTTCATGCATCCCACTCCTTCGTCATGATGTAAAGCATTACAAAGAACCATAGCCACACCAGAACTTGGTAGAAGGCTTGACTTCCATGTAACTCACAGCCTATTGCGCTGAGCATGCATACCATAGGGATGAGCAGTATGAATATGGCGATGCAAAGTCTCACCGCCAGTTTGACTTTTGGTTTCATGCTTGCCTCCTTTCTCTTATCTGTATGTTCTTTATATTTTTTCCCTCACCTTCTTTACGGGGAAAAATATAAGAACATACAGATTAGTCCTTGGTGTAGTATGGTGATTCAAATCCGTCTCCCACTAATGGGAGACCCGGTGCCCATGGAATCGGAGCCGACATAATCTCCAGCACCTCTTCCAGAGATTGGTTCGAATCGATTGGAGCATTGCAGATGACTTCATCATGCACGTGCATGCGGATGTCGTAACCGTGGTCAGCTAGGTTCAGCATTGTCTCTCTGAGACAATCCCTAGCGGTAGCTTGGACAAGATTCTCCGTGAGTTTCCCGCCCCACGTTTCAATCCTTGTCCACAGTCGCTTACCCTGTAGCATGTATTCGTAGCTCAGTACCTTGCCGTGCCGGCCGGGTATCTGTGACTCCATGTAGCGGGGGTGCCAGAAGGCCATGCGTCTTCCACTCGGCAGTCCCATCCAGAGAATGTCGTTCTCATAATCGAATCGGACGTTACCTACGGTACTGATGGCGCTTGACTTTCTCGTCACAGCCTTTATCGCGGCGGTCTCAAGGGCTCGCCAGAGGGCACAAATGTTCGGGCTCTCCGCTCTCCATCGGTCGACGATGTCAACCATCTCAGCATCCGACAGTCCCGTCTTGTCTGCACCGAAAGCCTTCAGTGCGTTCACACCGCCGCCGTATCCGCACGCCAGCTCTGCGACCTTGCCCTTTGCTCGAAGCTCTCCGTTCACACCGTGCTTCACGACAGGCACGTGGAACATACTGGAAGCGGAGGCGCAGTAGATGTCCTTGCCTTCGTTGAAGGCATCCAGTCTCCACTGTTCCTGTGCGAACCACGCGGTCACACGGGCCTCGATAGCAGAGAAGTCTGCTACGATAAACCGGCACCCCTCTTCCGGGATGAGCGTCGGTCGTATCAGTCTGGACAGACTGGTGAACACGTCCCCGTACAGACACTCGAAATCCTCGAAGTCTCCGTCTCGAAGGATGTCCCTTGCTCCAGCCTCGTCGTCCATCTTGTCATGTGGCAGGTTCTGCAATTGCAGGAGCCGGCCGGCAAATCGCCCGGTATGCCCTCCGTTGAACTGGAAGCAACCGCGTACATGGTCGGTGGCACTGCCGCATGCGAGCATGGCTTTGTACTTGCTCACGCTTGTCTTCGAGAACTCAGCCCGCAGTTTCATAAACTGCTTGGCCTCTTCTGTTTCGAAGCCCTTCACTACATCGGCCACGACCTGTTTGTTCAGACTGGGTACTTCGACGCCCTCCTGTTCCTTGAGCCAAGTCTTTATCTGTGCCACGCTCTTCGGGTTCTCCAGACCTGTCAGAGCCACTGCCTTCTCCATCAGCTCGGCCTCGTGTCGCTCGGCGAACTCGACTGCGTGCTCGGCCATTGCCCGGTCGAAGCGCACACCGTTCTCGTTGATGCGGGCGTCGAGACACCAGAACTTCCGCTCGGTCTCGTCGATGTCCTTAAGGGACATCACCTCCTTGCGAATCGTTCGCTCCACTTCAACGTCTCGGATACAGTAGGATTTGAACAGCTCCCATTTCTCGGGAGCATGGGTTGGTAGGTTTCTCGTCCGCTGTCCGTTGGTCTTAGTGGGTCTGCATGGAATGCAGAAGTACCGAATCAAGTCCTTGCCTTCACGCATCTTCGCGTTCTCCTCGTCCAGTCGCATCGCGTTGCCCACAGCGGCCAAGCCTAGGGGCAGTCCGCAAGCGGCGGCGAGGGGCATCGTGTCCAGCCACTCCTCGGGAGGCGTATACCTCCCGAGCCATTTCTGGATAACGTACCGTTCGAACTGTGCATTGTACGCACACTTGATGACGTTCGGGTCGAACAGCCCGTGGAGTAAGTCTGTAGGAATGTCGGTACCGACCTCAGTGAGGTCGAGGCAGACGACCGGCTCGTCATCAAAGGCGTAAGCCAGAAGGAGCGGCTCAAAGACAGGGCTGTCCATGTACTGGAACGACCCGCACTTTCCTATGTCGACGTCACTGTAGGTCTCGAAGTCAAGCCCTAAGTAACGTTTCCTCAAAAGTCTTCCTCCTCATAGGAAGAGCTGTCACCACCCATGAATGCGAAGCTGGAGTCTGCGCTCTGTCCACCAGACAGTCTCTCGCCGTCCCGTGTACGGATGACGTTGTTCAGACCGGCGGCGATACCCTTCTTGCCCGCGAAGTCGTAGGCATAGAAGTTAACGTCAGCGGCACCGAAGCAACCCGAGTAGAACTCGGACTCCTCCAGAGGTTCGCGGATACCACCGTCACGGATACGGACACCGGGGCGGTTCTTCGAACTGGCGTTGAAGTACATCATGCCGGCGAAGTTCTCGTCCTCGGGTCTCTCTTCGTCCCCATCGTGCAGAGGCGTGGCCAGCTTAGCAGGAATCTTGCCACCGAACTTGGAAGTCTGTCCCTTCTTGGTCGCGGCATCGATAGCCTCGTGGATGATTTTCAGTGTGGCCTTGTCATCCTTCGGGATGAGGATGCACACTGAGTACTTTCCCTGTTCGCCGGTGGCCGTGTTAATCATCGGTTCGAATACGTGTACGTAACTGAAACGTACTTCTCCTACGACAACATTGGTCTCTGTGATTTTGTGGTTGTAATTAGCCATTCTCTATATCCTCCATAAATTTGAATGCGGCATCAGCCGTGTTGTATTCTGTTCGTTCATCGGATTCGTCTACCAGAGTCAGTGCCCCATTCGGTTGCATGACGAAGTCACTCATCAATGCGGTGAACGCTTTCTTCCCCAGTAGCTTCTCCACCATTGCTACGCTCTTGAGCGTAGGCTTCTCCTCGAAATCTTCTCTCTTATATCCCGCTCGAATAAGTTCCTCCTCGACGGCTTCCTTATCTGTCCAAGTCCGTCGGCCTTTCCTTCCTTCTACGAGCTTGAGCCCGCTCCACTTGTGGCCGTCTAATGCACGGCCGAGTGCATATGCCCGAAGGTCTTTTATCCAAGCATCAGTAATGTCGGCATATTTCAGCACCTCTGGTATCTGCTCGTCGGGTATTACGTCGGGTGAGGCAAAGCCATGCTGGAATGTTTTCATCGCGGCTTCCACACGGGCGGCGCATATAGCCCGAGCTACACAGAACTGACAGTGCTCACCGGGGTTGAACTCCCCCTCTCCTTTAAAGGCGAGTTCGGCTAAGGGTTTCAATGTGTTCTCTCCCCAGTCCAGTAGCTCCACTCTGCTGATAGTCTCCTCGGTAATGGAGTCCAGTCTCGGCTGGATGATGGTATTCCGTACGACCTCGAAGTCGAACAGAATACCGAACTCGTTGATGGCACCGAGGCCGTAGCATCGGGCTTGCGGATTGTTCTCCGCATACACCGGCACGCCTCGTCCGTATTTGAGGTCGCATATCTCCAGACTCTCGTCGGAGATGATGACTGCGTCCCCTGTCCCGAACCCTTCGGGTACCCATCGGCTGAAGTCCAGTCGCTGTTCGACGAACAGCAGTGCAGTATTTGACACGGCACGAGCAGATAGGAATCGTTCGATGACGTTGTCTACGTACACCTGTGTGTAGAACTCCATGTCCTTTGGAATGTCACCGAGTTCTGCGCGGCGTACTTCGTAGTTGTGCTCGTTGATTCCGTCCCGGTCGCCCATGTTCCCCTTGAACCGAAGTAGCTTCAGCTCACTCAGACTGTGGGCGAGCGTGCCTTCCTGTGCGAAGTCGCTGGTACTCTCCCCAACGATGTCCTTCAGCCGCTCCTCCAACCGGGCTGATGGTGGACAACTCATCCACCTCTTCGCGCCCGAGGCCGACAATGTCGCATGGAGCTTAGGCATTCGCGAGAGCCTCCTGTAAATCGTTGCTCAGCTTCGGCAAGTCCTCATCGGCCACCAGCTTGAACGACTCAGCGTACTTCTGTACGAGGTCTTTCGGGTTGATGCCGTGGTCTCTGCGAGCTTGACTCAGCTGTTTTTGCAGGTCTACGCGCAGGGTCTTGTAGTCGACTGCGGGTGCGGCTTCCTCTGCCGGTGCTTCTGACACTTCGAAGGGTGGCTCATCTACATACGGCTCAGCTACCTCTTCCTTCGGCGGCGGGCACGACATCCACTTCTTCGGTCCAGACGGTGAAAGGATTGCATGGAGTGTGTGAAGGTTATCTACTGCGGTAGAGAACTCAGCCGTGTAGGCTTCGTGCTGTGTCATTGCGTTGAAGCACTTCTCCATCGCACCGTCCATCTTGTTCTTGAACTCTTTGTCGGTCATGTGTTTCCTCCTATGAAATTGAGAATCTTCTCATCACGGGTGTGTGATGCAGGGTTGGTTCATGAAAGGACTCCTCGTACTCGCGAACCGCGGTCGGAGATATTCGCCACGCTTTCCCGAGCTTGAACCCTTTCAGTCTTTTGCTTCTGAGCAGTCGGTACACCTCATCGACTGAGCAGTCCCAGTAACTGGCGAGGGTAATGACTGTAAATGCTTTGTCTGGCATGCTCGCTCCTTCCTATTTCATTGCGCTTCGTGCACGATTGGTGCATCCGGGGAACGCTCACTGGCAAAAAAAAGTTCCCGTACATCTGCGCCAAGCAGTCGGGCGAGAGCATCTGCCTCTGGTACCGTGAAGTTCCCGGTGTCCAGTTTATGCGCCAGTGCTTTCGTAGACTTCCCGATTGCCGCCGCGGCTACGGTTCTACTTATATCGTACTGTGCCAGTAAGGCTTTAATCTTTGGGGTATCGACCAACTTCTCGTGCCTCCTTTCCGTTCGTTGTTGTCTCTACCTTACCCCATGCCAAGGTTCTTGTCAAGCACTTTTTGAAATTTTTACGAACTTCGCTTGCTTTTTGTGAACGATGTGGTATACTAGGAGACGGAAACGATGGATGAAAACTTCCTACAGTCCCCCAAAAAGGAGGTGTTTCCCATGTCTGAGATAAAATTTGATACGGAGATTTTCAGAAAAAGGATGAAACAGGCTCGGCTTCTGGCCGGGTTGACCTTGGATGAAGTCGCTCAACGGATAGGCGTGTCCCGCCCGACAGTTAGTAAATATGAGTCGGGCGCAATCTCAAGCGTAGACTATTCGCGGGTGGAAGAAATTGCAGGAGCCATAGGCGTTACCCCCGAGTATCTGCTCGGCCAGACAGATTCTCCCGAGCTACCAAAGGAGGAGCAAGCCTTCTACGATTTCTTATATAACATCCCGCCCGTAAGCGTAAGCGTTGCGGATGTACTAGGACAGTCGTTCCTTTTGCTTGCTACAAATCCGACCGTACAATTGATTCTCAAGGAACTGCTCGGCTTGACACCCGAGCAAAGGGACTTGGCTTTAAAGATGATTAAAGCCATCAGCGAATAAAAAACGCCCTCCCGCACAGCCAATACGGAAGGGCTAAACATGCCGACAAAGATTCAGAAGCTCGCGTGGTGTTACCACGCACCTTTGTCGTGCTCATTATAACAGAAAGGAGACAGTCATGGCAACTAAATTGTTTACCAGAACTCTCACTCTTCCTAATGGGCAGAGAAAATATTTCCGAGGGAAGACGCAGGAGATAGCAGATGCGAAATACGAGGAGGCTAAGCGGATGCTGAATGCCGGTCTCGACATATCTGTCGACCTCAACCTAACCGAGCTTACGCAGATATGGTTCGATACCGTAAAGCGTCCTCACCTTAAAGGTAACACCGTTTACACAGACTTGACCAACATCAACAACCACGTCCTTCAGCCCTTCATAGCGGGGATGAGTGTGCGGGCTATACGCCCCGTGCACATCCAGACCGCGATGAACAACATCAGCCACCTGTCCCATTCGGTGCAGTCCAAGGTACTCCAGTCCTACCGTGGTATCTTCGACTTCGCCGTGGACAATGACCTCATCGCCAAGTCGCCTGTCCTGTCCACGATTAAAGCACGCGGAGCCAAAGCCGAGGAGAAGGTTCCCCTCACCCCGGAGCAGACCAAGCAGCTCCTCGTGGCCACGCAGGACGCACGTATACACATCGGGGTCGCGCTCATGGTGGGCGCAGGTCTGCGACGCGAAGAGGCGTGCGGCCTCATGTGGGAGGACATCGACCTCGACAACGGCGTGCTTCATGTACGCCATGCCCTGCCGTTTATTCGCGGTCAAGAGAGTCGGGTGACGACCGACTTGAAGACCGAGTCCGCTCGGCGCAGTATCCCTC
>Ga0326512_10002394_pt1 | contig 13913 bp, 13 predicted proteins | sample 1_2617_0518_D_FD_203652 | JGI IMG/M metagenome (GOLD analysis project Ga0326512, IMG submission 203652) | Bovine rumen microbial communities from UC Davis, California, United States - 1_2617_0518 | ecosystem: Host-associated > Mammals > Digestive system > Stomach > Rumen | place: USA... | reverse complement strand
GCGCGTAAACTTGTGCACGCGCAGCCCGTAGCGCTGCTTCACCATCTGCGTAATCTTGCTGAACTTTTCGGGCACCACCTCGGGCACCACCACCTTGTACTCCATGTAGTCGTTGTCCTTCACAAACCCGCCCAGTTGCTCAATATGGCGGGGGTAGTAGTCGTAGTTGTAGTTCACGTACATGGTCGACAGCTCGTCGAAGCCTTCCACCAGCATGCCTTCACGGTCGGTGTCGATGAAGCCCAGCGGCCCGGCCATCTGCGTCATGCCTCGCTCGCGCCCCCACTGGGCCACGGCATCGAGCAGGGCGCGCGACACTTCGAGATCGTCGATAAAGTCGAACCAACCGAAGCGCACCTGGTTCACCTTCCACTGCTCGTTGGCACGGCGATTGATGATGGCAGCCACACGACCCACCATCTTTCCCTGGCGAAAAGCCATGAAATAAGTAGCCTCGCAGCACTCGAACGACGGGTTGCGGTCGGGGCGCAGGGTGGCCATTTCGTCGAAAAAAAGATAGGGAACGGCCTTGTCGCAATCGCGATACAAGTCATAATAGAACTGCACAAACTGCCGCAACTGGCGGCGATTGGTCACTGTTCTTATTTCTATATTGCTCATGACAACCTCTCTCTTGCTTCAACAGTTTTTCTGTTTTTGGGATGCAAAATTAGCATAATTATGCGACAACGCCAAAAAAACATCCCGTTTCTTTCTTGCCGACACTCATTTATGCGCCTTGAACTTCATGCCTTCGTGCCTTCGTGTTTCAGTCCATGAGCGTTTTCCACAGCTCTTTCATGCCTTCGCTGGCCCCTTTCTGAATCTGCTGCACGCGGTCGCCGGCGCTGATGGGGGCAGGATCGATGAGATAGACGGGCACCGAGGGCCTCACATAGTGAATGAGCCCCGCAGCGGGGTAGACATTAAGACTGGTGCCGATGATCACGAAGATGTCGGCCTGCTGAGCCTCTTCAGCCGCCACGCTGATGTTGGGCACGGCCTCGCCAAAGAACACAATGAAGGGGCGCAGCAGCGAACCGTCGCCTGCCTTGGTGCCAGGCGTCACCTCGCAGTTGTCGGGTGTCAGCGTGATCTGATAGCGCGGGTCGTCAACATCGCGGCTGGAGCACACCTTCATCAGTTCGCCATGCAGGTGAATCACCTTCGACGAGCCAGCCTGCTCGTGCAGGTTGTCCACGTTCTGCGTCACCACCGTCACGTCATACTTCTCCTCCAGCTGTGCCACCAGTCGGTGGCCCTCGTTGGGCTTCACGCCCCAGCACTTCTTGCGCAGCATGTTGTAGAAGTTAGTCACCAGCGTGGGGTCGGCCTCCCAGCCTTCGTGTGTGGCCACCTGGGCCACCGGGTATTCCTCCCACAGGCCGTCGGCATCGCGAAAAGTCTTCAGTCCGCTCTCCACCGACATGCCTGCTCCTGTCAGCACAACAATTTTTTTCTTCATATCAAACTCTCCTATTTTTTCGTTGTGAATGATTTGATGGCAAAATTACGAAAAGTCGAGGGCAAAACAAAGAAACTCGTTTCTTTTTTTGCCGAGACGGAGTAATTTCGCCGTCGCAGACGGCAAAGTTACGAAAAGTCGAGGGCAAAACAAAAGATTTTATTCTTTTTTTGCCGAGACGGAGTAATTTCGCGACTTTTGTCGCAAAATTACGAAAAAACGAGCGAAACGCAAAAAAAACTGATGAAAAACACGGTCTGAAGAAGCGCGAGAATCGCTTCGCGATCAGGAAAAATATTTTTGCCCGAAATTTCTGAGTTTTGAGCACGATTCGTAAGTGCTTGTAATACAGTTGTTTGTGCACTCCTTGCCGCGCGATCGACGCTCGCCGTCGTGCAACGGAGGCCCCGTTGCCCCACAACGGAGGCTCCGTTGCAAGTCAATGGGGCTGCTGTTGCGGTGCAAAAGTGGCCTTCCTGGCACGCAACGGGGCCCCCATCAGCACTCCACGCAGGGGGCGGCAAACGAAAAAAGCCTCCTGACGGGGCAAAAAAGGGGAGTGCGCCGCTCTGTTTTGCAATTTTTTTTTGTAAGGATTATCGAAAGAACGGAGGCCGTTTCAGAATAGACGGAACATACTGGAGTTACGAAAAAAAACGAAAACTATGCTTTTGATTGCAAAAAAAACTAATTTTTCGGTTCAACACGTTGCCGTGTCGGAATTTATTACTAATTTTGCACGATTTTTTGAAACAGTACGTACACATTATTAATAATATAGAGAAAGAAAAAACATGGACAAACTGAGCTATGCCCTGGGACTGGGCATCGGACAACAACTGGCACAGATGGGTGCTGGCAACGACCTGAACATAGACGACTTTGCACAGTCTATTCGCGACGTGCTGGCCGGAAGCGAACTGAAGGTGAGCCACCGCGAGGCCCAGCAAATCGTGCAGCAGTACTTTGCCAAGCAGGAAGAGAAAATGCAGGCCGAGCGTGCCGAAAAGGGCAAGGCTGCCCGCGAGGAAGGTGAGAAATATCTGGCCGAGAACGCCAAGAAGGACGGAGTGGTGACGCTGAAGAGCGGTCTGCAGTATCAGGTGCTGCGCGAAGGCAACGGCAAGAAGCCCACGGCCAAGGACCAGGTGAAGTGCCACTACGAGGGTTTCCTGATCAACGGCACCGTATTCGACTCGTCTGTGCAGCGCGGCGAGCCCGCCGTGTTTGGCCTGCAGCAGGTCATTGCCGGATGGACCGAGGGACTGCAGCTCATGCAGGAGGGTGCCAAGTATCGCTTCTTCATTCCCTATCGCCTGGCTTACGGCGAGGGTGGTGCCGGACAGCTCATTCCGCCCTATGCGGCACTGATCTTCGACGTAGAGCTCATCGAGGTGCTCTGATGGCACCCGTCTACCCGTAGCAAGTAACAACTCACAAAAATAACACAAAACAAAAAGATGAAAAAATTAGCATTCGTGGCCGCCATGGCCATTGCAGCCGCTACCATGACATCGTGTAGCGGCGGTGCTCCGAAGGCAAGCCTGAAGAGCGATGTAGACACCGTGAGCTACGCCCTCGGCATGTCTCAGACACAGGGACTCAAGGAATATCTCGTCATGCAGCTGGGCGTTGACACAGCCTACATGGCCGACTTTGTGAAGGGTCTGAACGACGGTGCCATGGCTGGCGACAACAAGAAGCAGGCTGCCTACTTTGCCGGCATACAGATTGGCCAGCAAATCAGCAACCAGATGGTCAAGGGCATCAACTACCAGCTCTTTGGCGAAGACTCTACGCAGACCATCTCGATGAAGAACTATCTCTCGGGCTTCATCACAGCCGTTACCGGCAAGAAGGGTCTCATGACCATGGAAGAGGCCGGCGAGACCGCACAGCGCCTGACACAGCAGATCAAGGCCCGCGAAATGGCCAAGGTCTATGGCCCCAACAAGGAGGCAAGCGAGAAGTTCATGGCTGAGAACGCCAAGAAAGAGGGCGTGGTGACACTGCCCAGCGGCGTGCAGTACAAGGTGATCAAGGAGGGAACGGGCAAGATTCCCGCCGACACCTCGACCGTGACCATGCACTACGAAGGCCGCCTGATCAACGACTCGGTGTTCGACAGCAGCTACAAGCGCAACCAGCCCTACACCGTGCGCTGCAACCAGAACATCAAGGGCTTCACCGAAGCACTGACCCACATGCCCGCCGGCTCCATCTGGGAGGTCTACATCCCGCAGGAACTGGCCTACGGCGAGCGTCAGGCCGGAGCCATGATCAAGCCCTTCTCGGCTCTGATCTTCAAGATTGAACTCATGGAGGTGAAGTAAAAAAAACCTGATGATGAAGAAGACACTCTTTGTGGCACTCGCCTTGCTGGCGGGTGCCGCTTTTGGAACTGCTCAGGCAGCCAAGAAGAAGGACAAGAAGCAGGCACAGACGGCCGTGGCAGAACCCGTGAAGCTGGCCAATGGCAGCGACTCGCTGAGCTATGCCGCTGGCATGTCGCTCACCAACGGACTGCTGCAATACCTGCAGTCGCAAGGTGTAGACACGGCCTACATGGCCGACTTTGTGGCAGGCTTCAAGGAGGTGGTGGCCAGTGGCGACGACCCCCGAAAGAAGGCACGCGTCATGGGCATGGACATTGCCAACCAGGTGGGACAGCGCATGCTGCCCGGAATGAAGAAGGACTTCACCGACACGCCCGACACCGTCGTGGCCAACCTGCTCTATCGCGGCTTCACCGACGCACTGCTGGCCGACACCACCGTGATGAACACGAAGCAGGCCGAGACGCTCTTCAGCAGCAAGCAGCAGGCCAACAAGATGGCCAAGGACGAGAAGCTCTACGGTGCCAACCGCGAGGCCGGACGCAAGTTCCTGGAAGAGAACAAGACCAAGGAAGGCGTGATCACAACCCCCAGCGGACTGCAATACAAGGTGCTGGTGAAGGGCGAAGGACAGGTGCCACAGAAGACCGACAAGGTGCAGGTGAACTATGAAGGCCGCCTGGTAGACGGCACCGTGTTCGATGCTTCGGCCAAGCATGGCGACAAGCCCGCCACCTTCCGTGCCGACCAGGTGATCAAGGGATGGACCGAGGCACTCACCATGATGCCCGTGGGCTCCAAGTGGCAACTCTACATCCCCTACGAACTGGCCTACGGCGAGCGACAGGCCGGCAACATCAAGCCCTACTCAATGCTCATCTTCGACGTGGAACTGGTGGGAATAGAGAAATAGAGAACAGTAAGCTGTCGTATTATTTTTACAAAATGCGCAAGAATGGCAACATTTTTGCGCATTTTGTTGTTTGTTTCGATATTTTTCCGTACTTTTGCTAACACAAAAATAATCATTAACCATTTACCCAATGGAAAAAATAGACAATCTTGACAAAAAAATTCTGAGCATCTTGTCGCAAAACGCCCGCATCCCGTTCAAGGACGTGGCCGCCGAGTGCAACGTGTCGCGTGCTGCCATCCACCAGCGCGTGCAACGCCTCATCGACAACGACGTGATCACGGGCAGCGGCTTCGACGTCAATCCCAAGTCGCTGGGCTATCACACCTGCACCTACGTGGGCATCACGCTCGAGCGCGGCTCCATGTATAAAGAGGTGGTGAAACGGCTGCAGCTCATTCCCGAAGTGGTGGAGTGCCACTTCACCACCGGCCCCTACACCATGCTCGTGAAGCTCTATGCCCGCGACAACGAGCAGCTCATGCACCTGCTCAACGGACAGTTGCAGGAAATTCCCGGCGTGGTGGCCACCGAAACGCTGATCTCGCTGGAACAAAACATCAGACGCGAAATTCCCGTTCACTTCAACGAAGACACCGAATGAAGAACAAGTTCTGCCTGCAGCATCAGCTCCAGAAGTTCTATTCACACTCACCCGAAGCTGAGCGCAAGCCCGTGGTGGGCATCACCGGCAACTACGGCGAGCAGTCGTGCAAGCTGGGCGAAGCCTACTACAAGCAGGTGCTGCGCGCCGGCGGCACACCCATCATCATTCCGCCACTGGCCGACGAAGCTGCCATCCTGACCACGCTGCAACACATCGATGCCCTGCTGCTGAGCGGTGGAGCCGACATCAACCCACTCTACATGGGCGAAGAGCCGCTGCCGCAACTGCACGGCATCAACAGCGAGCGCGACCTGCCCGAACTGCTCATCACACGACTGGCCTTCAACCGCCAGATTCCCATGCTGGGCGTGTGCCGGGGCGTGCAGACACTGGCCGTGGCACTGGGCGGCACGGTGCGGCAAGACATTGGCAACACCCCCAATCTGCTCAAACACTCGCAAGATGCCGAACGGTCGGAACCCACACACACCGTGAGCCTGCAACCCGACTCCATGCTCTTCAGCCTCTACAAAGAGGAAAGAATGGCCGTGAACTCGTTCCACCATCAAGCCGTGGGACAGCCGGGGCCCCATCTGCGCGTGGTGGCAACAGCCCCCGACGGCGTGGTCGAGGCGGTGGAAAGCTGTGAGGAAAAGCCCATCATGGGCGTGCAATGGCACCCCGAATGCCTGGCCGACGACGGTCTGCCGCTGTTCTGCTGGCTGGTGGAACAGGGAAGGCGCTTCCGACAGGCCAGCATGCTGCACGACCACATGCTCACGCTCGACACCCACTGCGACACGCCCATGTTCTTTCCGCAGGGAGTGGACTTTGGAACGCGCGACGAGCGACTGCTGGTAGACCTGCACAAAATGACCGAAGGGCGGCTCGATGCAACCATCATGGTGGCCTATCTGCCACAGCCTGCACCGGGCGAAGACTTCACTGAGAAAGTGGCCTTCGACGTGAAAGGCCCCAAGCACTATGCCGACCTGATCTTCGACAAGATAGAAGCCATGGTGCAGCGCAACAGCCAGCATGCAGCACTGGCCCGCACACCGCAACAGCTCTGCGAAAACAAGCGCAACGGCCGCAAGAGCATCATGCTGGGCATCGAGAACGGGCTTGCCCTGGAGGGCCAGCTGCAAAACGTGGGCTACTTTGCCAGCCGTGGCGTGGTCTACATCACACTGTGCCACAACGGCGACAACGACCTGTGCGACTCGGCCCGTGGCAGCAACACCCATGGCGGTGTGAGTCCGCTGGGCGAACAGGTCATTCGCGAAATGAACCGCACAGGACTGATGGTCGATCTGAGCCATGCTGCCGAAAAGAGCTTCTACGATGCACTCGACATTTCTGCCACGCCCATCGTGTGCAGCCATTCCAGCTGCCGACAGCTGTGCAACCACCCGCGCAACCTTACCGACGACCAGCTGCGGGCACTTGCCAAGAAAGGCGGCGTGTGCCAGGTGACGCTCTACCCCGGCTTCCTGCGCACCGACGGACAGGCCACCATTGCCGACGCCATGAGCCATCTGGAGCATGCCATCAGCATCATGGGCATCGACCACGTGGGACTGGGCACCGACTTCGACGGCGACGGCGGCGTGCCCGGACTGGCCAACGCCTCAGAACTCATCCTGTTTACACGCCAACTGCTGGCCCGACGCTACAGCGAAGCCGACATTCAGCAGATTTGGGGCGGCAACTTCCTGCGCGTCATGACCCAAGTGCAGGCCAGTTCAACCCGATAGGCACAACCATCATGTATATGCAAAGAAACTCTTTGTGGGCACATTGCGCTGTCCTGACTTTTCTCCTTGCCGTCTTCAGCAGCGAAGTGAAGGCACAACAGTTGTGGGACATACTGCATTATGGCGACAGCTTGCTGAGTATGAGGTATCACCACAGCAACATTGACACGGCCTACATCACTCGACCGCAGACCAAATGGACCCTGAGAGCACGACTCAACGTTTCGGGTGCCAGCCTGGAGGTGGAGAGCATGGCGGCAGACGACCCATTCAAGTCGCACGCTGATGCCGACTTCAAGTCAACACTCAGCCTGGGTGTGAGCTATCTTGGCTTGTCGGTTGCCCTGGCCCTGAACCCTGCCAAGATGATGGGCAAGTACAAGGACTACGAGCTGAACCTGCGCTATTATGGCAACCGCTGGGGCTTCGACTTCATCTATCAAGACGCGCGCAACTTCACAGGCTGGCGCGAGTACCAGGGAGTGCGCGATGACCTGCCAGCCGAAATGCTGAGACTGAAGACGCTGAACGTCAACTTCTACTATGCCTTCAACAAACGCCGCTTTTCCTATCCGGCAGCTTTCTCGCAAAGCTACATTCAGCGCCGCTCGGCAGGCAGCTTCCTGCTGGCCGCTTCGGGACAGGGACAAGTGGTCGAAACCAAAGGCGACTATGAATCGAAGCTGAACGTCGGCAACATTGGCATCGGTGCAGGCTACGGCTACAACTGGGTGCCCGGCCGCAACTGGCTGCTCCACATCTCGGCCCTGCCCACGTTCATTGTCTACAGCCACACGTCGCTCAAGGCAGAAGGACAGCGCACAACGCTCAAATACCAGTTTCCCGAAACCATCATCACTGCCCGTGGGGCCATCGTGCGCCAGTTTGGCAACATGTTTGTGGGCACCACCATGGTCTATAACTACACCAACATCGGCAACCGCGACCACCTGTCGGTCTACAACAGCAAGTGGCGCACACGCCTGTTCTTCGGCATCCGCCTTTAAGGCTGCCACGCCCTGCAAGGCCCCTGGCCAGCAAAGGCACCGGGGCATGGCAGACTGGGCATAAGTTAAAAAAGCATACAAAATGGAGGGGAAAGCATGGTTGATTGCTGAAAAATGATTAACTTTGGCTCCCAATCAACAATGATGCTTCAATTATGAGAAGAATAATCTTATTGCTTTTCGCGTTTTTGGCCCTCACAGTCTCGGCACAGACGGCTGAAAAGGCCGACAGCGCGCCTGTTTCAACCATCATCATTGGCTATCTGAGCTACGATTCGGCACTGCATGCCATGCCCGACTATGCCACCGCGCAGCAGCAACTGGCCAATCTTCGCGAGGCTTATCAAAAAGAGATGAACCGCGTGGAGCAGGAGTTCAACGAAAAATACGAAGCTTTTCTTGACGGACAGCGCGACTTTCCGCGCACCATCCTGCTGAAGCGGCAGACCGAGTTGCAGCAGCTCATGCAGCGCAACATCGACTTCAAGGCCCAGGCCCAGCGCGAACTGCAGCAGGCCGAAACCGAAGCCATGCAGCCCCTGCGCCAACGGCTGAACCAGGTGCTGGCCACGCTGGCACGCGAATGCCGCTATGCCATCATCATCAATACCGATGCCAACGCCTGTCCGTTCATCGACCCCCTGCTGGGCAAAGACATTCAGGACGAGGTGAACGCAATAGTTGAGGAACAAGCGCTATGAAAGGACCCATTGGCATCTTCGACAGTGGCTATGGCGGACTGACCATCCTGCACGGCATACGCCAGCTGCTTCCCGAATACGACTACCTTTATTTGGGCGACAACGCCCGCGCACCCTACGGTGCACGCTCGTTCGACGTGGTCTACGAGTTCACGCGCCAGGCCGTGCGCTATCTGTTCGACCGTGGCTGCAAGCTCGTCATCCTGGGTTGCAACACGGCTTCGGCCAAGGCACTGCGCACCATTCAGCAGCACGACCTGCCGCAGTGGGATGCCCAGCTGCGCGTGCTGGGCGTCATTCGGCCCACAGCCGAAATCATTGGCAACCTCACACAGACGCGCCACGTGGGCGTGCTGGCCACCGAGGGCACCATCAAGAGCCAGAGCTACAACCTGGAAATACAGAAGTTGTGGCCCGATGTTCAGGTGTCGGGCGTGGCCTGTCCATTCTGGGTGCCGCTGGTGGAATATCATGAGGCCGACAGTCCCGGCGCCGATTACTTTGTGAAGAAGCGCATAGACCAGCTCATGCGGCTCGACCCCCAGATAGACGCCATCATCCTGGGGTGCACCCACTACCCGCTGCTCATGCCCAAGATTCTGAAGTATGTGCCGCGCGGCGTGCGCATCGTGCCGCAGGGCGAATATGTGGCCAACTCGCTGCAGAACTATCTTCTGCGCCATCCAGAAATGGAGCAACGATGCTCGCGTGGCGGCACTGCACGCTACATGACCACCGAAAACCCCGAAACCTTCCGCGAGCAGGCCCAGTTGTTCCTGCACGAGGCGGTCGAGGTTGAAAACATTGTGTTGGGGTGAAGGGAAACAGCCTGCCTACTTACAGCAGTCGACGGGCGAAGTAGCGCACGGGATACCAGGTGGAAAGAAAGCCTATGGCCAGCACGGTGACGAAGACAACCACCACATCCCAGGGATGAACGCTCACGGGATAGGCATCGACGATGAACGAACCGGCCGTGCTGCCCAAACGAATGATGCCAAACGCTTGCTGCAACCAGCACAGCAGCAAGCCCACAGCAATGCCTATGAATGCCCCCAGGGCCGATATGAGACGGCCCTCGAACAGGAAGATGCGCGTGATCTGACGGTCGTTGGCACCCAGGTTGCGCAGCGTCTGCACGTCCTGTCGCTTGTCGATGATGAGCATCGAGAGCGAGCCAATGATGTTGAAACAGGCCACCACCAAGATGAAAGTGAGGAAAATATAGGCTATGAGCTTCTCAATTTTCATGATGCGAAAAGTGTCGTCCTGCTGCTCATAGCGGTCTTTCACGTAGAAGTTATCGCCCGCCAACTGCTTCAGCTGGCTTTTCACCTGACTGAAATCGCTGCCCGGCTTCAGTCGCAGACAGAGCGACGAGAGCATGCCCTGCTGGTCGAACAGCCTGCGGGCAAAGCCAATGGAGGTGAGAATGTAGCTGCGGTCGTACTTGGCCTGCATCACCGAGAACACCACGCCGGGCGAATACAGCTCGTCTTCCACAAAGCCGTCGGCCGGGTCGGTCAGGTCCACCTGGCCCTCGCGCCGTGGCGCATAGATGTGCAGCGGTTCCTCATAGCGGTAGCCCAGTCCCAGCACGTCGGCCAGACGAATGCCCGGAATGCCGTAGCTCAGGTCGGCGGCATGCAGTTCAAAGACGCCGTCGCCCTGCAAAATGTCGTCAATGTGGGTCAGTTGCTGAAAACTGTCGTCGACGCCCTTCACCGTGACCATGGCCTGTCGGCCCTGATACACGGCCAGTGCCAAATCCTCCACACACTCCGTTGCCACCTCCACCTGCGGCAACTCTCGCATCTGCGTGAGCACAGGGTCGTCGGCAGCCACCGTCTTTCCGTTCACGGGCGTCACCTCAATCTGCGGGTCGAAGGCCGTGAAGAGCGATGCCACCAGGTCGCTGAAGCCGTTGAACACGCTCAGCGTGACCACCAGCGCCATGGTGGCAATGGCCACGCCCGTGACCGAGATGCCACTGATGATGTTGATCACATTGGTCTTCTTTTTCGAGAAAAGATAGCGTCGTGCAACGTAGAATTCAAAGTTCATGCGTCTTGGGAGAAGAAGAGTGGTCCATGGTTGGTTGGGGGGGAGCAACACACGCACACGCAGCGAGCTACTGTTTCAGCAGCTCGTCGATGTGCTCAATATAGTCCAGCGAATCGTCGATGAAGAAACGCAACTCGGGCACGATGCGCAGCTGATGGCGCACGCGCTGGCCCAGCGCATAGCGTATTTGCTGGTTGCTCTTCTCAATATTCTGCAGCAGCTCTTCGCCGCGCTCCGATGGGAAGATGCTCAGATAGGCAGTGCAGATGCCCAGGTCGGGCGACACCTTGGTGCGCGTGACCGACACCATTACGCCCCTCATGGCACGCGTCTGTTCCTGGAAGATGATGCTCAGTTCTTTCTGCAGCAGGCGTGCAATCTTGTTTTGTCGGGTTTCTTGCATAAGTAGTTGAGGTGAAAAAAGAGGTTGGACGACTCGGATTCGAACCGGGAATGACAGAACCAAAACCTGTAGTGTTACCATTACACCATCGTCCAATCTGTCAGTAAGAATCTGCCATGCTTGCGCAAATTCGGCTGCAAAGTTACTAAAAAATTAATTTCCTGCAAAATAATTCATAGAAAAACTTCAGAAGAAATGGTACAATACCCATGTACGATTGATACAAAGCCCATGTACGATTGGTACAGAGCCCATGTACGAATGGTACAGAGCCCATGTACGATTGGTACAAGGGCCGAATACCAATGGCGTTCGGGCCTGAAAGCAACGGCATCTGGGCCTGAAAACGGTTGAAACGCAAGGCGGTGGTGCTCAAGATGCTGAGCACCACCGCCTTGCGTGAGTGTATGTATGGAGGAAGGAACGGGTCTTCCCTGCTGTTGGCTGAATGCTAACAGCCCGCAGCGCCGCTACTTCACGGTGACAAGATAGTAGTTTTTCTTGCCGCGCTGCACGAGCAGATATTTGCCGTCGATGAGGTCGTCGGCCGTGATCTGACGGTCGTCGCCCAGCTTCTCCTTGTTCAGCGAGAGGGCTCCGCTCTTGAGAAACTCGCGAATCTCGCGCTTGCTCTGGAACACGTTGGCCACGCTGGTGAACAGCTCTGAAGCCACCTGGCCCAGCTGGTCTTTCTCGATCTGGAACTGGGGCACGCCGTCGAACACGTCGAGGAAGGTCTGCTCGTCGAGCTTCTCCAGGGCGTCCTTGGTGGCCTTGCCAAAGAGAATGTTGGAGGCTTCGATGGCCATGTCGAGTGCTTCGCGCGAGTGAACCATCACGGTCACTTCTTCGGCCAGCCGCTTCTGCAGCACGCGGCGGCCCGGGTCGGCCTTGTGCTCCTCGACGAGGGCGTCGATTACGTCCTTTTCGAGCGAGGTGAAAATCTTGATGTAGCGCTCGGCATCGTCGTCGCTCACGTTGAGCCAGAACTGATAGAAGCGATAGGGCGTGGTGCGCTTGGGATCGAGCCAGATGTTTCCGCTCTCGGTCTTGCCAAACTTCTTGCCGTCGCTCTTGGTGATGAGGGGGCAGGTCAGGGCAAAGGTCTCCACCTCGTTGCCCAGCGTGCGGCGAATGAGCTCGGTGCCGGTAGTCATGTTGCCCCACTGGTCGTTGCCGCCCAGCTGCAGCTTCACGCCGTAATGCTGATAAAGATAGAGGAAGTCGTAGCCCTGGAGCAGCTGGTAGGTGAACTCGGTGAACGACAGTCCGTCGCGTGCCGTGCCGTTGAGTCGCTGCTGCACGCTCTCCTTGGCCATCATATAATTAACGGTGATGTGCTTGCCCACCTCGCGGGCAAAGTCGAGAAAGGTGAAGTCCTTCATCCAGTCGTAGTTGTTCACCATCAGGGCAGCGTTGGGGCCTTCAGCCTCGAAGTCGAGGAACTTGGCCACCTGGGCCTTGATGCACTCCTGGTTGTGGCGCAGCGTTTCGTCGTTCAGCAGGTTGCGCTCCTGGCTTTTGCCGCTGGGGTCGCCAATCATACCGGTGGCACCGCCCACGAGAATGACAGGACGATGGCCGCAGCGCTGCAAGTGGCGCAGCATCATGATGCCACACAGGTGGCCAATGTGCAGTGAGTCGGCGGTGGGATCGGTGCCCAGATAGGCCGTAACCATTTCTTTTTGGAGCAATTCTTCGGTTCCTGGCATCATCTGTGCCAGCATTCCGCGCCAGCGGAGTTCTTCTACAAAATTCTTTCTCATGGAAGAAAAAGTGTACTAAAATAAGAATGAATTGGGGTTTGCCGTGGGTGTACTCCAACCCAGAATCGAACTGGGATCTACTCTTTAGGAGAGAGTTGTTCTATCCATTGAACTATTAGAGCAGCCACTAAATTAGGGTGCAAAGGTACAAAAGAGTTAGGAGTTAGATGGCAGGCGTTAGGAGTTTTTCTCTCTCGTTAATGATTTTTAACGCCATTTTCCTCCTTCATAACTCTCAAGTTTGCCACACCCTGCCTGCTTCACAGCAGTCGGCGATATTTGGAATAGGCTTTTTTCTTGGGTGCTTTACCCCAGGCCACATTCATGCCGATGCAGATGCTGGCATTGGAATTGAGGGGAATGCCTTCTTTGGAGACACTGCCCAGGATGTGGTCCATACCAACAAAGAAATTGACGCCTGCGGGATGCACATTGAGCACCCAGCCCATGCTGGTGGCAAAGCTGCCCACGGCCACGCTGACGCCCCCGTCGAGCCACTTCAGCGGTGCCCAGTTGGCGCTCAGGCGGCCTTCGGTCCAGGAGTAGTCGCCAAAGAAGCGGTGCTGCATGAGCACGCCGAACGACAGGGGCTGATAGACGGGAAGGGCATACTGGGCGGCAACGTTGAGCGTGGCGGCCAGACTGGTGGTTCGGCCTCCATGGCCACCTTCCTGCAGGGCGATGAAGTCCGACAGCTGGTCGGCATACGAGTCGGTCTGGTCTTCCATCTGGTTGGGCATGGGATTGCCCTGCGCGTCTTCCTTCTTCACGGGCACTTCATGGAACCCATGGAAGACGAACTCCTGCTTCTTCTGCACCAGCTGCACGCCTTCAGACCAGGAGATGAAACCCAGATCGGTAAGGGCTGCACTCAGTCTGAGCGTTCGCAGGGCT
>Ga0326512_10002393_pt1 | contig 13915 bp, 21 predicted proteins | sample 1_2617_0518_D_FD_203652 | JGI IMG/M metagenome (GOLD analysis project Ga0326512, IMG submission 203652) | Bovine rumen microbial communities from UC Davis, California, United States - 1_2617_0518 | ecosystem: Host-associated > Mammals > Digestive system > Stomach > Rumen | place: USA... | reverse complement strand
CGACGGGGACTTGGACTCTCGCTGAGGTCAGGGACATGCATCTCTGCTTCACCATCGGCTACTACGGCGGACTGGTGAACGGCGCGACCGCGACGGTGGTCTACTCCATCAACTCGACGCGGTGGACTGTCACGGTGTCCAACTCGACGGACGTGCCGGTGACCGTCTCGGACGACAACCCGCGCGAGGGCGATGACGTCACCGTGAGGGCTGGGTCTATCGGTGGCATCACGGTCAAGGACAACGGCACCGACGTGACCTCGTCCTTCGTCGAGGTGCAGGACACGGCGGAGAGCTATTCGGTGGAGACCGTGGGTGACTACGGCTTCGCCCTCAACTCGTCTGGCTACTACCAGTCGGAGAACAAGGGCATCAGCAAGACTGCTGCGGTATGCAAGGTGAACATTCACGTGCCCGTCGCTGCAACAGTGACGTTCTCGTTCATCAACTACGCAGAGCAGGGCTACGACTTCGGCGTGTTCGGCAACGTGGACGAGACCCTTAGCACGAGCTACTACGCGGCAGGCTCAAGCGGAGCCACCATCACAGACTCAAGCTACAAACTGGCCTGCAACACGTCCTCGCACAACACGTCCTCCGTGCAGACGCTTGACTACGAACTCACGGCGGGAGACCACTTCATCTACGTGAAGTACAGCAAGGACGACGCATCGGACTCGAACAACGACACCTTACAGTTCAAGGTGGCGATAACGCTCGACGAGCCTTTCACCCCCGGTTCGCACTACGAGTACGTCATCCAGAACATCGCCACAGACCACGCCATCGTGGTCGCAAACGCCTCGACAGGCCCCGTGATGTTCGTCAAGCAGAACGGCTCTTGGATCGGCGTCACCAAGGTCTACCGCAAGGCCAGTGGTGCGTGGGTGGAGGTAGACCCGTCAACCCTCGACCCCACGGCGAAGTACGTGAGGGCGTAGTACGAGTACACGACCCTTCCATGGAGCGCCGATGACCCCTTCCCCAGACGTGGGGGAGGGGTCTTTTTTTGTCTCGACTCACATCAACGCTTAAACAAACTTTGAGTCCCTAGCGCGTCCCAACTGAGCGATAATTGGGTAAAACCTGTCAACCGTGTCAACAAAAACAGGAGGTAGACGCGCTATGGTAAACGACGAAACTACATCTTCCTGCATCTTCTGCAATAATCTTTAAACAAAACCGCAGGTAAAAGCACACAAAAGTCTACGTTGCGTCCCTATTTGTCCCATCTTCACCGAACGGGTACCGCAGATAGCCCTCAGCGTACACGTCTGCCATCCTCTCAAGGCTGGGCTTGTCATAGAAATGCGCCGTGACTCCGGGGAGCTTATGGCCCATAAGTGGTTCGCTCAGCCAGGGCGGCAGCTTCATCTCCCACCTCACCGCAGTCTCCCACGTCTTGCGCATGTTCTTGTGCGGGTGCCTGACTATGCCGTTCTCGGCGATGACCTTGTCGAGGTTCTTGTAGACCCTCTGCTGCTTCACCCAGTTTCCGAAGCCATCATTGGTGAGGTAGCCGTCACCGACCTCAGCGGCCAGCTCGGCCAGTCTCTCGGCAGGCGAGCCAGCGACGAACGCGCATCTCGTGCTCTGCTCGTTCTTGGTCCTCTCGGTGAGTCCGTACCCGTGGGCGAGCACCTGATCGTCGACGGTCACGATGCAGACCGTGACGCCCATGTGCCTCCTCACGGTCACGTCGCTTCCCTTGACGGCAAGGGACTCGCCCGGTCTCAGACCGCCGTATCCCCTCAGTATCACGACGGCCTCAAGCCAAGTCCCCCTACAGGCGTCCCATATCTGCCTCAGCTCCTTTGGCGTCCACGGCTCCTTGTCCTGCTCTGCGACCCTCTGCTTGGAAGGCATGTCGTACCCGACGAGCATTATGTTCTGGACCTGCGGATGGTACTTCGAGACTATCTTGAACGTCCTCCTGAGAATCTTGTTGCAGTCGAGGGCCGTCCTGTAGTCCAGCTTGTCGAACCACTTCTGCATCTCAAGGGCGGTGACGGCGTCGCACGGCACAGAGCCCCACTTGGGATTGATGTGGACGTTCCAGCGGCTCTTGTAGGTGTCGACGGTGCTCTGCGCGTAGTCCCCCTGGTCGACGAGCCTCTGGTAGTAGGGCAGCGTGTACGTCTCCCACGCCTGCCCAACGGTCGGGCACGGCTTGTCCTCGCCGTGCTCCATGAGCAGCCTCGCACGCTCCTGCTCGGCGTCCTTGCGGGTGCCCCTCACGGTTCTCGACCTTCTCTTGTACCCTGACTCGGTTTCGGCCCAATACCGTATGCGGTACCTCTTGCCGCGCTCGATCTCGGCAATCGAGCCCCAAGCGTCCCTTCTTTTGCTACGCTTAGCCATAGCTTGCCACCCGCCTCTCAAGTGGTGGTGTAGCCCCCTTCAATCCCTCGTGGCAGCGGGGGATTGATGCTTTTTGGGCTGACATGCCTGTTATCGTGTGGGCTGGGTATCATTACCGAGCATATCCATCTTGTCCACCATCTCTTGAAGCGACACTCCAAGAGCGGCGGCTATATCACGCGCCATCTTTAGCGTTGGGTTTCTTGCACGCCCCTTGACTAGCGCGTTGATCGTAGAAGGGTTCGTCTTCAACCTACGAGCAAGCTCATTTTGGGACACGTCGAGCTCTTCGAGATAGAGCGAAAGCACCTCGCCATACGTCATCTCAGGCCTCCATAGCGTCCAAAAATTTGTACATACAAATGATTGCATACCTAGACCTGATGTGCAATTATTTAGCCATACAAAGTTTTGTACACCTAGAGAGGTGAGAGGCTTGAACAGCATTATCGACATGGTCAAGGAGCGACTTGAGCAGGATGGCACGACCATGGAATCACTTGCGGACTCCTTCGAGATGAGTCGTGGAAGTCTCTATAACAAGCTCTCCGGCAAGAACCACCTTCTCCTTCCGGAGGCCATCAGACTCGCCAAGTGGCTTGGAGTGTCCACTGATGAGCTTGGCGACGCCATCTACGCAGCTTCATAGCAATCCCACCTTCCCCCTCGTGATGCCGACTGGCAGACGAGCATTCCACTGACCATCTACTCCGGTGTGACGGAGCAGGAAAGAACGGCGCGAGAAAAAAGAAGCGCAGGTCTGTCTGGAAGGCCAGTCGGTGTCACGAGGGGGAGGGGCTTCCTTGGCGATGGGGCCACTCGCTTCGCCATCCCTTCTTTCGGTCTAGCCCACCTTTCCGGGGACTGACGTCGCAAGGGGCGCACCATCGGTGCTTCCTCGGTCAACTCCCACCGGCGTCTCTGACCGAGTGGCTCCACCGCTGGGGAAACTCAGTACGTTCTTTGACACAAGCCCGAGGACCCGTTGGCAGCGGGGCCGTCCCAGAGTAGCTGGGAGCGCTGGGTGAAACACTGACACATGACCAGCGTTCGGCAGGAATAGCAAGGCAATGACACCCCGCAGGGATTCTCTGTCACATCGAGGGCTTCGTGCCGATGGGCACGCGGCTGACCTCTGAACGACAGATGGCAATGGGGTGTGAAGAAGAAAGTGATTGCCCGTACAGCACGGCGGACGTGCGCTCGGCTCATAACCGATGGAGTGGTGGGTTCGACTCCCCCTGCGGGCACCAAAAAAACTACGGGGGCCTTCCAGCGCCAACTGGGAGGCCCCTCTTGGAACTGTCTCAACTGCGCAAAGGCCGAGACGGTTCCCCATTCTACCAGACACAGACACATATGAGATGGGGTGTGATATGCATGGACATGCCGGAGCGGCTGACTGTGAACGGCGTCGAGTACGTCCGAGAGGACGCGATTCCCAAGCAGCCGCCGCGAGCGTTGGAGAGGTCGTACACCGTCCAAGAGATAGAAGACCTCACAGGCGTGAACTACCAGACCGTCTACAGGGCGGTTCGGTCTGGACGGCTTCGCGCCGTGTACCCGAACGGCTCGACCAGGGGCATGAGAATCATGGAGTCCGACTACCTCGACTGGATGAGGACGTGCGCGAGCTGCTGATCGGCGTCCTCGTGGCCCTCGTCTACCTCGCCATCATGGCCGCCGCAGGGACGGCTGACATGATCGACGAGCAGGTCTACAGGGAGTCTTGGTACGAGCAGAACGGGGTGACGCAGTGGAGCGAGCCGTGATGGACATCCTCGAAGCCTACGCGCTTGAGCTGATGGACGTGTTCGAGGACGTCGATTGGGACGCCATCATCATCCACGTTAACAGGGACGGCTACAACGTCATCGCCATCGAGGGAGACGAGGTCGTGGCCGACCAGATTGGCGTGGTCGATGGGGCCTAAGAGGGAGTGGAACCGCTGGACGGAGGACGAGGACGAGTTCCTGAGACTGAACTACAGGAGGCTCGGGTGCAGGGCGCTGGTCAAGTACCTGCCACGGCACCCAGACCCAAGCGGCATCTGCCACAGGGCGAGGAAGCTCGGACTCACCACGGACGTAGGCCCCTACGGTCGTGGCCGTCACGCGAAGTTCAAGGTGATAGAAGGGGGTGCTCATGCGCCCAAAGGACATCGGGACCCGCATGGAGTCCAAGATTAGGGATGTCATAAACGACTGGGCTGGCGAGAAGGTGTGCGAGCGCGTCGCCCTGCACGGCAGCTACGACCACGGAGACCTCCGCATCCTCGTCGACGAGCTTGTGCTCACCGGCGAGTCGAAGCACTGCAAGGAGTATCCGAGCGAGGGCATGCTCGACGACTTCAAGGCCCAGACCACTATCGAGAACGCAAACGCGGGCCAGGACGGCGGCGTGCTGTTCGTGAACCTCACGAACCGCAACGTGCAGCGCTGGGAGGTGTGGATGCAGAAGTCCACCTTCATGAAGCTGCACGGGCTTGACGCGGTGATCGAGCGGTACGAGCTCGACGATGCCGCTAGGGCAAGGCTTGAGAAGATGCTCGTGGACACCGAGCACGACTGGCTCCGCCTGACGATGGCCGCGTTCATGCACCTGTGCTGGGGAAGCCCCGCATGGGGGAAGGGAGAGTAAGTGACTATAGGGATTTATGGCATCGGCGAGCCGCTTCACTGTGAAGTCACGAGGAATTGGCTTGAGAACACAACTGAGGTCAATGTCGAGTTCCTTGGCAATGTCGGCGAGGATGAGCTCGACCGAGCGATGGGCAGCATCAGGCACTTGCTTGGAATCAAGGCCGATGGCAGCAATGCGGCACATGCGCCCACACCCAAGCGCGTCATCATCAACGACCCTGCGACGGTCGTTTTTTTCAGCGACGATTCCAAGGTCGTGACCAAGGCGAAGGACAGGGACGAGTACGACCCGCTGTTTGGCATCATGGCGTGCGCACTTCGCAAGGTGGGCAAGAACCGCGTGACCATCGACTCGTGGGAGCCCGTCATCGACTTCCTCTCAAGCTACCTCGCGGACGCCAAGGAGTGCAGGGTCATCGCCGACATGCTCAACACCACGGCAGACGCGCTCGAACTTGACGGCGTGACGGAGGCCATGGAGGAGTACGACGAGCGCGAGGACACGCCCGACTGCCAAGTCTTCGATGCCAGCATCAAGGCTGGCACCATCAGCGTCGTTGGCGAGCTTGAGACCCGCGTGGCCGACATCGAGAAGGGCCGCGAGCGCACCCGTCAGGCAATCCGCGACCTCATCGACAGGGGTGAGCTGTGATGCAGGTGCTTGAGCAGACGATGCCGTTCGGCAAGTCCGAAGACCTCCCGTTCGATCTGTATGTCATGGACGGCGAGGGCCATCACGAGCTCGGCGTCAAGGACGCAATAAACGCAGAGTGGCTCGACTTCCGCAACAAGGGCATAGGCGGCTCCGACGTTGCCGCAATCATGGGCATCAGCAAGTACCGCACGCCCGTAGAGGTGTGGATGGAGAAGCGCGGACTCAAGGAGCCAGCAGACCTCTCCGACAAGGAGGCCGTGGAGTGGGGCAACCGCCTTGAGTCCATCGTGCGCGACAAGTTCGCCGAGACGCACCCAGAGCTTATGGTCATGGAGCTTCCCGCATCCCTCGTGTCACGCGAGAGGCCGTGGGCGCATGCGAACCTCGATGGCTGCGTCAAGAATGGCGATGGCGAGTGGGGCGTGCTTGAGATCAAGACGGTTGGCAAGAACCGCGAGAAGGACTGGGCAGACGGAGTGCCCGACTACTACCTGACTCAGGTGACTCACTACCTCTCAGTCACCGGATGGAAGTACGCATGGGTGGCCGCGCTGATAGGCGGTCAGCACTACGTCGAGTTCAAGGTCATGCGCGACGAGGATGACGTGGCGATGGTCGAGTCGGCTGTTGACACCTTCTGGAACGACTGCGTCGTGGGCGGTGCCCTCCCGCAGATTGTTGGCGGCAGCACCGAGTCCGGCGCACTGCTCGACCTGTTCGGTGCCGAGTCCAGCGAGTACGTGCAGCCCGAGAACGCGAACCACTTCGACACGCTGGTTCACGACTACCAAGAGGCCAAGGCTTGCGAGAAGAAGTACGCGGAGCAGGCCAAGCGCATCGCCAACGACATCAGGGCCGTGGTGGGCAGCGCCAAGGGTGCGGTCTCCGACGTGTACAAGGTCACGTGGGTCAAGTCAGCCAGCACCCGCTTCGACAGCAAGCGCTTCGCGGCTGAGCACCCCGACATGGCCCAGGGCTACATGGTCTCGTCGCTCGCAGACCGTGGGCTCAGGGTGTCCGAGGTGAAGCGATGAGGTCGAGCATCCGCGCGGAGATCATCGCGTACTTCACTGACGAGGACGCGCACTTCGCGCCAAGCCAGATCGACTGGTCCATGGGGCTGGTCGCTGGCACGGCCCACGACGTCATCGTGAGCTGGTGGGCGCAGATGGACTCGGAGAGGGAAGAGAGGCTTAGGTCATACCATGAGTAACTTCAAGACGCCAACGGGGATTGTCCTCGCTCCGGCGCAGAACCAGGTCATCCAGTTCACCGACGAGGCTGGCGACGCGATACAGATTAGCCAGCAGGACGTCTACCAGTACATCTGCGACAAGGCCACCCCGCAGGAGGTGGTCTTCTTCATGGAGCTGTGCCGCTCGCAGCGGCTCAACCCGTTCAAGCGCGAGGCGTTCCTCGTGAAGTACGGGAGCAACCCCGCGTCCATGATTACCGCAGAGGTGGTCTTCGAGCGCCGCGCCAACGCGCATCCATCCTACAAGGGCATGGAGTACGGGGTCGTGTACCTCGACGCGAACGGCGCAATCCAGAAGCGCGAAGGAACCGCGACCTACAAGGCCGCTGGCGAGGTGCTCATCGGAGGGTGGGCACGAGTCCATCGCGGAGACCGCAACGACTCCTACGCAGAGGTCTCCATGGACGAGTATGGCAAGGGCCAGTCGGTGTGGAAGACCATGCCTGGCGTCATGATCTCCAAGTGCGCAAAGGCCGTGGCACTCCGACTTGCGTTCCCGTCCGACTTCCAGGGCATGTACATCAGCGAGGAGATGGGCGTGGCACCGAACGTGACGGAGGTTCACGCGGAGGTCATGCCCGACATGCCCACGGATGCCCCTGAGAGCCAACAGGAGCCGATTTCAGGCCCCGTTTACCCCTCGAAGGAGCAAGTGGACGAGTTCAACAACATCGTCGGGGAATTGGCCGCTGTGCGCGACAAGGAGATTGGCGAGGTCACCCTCGCGGTGCTCAAGTCCAAGGCCCTTGCTGGCACTGGCTACGCCATGGGAACCGACATGACCGCAGACCAGATGGACGTTGCAATCCGCCTCGTTCAGACGTGGCTCGCCAAGGCGTATCAGGACGAGCCCTCCTACGAGGAGTAGGGGATGGGCAAGTACGAGGTCAGCAGCGACAACTACATCACCATCAAGGCGTTCATGGTCAACGAGCTTCACCTCAGTGGAAACGAGCTGATCGTCTATGCGGTCATATATGGCTTCTCGCAGGACGGCAGCTCGTGGTTCACGGGGTCAAGGAAGTACCTCGCGGCATGGTGTCAGACGAGCGAGAAGTCGGTGACACACAACTTGAAGAAGCTGCTCGATGCGGGACTCATAGAGAAGCGCACCCACTACGAGCGCGGCTGCACCATCAACGACTATCGCGCAATCAGGTCTGCTAGACACAGGGGGGAAGAAACTTCCCTGGGGGGGAAGAAAGTTCCCTCGACGGGGGAAGAAAGTTCCCCCGTGAGGGGGGAAGAAAGTTCCCCCCATACTATAGAGGTAGATAATCTAGTAGATACTATAGATATAGTGCCGCAGAGTGATTCTGGCAGTGGGAGCATCGCGGCAATCATCGACTACCTCAACGAGCGCGTGGGTACTCACTACACGTACCACAACAAGTCCATCAACGGCCTAATCAACGCGCGTCTGTCCGAGGGCTTCACCATTGATGACTTCAAGACCGTTGTAGATAACAAGGTTGCCGAGTGGACTGGGACGGAATGGGCGAAGTTTCTCAGGCCCAAGACCCTCTTTGCCCCATCGCACTTCGAGGAGTACCTGAACCAGTCTCCGCAGCCCACGAGCTACCTGGACTCAATCGACTGGTCTAAGTACCAGCTTGAACAGATTGACCCATCGACAATCAACTAAAAGAAAAACGGCTGGGGTCACCGAACCCTCAGCCGCCTCCTCACCAAAAGGAATTGTACCACGAAAGGAGGGTGGCTCCATGGCAAATGGAATCATGCAGTCACTCAAACGCGATAACGGACACGACATATTCAATCAGCTTGATCTGCCAATCATCAGCGACTATGCCCCCGACCACAGGATTGAGTGGGTCAAAGTCACGCCCGACGTTGCCAAGCGACTCCTCGGTATCAACTACGACAAGCAGAGGAACATTCAGCCGTCAAGGGTTGACGCATATGCGCGAGACATGGCAAACGGGAACTGGAACCCTCTAGCCAGTGGCACAATCCAGATTTCGAGCGACGGAAAGGTTATCGATGGGCAGCACAGGCTGCTCGCGGTAATCAAGAGCGGTGCCACAATCCCGACGAAGGTCGAGTTCGGCGGCGGCAGCGCGGAGGGACTCTTCGACTACATCGATAACACCTTGGCGCGTTCGGCTGGTCAGTTTGTCAAGGCAAAGAACTCAAACGCGGTCTCGGCACTTTCCAAGTCAATCCTGTGCCTAGAGCACGGTACCACGGTCTCTAGTGCACTCAAGGGCTCCTACAGGTACTACAAGGAGAACGGCAGAACAGTGTCCGTAACTCCGACCCGAATAGAGGTCGTGAGCTACGCACGCAACAACGCACCCTTGCTCGAAGAGATTACCACCAAGGCAAAGAAGGTGAACAGGGCCGTTGGAGCAAACCCGCTGACCATCGGACTTGCAATCTGGTGCATCAACGAGCTCCATGACGCATACATGCTCAACGAGTACGTCCACGACTTCTTGGAGGTCGCGCCGATGAACCGCACGATTGGGTTCATCCAGGGAAGCATGCTTCGCAAGGTCTCTCAGGCAAGGCAGCAGCACGTGACCGTTGACAAGAACTGGACGTTTGGAATCTTTACCTTCGGATACGACAGCTTTGTTGACGGCAAGACCGTCAAGACGACGGCCCCGTGGGAGAGGACGCTCCGGCTGTATAGCGCAGCCATGCAGGATAAGTACCGGCAGGGAGGCAAGGCGAACGATGCTGATTGACATTGACAAGATCGTGGTCGGCGACCGCATCCGCAAGGACTTCGGCGACATCCAGGAGTTGGCCGAGGACATCAAGGAGAACGGCCTTATCAATCCGCCCGTGGTTAACAAGGAGTACGTGCTTCTCGCTGGCGAGCGCCGCTTGAGGGCGTGCAAGTCTCTCGGCTGGCCGCAAATCGAAGTCCGCATGATGGACACCCGCGACGCCGAGCACGAGCTGCGCATTGAGATAACGGAGAACGAGCTGCGCAAGGAGTTCACGTGGACGGAGCGACTTGAGTATGCCCGCAGGTTAGAGCGCATCGAGAGCATCAATGCCAAGGAGCGGATGCTGGCAGGTAAGGCTATAAACCCTACGGCAAATTTGCCGCAGGGTGAGACTCGCAATATCGTTGCCGCCCAGCTTGGCACGTCCGCAACGCAACTGCGTAAGGCACAAGCCATCGCCGACAACCGCGACCTGCTCGACCCCGCCGACTTCGCCGACTGGGACGAGGGCAGGCTGTCCACCAATAAGGCGTACCAGCGCATCAAGGCAGCGAAGGAGCAGGCGGAGCGCGAGCGCAACCAAGCAAGGCAGGAGCTTGATGCTGCACAGCAGGACCTTGCCGACGCATGGCAGGCGCAGGAAGATGCCGAGACTGAGGTCGTCGTGCTCAAGCGCAAGCTGGAAAGCATCGACAAGCCCAAGCCAGAGATAGTTGAGCGCGAGGTTGAGTCCAAGGCGGCTCGCAAGCGCATCTCCGAGCTTGAGCACGAGCGCGACCTTTACCTTGACAACGTCCAGAAGCTCCGCAAGCGCAACGAGGACATGCGTGCGGAGCTTGACAAGGCCAAGGACATCTTGGGCATGGACAAGACCGCGCAGGACGTTCGTAGGGACGTGCAGTACCTCATCACAGCCACCAACAGCTATGTTCGCCGCTACGGTGGCCTCACCTGGACTGTCCAGCAGCTCGGAGAGGTTGACGAGCCGACGCTTGAACAGCTCCGCAAGGCTGTGAGGAACCTCGCCACATTCTCGAACGCACTTATGACCAGCTTGGAGGACGCGAATGAGTAGTGAGATTGCCAAGCCGCAGCAGGTGGACATCGACAAGCTGCTTGAGATTTCGATGAACAATGCCCTCAGCACCGGCGCTCTCATCGAGACGACCAACAAGAACACGCTTGCGATTGAAGCCCAAGGACAGGCCATTGCCGACCTGACGAACCGAATGGACCTCCGCGAGCAGAACGAGTTGGTTTCGCCCTCGCAGAAGAAGGTCCTCAAAAGGGATGTTGGTACGAAAGTCTATGGTCTGCTCAGCCTCAAGAAGTCGAAGGGGAAGCTGACCACCGACTCAAAGAAGGTGCGCAACGTATACGGTCCGCTGTTCTTCGCAAGGCTCTACTCCGATCTCTGTGACCGTTTCGACGTGAGCCACTACGAGGAGATTAGGGCCATCGACTACAACGATGCCAAGGAGTTCGTCAGGGCATGGTTGCCGATGGGCGGGGTGGATGCGCTAAAGCGCGAGGCTGAGGATAACTGGAAGGTCAACCATCCGGGCATGACTCTCAGCGGATACCTCGGGGTCCTCTTTGTTGGCGCGTAGGCCATCAGAGCGCGATAAGTCAAAACACGATTGGGACGGGCTGTAACGGCCCGTCCCGTTTCTTTTGGGAGGCGCTAGTGGACTACGACCTCTACACGGAGTTGCAGGACAAGAGGCGTGACCTCAACACCTGCATCAGGAAGCTGCGCGAGACCGGCTCCGCACTTGCCGAGGCTGAGAGGGCCTACAAGGTCATGCTCAGGGCCGAGTCGCTGATGCTGCGCGACGAGGGCATGCCGGTGACGCTGATTCAGCTCACGGTCTACGGCGTTGAGAGCGTCGCCAAGCTGCGCGAGGAGCGCGACAAGGCCGAGGTCATATACAAGGCCAACCAGGACGCGGTCAACGCGATAAAGCTGGAACTCAGGCTCATAGAGGCACAGTTGCAGCGCGAGTACGCGACGCCACAGGCGGGGTACTGATGAGGAAGCCAAGCCTGTACCCAGAGAGGTTCGAGGGCTGCTTCCTTTGCGGCAACCCAAACGTGGAGCAGCACCACATCTACCCATCGTCACGCAGGCCGATAAGCGACCGAGAGGGCTGCACCGTCTGGTTGTGCCACGAGCACCACCAAGGACGTCACGGCGTACACAGCGGTGATCGGACGCTTGACAGGTGGCTCAAGGCCGACTGCCAGAGACGGTGGGAGCAGCGCGAGCACCTGCGAGACAACCACGAGACGTTCATCCGCCTTTTTGGCCGCAACTACCTGTGAGGGGAGGACATGAACAAAAGGAACAGGGACGGCGACATAGTCCGCTTCATCCGCTCCTACTGGGAGAGGAACGGGTACGCGCCGTCAACGAGGGACATATGCAGCGGCCTTGGACTCAGCTCACCGGCGACGGTGTCCCAATACCTGAGAAGGATGCGCGAGCAAGGTCTTGTCGAGTACGAGGACAGGATTCCTAGAACCGTGAGGGTGACGCCATGGGCGTCGGTCGAAGGGAGGTAGGAGAGTGAGCTACGACATTGACCTCACAGACCCCGTCACCCACGAGGTCATCGAGCTTGACCAGCCGCACTTCATGAGGGGCGGCACCTATGCCGTGGGTGGAACCACGGACATGTGGCTCAACGTCACCTACAACTACGCCAAGTTCTACTACCGAGACGACGTTCTCGGGGAGGATGGCATACGCACCATCTACGGCATGACCGGCGCGGAGTCCATCCCTGTGTTGGAGAGGGCCATCGCAGCCCTCGGTGACGAGACGAGTGACAACTACTGGGAAGCGACCGAGGGCAACGCGAAGCGGCCACTGATGCAGCTCCTTGCCTTTGCGAGGATGCGCCCAGATGGCGTATGGGACGGTGACTAGCCATGGTGCCAAACAGCAGGAGGGAAGCGCCAAAGCCAGACCCGCAGAACATCCGCGACCTACGGCTCATGTACGAGACTGCCAGCAAGTATGAGGGGATCATCGAGTACGAGAACCTCATGCGTGGCGTCATGTCAAGCCGTGACTACCACGAGGGTGACATCACGAGCATCCAGCTTCGCGTGGTTCCCAGCTCATACCATGACATTGTGACGGTGTGCGTCCAGAGGGTGCAGGTGACAAACCTTCGAGACGGTGTGTACAGTCCCAAGCGGCTCACAGACTGGTCGAAGGAGTACACCTTCCAAGAGTTCAAGGAGTCACCGTTCTACCAGATGTGCGTTGACGCATGGAGCGACAGGAGCGGCCTTGCCACTCAGCTCTGGTGGGACACGTCCAAGATGGACGATCACGAGGTCACCGACGAGGACACGCGATGGTACGTGTACGCGCACGTCTACGAGTATCACCGCACATGGCTCGGCAACTGGGACAAGACGGGCCGCATCGAGGCGGTTGACTTCTCGCTTGACGAGGACGGCGATGTCGATATGGGTCTTACGCGCAACGGAAGGCGCGAGTCCGTCTACAACGGTGACATATGGACGTTGCAGCAGATTGTCGATGAGCACGAGCAGATGCAGGAGCAGCTCAAGAAGCTCAAGGAGCACGGCATCGACCTCGATGACGGCACGCTGAGCATCAAGCTATGGGAGTAAGGGACAATGAGATAGAACCGAATGGGCGGCTCCGAAAGGGGCCGTCATTCTTTTGGAGGAAGGCATGAGCAAGTCAAGGATGGGCAACGTTGCCCAGATGCGCTCGGTTGACGTGGGATGTGGCGTGCATGTCTCAGCGAACCGCAAGGAGGTCGAGCGAGTCCTTCGAGACGGATGCCCCGTCGAGGTGGTCGCGGCCAACTACGGCATGAGGACGCGCGACGTGCGAAGGATCGCAAGGCGGGTGGGTGCGTGAGGTACATCAGCCTTTTCAGTGGAGTCGAGGCCGCAACGCTGGCATGGGAGCCGTTGGGCTGGGAGCCAGTGGCATTCGCAGAGATAGAGCCGTTCCCGAGCGCGGTGCTCGCCCATAGGTGGCCCGACGTACCGAACCTTGGGGACGTTACACAAGTGGATTGGAGCAAGTATCGTGGAACAGTTGACCTTGTCGTGGGAGGAAGCCCCTGCCAAGCGTTCAGCGTCGCCGGAAAGCGCGAGGGCCTCATGGATGAGCGAGGTCAGCTCATGCTCGAATATGTACGAGCTGTTAGGGAAGTTGAGCCCCGATGGTTCCTTTGGGAAAACGTGCCCGGAGTTCTGTCACAGGACAAAGGGCGAGCCTTTGGCACCCTCCTCGGGGAGATGGCAG